>Ga0255334_1000057_pt1 | contig 147888 bp, 121 predicted proteins | sample EtOH5_35cm_T3_12_FD_202080 | JGI IMG/M metagenome (GOLD analysis project Ga0255334, IMG submission 202080) | Sandy soil microbial communities from University of British Columbia, Vancouver, Canada - EtOH5_35cm_T3_129 | ecosystem: Engineered > Artificial ecosystem > Sand microcosm >...
TGTTAATAATTCTTACTACATTTTAATGCAATACGGAGGGAAAATCAACCAAAATCCCTTTACGCGTCAAGGCTTTCTAAGTTCGGAGTAGACCTGTAGTGTGAAAAATTCCGGGAACTATAGATTAAGGATTGTAGTTAGTAACTGGAACCCAGGTTCTTGAATAGAAGAGGCCGTCCGTAGAGTTACCATGCAAGCCCTGAAAATCATATTTATCAAGGTCTGCAATCCGATTAGGATGAGCCTGCTGATCAGGACCCCAATCCGTAATTTGAAGTGATGTTACATTATTAGTTCCCAAATCTCTAATGTCAAAGTAACTATACTTTGCAACATCAACAACACCTTGATTTGCACCATTGTTAGAGGCTCCGTTACGATAGGGGAGTGCGGTGTTACCGCTTGTGTTATACCAAGACGTGTAACCATAACTGGTCAAGTAAGAAATGGAAGCACTATAATCTCCCAACGTGTGGCGTGCATACGCAGCGATATTGTTCCATGTGCCGATATAAATTGGATTATATTCATAATCCACGTATTCATTGACCGCGGAAGTCGCAGGAGCCTTTTTTACTTCTTCGGAGGCTCTGTACTTCTCAATTGTTGCTTTCTGTTCCGTTTGCTGCTCCTCTGTTGCAGTAGACGGAACCTGTAAACCCGAAAATACAAAGCCTCCTGCTGCATCTCGATACACCGTAACTCCAGAATCTTTACCATCAGAAACAACTTGAGGTGCTGTCGCATCAACGCTTGAATCTGCTTTTGCACTGTAAAAGGGAACCGTTACAAACAATACAAGCAGAGCGAGACTTCCTTTCAAGATTTGTTTAGAGTTCATAATCCCTTTTCCTCCCACATTTGTTTTATCAATCATCACTTGCTCCTACTACTAACAACTTTCTTCCTTTCCGAAACATTGAGAGAATTGTGCCGTGACCATTTCAAATAGACTTGTCAACATCATGCTATGACTAACCTGAAAGATAAGCAGAATCAATACGATCAATAAATGTCCCTGAATGCCACTCCGATTACCAAGAGAATACTGACAACAAAAGTGATTACCGAGAAAAGCTAACATAGCTGAAGGGTTTTGGCGCGTTTTCCTCCTCTCGAACTTCTAATTATGATCACCGTTCCCATCCACGCTACCGCTTCTTCCTTTTTTGTCATTAGGATAGCAACGGTCAACATCGAAATGATTTCATCGGTCGAAGAATCCATAGAATTAAGATCACTAGCTATGAAACTCTAATTTATCGAATCTATTTAATAAGACAAATTTCCAAATGGATTTGCAACACTCTTGAGTGAAAAATAGAAAATCGATACAAATAATCAAATGGATAGGGAGTTGCAATATAGGATGGAATGAGCAATGACGCTACCTCACTTGCGGTTGAAAACCGCAAGTGATCGCTGTACAAACTCAACCTGAAAAAATGTGTAAAGACGCCTCCCAAATCACTACATAAATGGGAATGGAGGCGTCTTTTTGAATACTAACTCATCTCAGTATGATTTCAAAATTGCGTTAATTACCTTTGGGATCCCCTCCCCTCTAGGTGATGCGGCTACTGTGCGGGAAGCATGGCGGCGGCCCGTTCCGCCACCGCCAACGCTTTCCGCTCCAGCTCGAGAATGCGCAGCTTGATCGCGGCGCTGTCACGGGCTCCTGCGGCCAGACGCGTCAGGGAGGCGAGGGCGCCTGAGGCGTCGGCCTTGCGGACCGCGGCGGAGAACACCTTGCTCTCCGCCGTGACGATCTTGCCTGCCGCTGCCGCGGAGCTGCGCTCCGCTTTCCGCTTGAGCGCGATCGAATCGGTCTCGGCGAGCACCTCCCCGACCTTTTTCAGATAGGCGGATTTCTCGGCCTTCGCCTTCCTCCACTCGTCCTCCTTGCGCCGGATCTCTTCCTTCGCCAATTGAACCGGAACCTTGAGGGCGTCCACCTGGGCCTGGGCGAGGGAGATCGCGGCTTTGCTCTTCAGCGTTCGGGCAATCGACAACTGCTGGTTTAAACGGGTGTACGTGTCGAAGAGCGGCTGGCGGCGTTCCTTGAGCTCCTTGACTTGCTTCTCCAGGGCGGCCAGCTTCGCGGCGTCGCGCTCCTTCATCCGCTTGTTCACCGCGATCCGGAGATCCTCAGTCTTGTAATGGACCGCCTTGATGTCGGCATCGGCTTTCCGCTCCTCCTCCTGCGTCTGGGTGAACTCCTGATACCGCGCGCGGAGCTTGCCTGCGGTCTGCGGCTCGGCTCCCGCCGCCAGCTTGGCGAAGGCGGCCTGAACGGTGGGGGTCAGCTCGGCGGCGGCTTCCGCCGATAGGGGAAGGCCGCCGGCGAGAGCGGCGACGAGCGCGCACAGCAGAAAACGTTTCATGAACAACAGTTTTTCCTCCTTTCGGGCTGGATGCTTGCAACGAATCGCCCTTAGTCCGGAGAACGGCAAAAAGCACCCGCAAAAAAGGCCGTTTCGCCTTTCTTACGGGTGCTTCCGGTAAGAGTCGCTCGTTTGATGTGACTATACCCGAACGGGGCGAAGGTGTCAAGCGGAACGCTGCATGCACCGGGCATGCAGCGCTTTCCGACTCCATACCCGGCGCGGACACTATCCCCTGCCAATCCCTCGCCGGTCATGCAGACGATCTCGCCCAATCTTGCTATACTGAAGGATATCATAGACAAGAGTGGAGGATGGAGCATGAAGCTGTTTTTTATGTCGGATATCCACGGTTCGCTGAGCTGTCTGAACCAGGCGCTGGCGGCTTACGAGCGGGAGCAGGCGGATGCGCTCGTGATTCTGGGCGATCTCATGTACCACGGGCCGCGCAACCCCTTGCCGGAGGAGTACCGCCCGAAGGAGGTCGCCGAGCGGCTGAACGCTTACAAGGAGCGGATCGTCGCCGTCCGCGGCAACTGCGATTCCGAGGTGGACCAGATGCTGATCGAGTTCCCGATGCTGGCCGAGTATGCCATGCTGTTCATCGAAGGCCGCCGCATCTTCGCTACACACGGCCATCACCGCCATATCGACGATCTCCCCGCGCTCGCCGCCGGCGACCTTTTTATCCAGGGGCACACCCATGTGCCGGTCGCCGAGAAGAGAGGGGATATCATCGTGCTGAATCCCGGTTCCGTCTCACTGCCCAAGGAGAACTTCCCCCGCTCCTACGGGTTGCTAGCCGCCGGATGCTTCCAGGTCAAGGACTTCGGAGGAAACATTGTCAAGGAAATTGCTTGGTAAAAAGAGTTGTCGCCCGAAGCCTGCCTTATACGTAAGCCCGCGCTCAGCGCGGGATTTTTGACGATTTAGAGGCTTTGTACATATAGTTCTTAACATTTTCTCCAGAAGAAATTGGATTTTTTTAAAACATCATTCCTTCCTCTTCGATAAGATGGAGTAGGCTCTTCGTCTTGCACGTGTTAAATACTCTCTAATATTATTAACTGGAATATTCATGATCTTGGAGATTTCGTTGTCACTCAACTCAAGATTGTATTTATTATATAGCAAATGTCGATCACGGTCTGACAGTTGCCCGATAGCCTTTGCTAGTTCTTCATAAATTTCTTTTGCCAAGTTGATTTCTTCTACGAGGGCATTATCATCGGGGAGGGATTCTATTGGATCATCTTCCATTCCATAATACAATTTGGCGGTCTTGCCAGAAGCTTTTCTTAAATAGTTAATAGAGGTATTTTTTATGGTGTAAACGAGATAAGAGGTTCTTTTGTTTTCATCCAGTGACCTCAGCACGTCGATTTTTCCAATTAATTGGATAAACGATTCGTTAATAAGATCATCTACGGCTGTATAATCATGGGTTATTTCATACGCTTTTTTTTTCAGTAAAAGATAATATTGGTTATACAATTGAGTTATAAAATCCTTATCATCGTTAGATTCCAAGGGGATCATTTTTTCACGCTCCAACTACAGATTTGGTGAATAAAATACAAAAATCTATGGGATCAAGACTTTATTATTCTGGAAGTATGCAGATTGTGTAATCAGGGATTTTTGAAAGAAGTGAGAATTATTTCCTATAAGAATTAACAATTAAAAGTCTCTATTGGTTGCAGTTCCTAATAGGAATTTTTGTGGACATTTTTTGAACTGATGGATTATTAAGCAAAGTGCGACACTTTCCCGGTCCTGGGTCTATGGCTGATGTTTGGCCGCGCCGTGATGGTGCTGGAGGGGAATATGGAGCCCATCGCGCCGAAGAAGCACCAAGCCGGGCATTTTACCATGTGGGTGGATAAGCAAACCGGTGTGCTGCTGATGATGGAGGAGACGAACGCAAGCGGGCAAGTGGTGAACCGCATGGAAGTTCAAGCGATCGCGTTCGACCGAATCGTGGACGGGACGAAGCTTCCCATGGAAATTCCCCCCCGGTTTCACCGAGGTCAAGCGCAGATAGGCTAGGGTTGGGAGAGTCCGCGCGGGGCTCTCCTTTCTTCTTGGGCGGAGTCTTCTCCCATCGCAAGTCCGTAAGATAGTGTACGAATTCCATAAGAATCGACATTTAATCCGGTTCCACTTGCCGATACCCTAGAAGGGAAGAACAAGAGGAGGCACTGTCAAAATGGCAAAACAGGCGGACCAGTATCTGTCGATCGACCATTTCATCGGATTGTACGAGGAATTCAAGATCGGCCCGCATTACCAAGGCATCAAGCAGGAGGTGCGTTGACGATGAGCGCGAATTGGCACGTTCGGGAAGAGGGCTACAGCGCGGAGCGGATCGCCGCCCTTGGCAACAAATTCATGACCGGCAACGGCTACCTGGGCTATCGGGGTACGCTTGAGGAATACACCAAGGACCAGCTCGCGGCGGTCAACCTGGCCGGTCTCTACGACCGCGTCGGCTCGAAATGGCGTGAGCCGGTCAATGCGCCGAACGGGCTGTGGACCCGTCTCGCCGCTGATGACGGCACGCCGCTCACGCCGGAGTCGGCGCCGCCCGTCAGCCACTTGCAGGAGCTCGCCCTGCAAAGCGGCGTTCATCGCCGGGAGACGGTCTATCCGCTCCCGGGCGCGGACGGCGCCAGCGTCGCCTTCGAGACGGAGCGCTTCGTGAGCATGGACCGCCGCCACATGCTGGCGCTGCGCGGCTCCATCCGCACATCGGCGGATTGCCGTCTGATCCTTCAGACCGGCATCGACGGCGATGTGTGGGACATCAACGGGCCGCATCTGGAAGCGTATGCGTGCGGCCGAGAGGATGGGTTGCTGTCCGTCCGTGCCGTCGCCCAGGAGCAGCGAGTGCCGGTGGCGGTCGCCGAGGGATTTCGGTGGCTGACGGCGAATGCCGGCGAGATGGGCGAGATTGGCGAGATCGGCGAGATCGGCGAGGAGACGCTTGAACAGGATGGCTTGTCCATCTGCCGGACCTTCGCGCTCGACTGCCGGGCCGGCCGGGAGTACCGTTTCTTCAAGGTCTCCGCGGTTTATACCGGCGGTGATGGCGCAGGCGAGCCGGAAGCGGCCGCCCGCCGGGATTGCCGGGAGGCGCTGGCGGCGGGCTGGGAAGCTCTCTTCGCCGCCCAGGAGAGGAGTTGGGCCGAGCTCTGGAAAGTGTCGGACGTGCAGATCGACGGCGACCCGGAGGCGCAGCTCGCTCTTCGCTACAGCATGTACCAGCTGCTGATCGCCGCCCCCGCCGGCTCCTCGGTCGGCTCCATCCCGGCCCGCGGCTTGTCCGGGCAGGTGTACAAGGGCGCGATCTTTTGGGATACAGAGATGTTCATGCTTCCATTCTTCCTGCATACGCAGCCGGATCTCGCCAAGAACCTGCTCCTGTACCGCTGCCGCACGCTGGACGGCGCAAGGCGCAAGGCGAAGGAGTACGGCTTCGAAGGAGCCTTCTATGCCTGGGAGAGCCAGGATACCGGCGACGATGCCTGCACCCTGTTCAATGTCACGGACGTCTTCACGGACCGCCCGATGCGAACCTATTTTCGCGACAAGCAGGTGCATATCAGCGCCGACGTGGCGCACGGTATCTGGAGCTATTACCGGCTGACCGGCGACGGCAGCCTCTTCCTGGATGGCGGAGCGGAGACCGTGCTCGAATGCGCCCGCTTCTTCCTCTCGTACAGCTACTATCAGCCGGTGCGGGATCGCTACGAGGTTCTCGACGTCACCGGACCGGACGAATATCATGAGCGCGTGAACAACAACGCCTTTACCAACTACATGGTCGCCCGGACTCTGGACATCGCGCTCGACACCGTGGATTACCTGCGCGCGAACCATCCGGGCGCGCTTGACGCCCTGCTCGACAAGCTGTCTTACCGCGAGACGCTGGAAGATATCCGTCTCATGCGGCAGAAGCTGTACTTGCCCGCGCCTGACCCCGAGACCTGCCTCATCGAGCAGTTCGACCGCTACTTCACGCTGGAGGATGTGAAGCTCGCGGAGCTGAAAGGCCGTCAACTGCATCCGAGCGAATACTGGGGCGGCGGCAACGGGCTGGCGACGACCACGCAGATTCTGAAGCAGGCCGACACGGTGCTCCTCCTGCACCTGTTCCGCGACCGGTTCCCGCGGGAGGTCATCCGCGCCAACTGGGAATACTACGAGCCGCGCACCGAGCACGGCTCCAGCCTCAGCGCCTGCATCTACGCGATGGTGGCGGCGGACATCGGGCTTCCCGACTGGGGATACCCCTACTTCAAGAAGACCGCCACGATCGACCTGACCGGCGAGTCCAAGACCTATGTCGGCGATCTGTATATCGGCGGCGTTCACTCGGCGGCGAACGGCGGCGCCTGGATGGCGGCCATCTTTGGCTTTGCCGGATTGGCGGTGGAGGAGGAGCGCATCCGCATCCGCCCGGCGCTGCCGGAGGCTTGGAACTCCGTCCGCTTCTCCATCCGCTGCCGGGGGCAGGCGTTCGCGATCACCGTCGGCCGGGAAAAGATCGCCATCGAGCCGATCGCCCAGACGAGGGAGCAAGCGTTCACTGTGGCAGGCGTGGATTACCTGTGCCGCCCGGGAGAGAAGCTGGAGATTCCGTTCGCTTAAGACCGGATAAGCGATAAAACCGGCCGGCCGTTCGATAAGAGAGCCGGGCCCACACGGCCATTCGCACCGGGCGCGGGCAGCAGGCGTCCGGTGCGGGCGGGCGTTCGGAGTTGCGAGAACGCGAGGAGAGGGGACAAACTAGCGATGCACGGCAAGATACAGAGCGCGACAATCGGAATGAAGGGAGCCATCTTTGACCTGGACGGGGTCATTGTGGACACCGCCAAATATCACTTCCTGGCTTGGCGGGAGCTGGCGGCTCGGCTCGGCTTCGTCTTCACGGAAGCGGACAACGAGCGGCTGAAGGGAGTGAGCCGGATGAGGTCGCTCGACATCCTGCTGGAGGTTGGCGGCGTCTCGCTTCCGGAGGAAGAGAAGCAGCGCTGTGCCGCCTGGAAGAACGACAAATACGTGGAATACATCTCGCAGCTCGATGAGAGCGAGCTCTTGCCGGGAGCGCGAGAGTACCTGACCGCCCTGCGCGGGCAGGGCGTGAGAACCGCGCTCGGCTCGGCGAGCAAGAACGCCGGGCTCATCCTGGCCCGGCTGAATATCCCGGATCTGTTCGATGCGATCGTCGACGGCACCAAGGTGGAGAAAGCGAAGCCCGATCCGGAGGTGTTCCTGCTCGGAGCGCGCGAGCTGGAGCTTGCGCCCGCTGAATGCGTCGTCTTCGAAGATGCGTCGGCAGGCATCGAAGCCGCCAAAGCCGCCGGCATGCGAGCGGTGGGCGTCGGCCGCGCCGAGCTTCTTCCCGGGGCCGACGCATGGATCGCCGGGCTCCATGAGGCGCTGCTTTAGGGGGCTAAATAGATTATGCAGGAAATTTTCGGAAAGCGGCCTTGGGCGGGAGATGACGGGAGAAAGCCTCACTGTGTCTGTTGCAGGAATATGGGGCTGAAAGACGGATCGCGAGGAATTTTGCTGCACGATTGCAGTTTTGCCGCAAACGAGCCACAAACGAGCCGGCGCTCAACCTCAGACGGCTGGCGGAGCGTCCCCTCTATACGGGAAAAGGATCGCTCATTTTCATAAATTCAACGCAGCTCCTTAGAGGAACCGGAGGGTACTATGATAGAATGGTATTGATGAAGACCGGGAAAACGGTTTCGACCGCATCCGAGGGGAGTCTGACCAGCCATGAACAGAAGGTTTATCAACCCGATCACCCGGCTGAGGGTTCGCCAGCAATTCATGCTGCTCGTCGTCATCATGCTGTTTCCGATGATTTTCCTGAACAGCTACGGCAATTCCATGGCGGAGAAGCTGCTCAAGCAGCAGGTCACGAATGCCTATCTGGAGCTGAACAAGCAGAATCATTACATCATCGACCGCGATGTCGACACCATCAACCGCGTCATGACCACCATCATCCAGAATCCCCTGACGCAGCAGATGATTCCAAGCTCTGCGGACAGCGTGGTCGAGCGGCTGGGCAAATTCCAGAACCTGGACAAGCTGCTGCTCAGCTATTCGCTTGGCGTCAACGGAGGGGACGCGGTCTCGTATTCCTTCTTCGTCTACGACCCCGATGACCTGTACTCGTTCTTGCCGAAGATTCCGCTCAGCGGCTCGAAGAAATCGGGCATCTATTTTTTCTCCGACGGCGAGAAGCCGGGATGGTTTGACGAAGCGGTGCAGAAGAAGGGCAAGGGGACGCTCAAGGTCATTCCCCAGTTCAACAACACCTTCTCCAAAACCAACACGCTCGTCTACATCCGCGCGGTGAACAACATTTACCGAGGCAATAATGTCATCGGGGTGTTGGTCGCCACGAACCTCGACAAGAAGATCGCAGATTCGTTCGACACCGTCTCGATTCCCGACGGCGAAATATTCCTGACCGATCCGGTCGGCCGGATTCTGGCCGCTTCCCATGCCCCGATCGGCGGTATCCTGGACATTCCGGAGGCGCTTCGCGGCGAGCAGCCCGGCGATCTGGCGGAGATCACCTCCGACCACATTTATGTCAAAAGCCGGGAGCAGGTCCAGGAGGAGAATCTCGTCTACAAAATCCCCCTGAGATCGATGCTCCGCCAACAGAACGAGCTGAAATCGATTATAGGGTTCATTTCCGTTGCCTATACTATCTTTGGGGTCGTCGTCATGATGTACTTCTGGCGTTCCCTGATGACGCCGATGCAGAAGCTGGCCTTCTTCGTCCGCTCCTACGAGCCGGGCAATTCCGTGCCGAAGGCGCCGGAGGAACGGCGGGGAGACGAGATCGGCGTGCTCATTCACTCTGTCTACGACATGGCCGAACGCTTGAACGTTCTCATCCATGACAAATACCAGCTCGACATCAAGCAAAAGGAAGCCCAGCTGCAGATTCTCTACGAGCAGATCAATCCGCATCTTCTCTACAACACCCTGGAAAGCATCTACTGGAAAAGCTCGCTCGAAGGCAACTTCGAATCCGCCGAGATGATCAAGGATCTGTCCAAGCTCATGCGCATTAGCCTGAGCAAGGGGCGGGAGCTGATCTCGCTGGAGCAGGAGATCGAGCATGCCACCGCCTACATCAACCTGCAGCAGCGGCGCTACGACTACAGCTTCCGGGTGGCGTGGGACGTCGACCGAGGGCTGCTCGCGGCGAACGTGCCCAAGATCATCCTCCAGCCGTTGATCGAGAACGCCATCATCCACGGGGTGCGCAACATGGGAGAGGACGGAGAGATTTCCATCACCGTCCGCTCCACGCACGGCTGCGTTCAGGTCCGGGTGCAGGACAACGGCTACAAGGAAGTTGATTTCGTCGCGCTGGATCGTCTTCTGAACGGGGAAAAGGGCGACCCCGCGCTCGGCTACGGCATCCGCAACATCCATCAGCGCATCCGGTTGCATTTCGGCAAAGAATACGGCTTGCATTACGAGCGCGGAGAAGAGGGCGGCACCGTCGCCGTGGTCGTTCTGCCGCTGCCGCCGGAGCAACAGGAAGGGAAAGGGGACGATCCTCATGTACCGTATTTTGCTGGTTGACGATGAACCGTATATCTGCAAGGGCTTAAGCAACCTGCTGGCCTCCTCGGGCCTGCCGATCCTGCAGATTCTGACGGCCCTGAACGGCTACGAAGCGCTCGATTACCTGCGCATGGAGGAGATCGATCTGCTCGTCACGGACATCCAGATGGGCTCGATGAGCGGCATCGATCTGATGCACCAGGCGAAGATGATCAAGCCCTGGGTGCAAACCATCGTCATTTCCGCCCATGAGACGTTTCAATACGCGCAGATGGCCATCCGCCTCGGGGCGCGCGATTATTTGATCAAGCCGATCAACAGCGAGCAGTTCCTCGATTCCGTGCGGAGCGTGCTGCTTCGCCTGGAACGGCCGCTGGCCTCCGGTGAAGCGGTCCTTTCGGGCATGCAGGAGAATTTCCGCATGGCCGAACCTGATCCCGAGCGGGGCCGCCTCCTGTCGGCCCTCCTGGAGGGGGAACGGAAAGCCGATCCGATCGCGGCAAAGCTGGAAGAGAGCTACGGCGTCCGCTTGGCCGGCCCCTATTATTCCGTGCTGCGCATCCGGCTCGATCTGGACACACCGGGACGCGAGAAGCAGTGGACTGATCGCGACAAAACCTTGCTGACCTATGCCGCGCTCAACATCGCCAGTGAACTCCTGGAGGCGGACTGGCATCCTTGTATTTTTTCCCTGGAGGCCGGCGAGATCGTCATCATTCTCCAATGGGACGAGGAAGGCTATGCCCTGATGGGCAACAACAAGATCAACCACCTCGACATGATCGGCCGCAGCCTGCATTTCAACATCGACAAGTACCTCAGGCTGTCCGCGGTGATCGGCGTGAGCCAGCTGCTGGGGGGAATGGAATTCCTCCCCGAGCTGAACGAGCAGGCGAAGAAGGCGATCCGCTGGAACGAGCACAATAAGGAGCATGCCGTCTTCTATTACGGCGATTTCCACTGGACCTCCTACGGCCAGGAAGGCCCGTCTGAGGCGGAGATGAGCGCCCAGAACAACCGGATCGTCGAGCAGGCGCTGGCGTATATGAACGAGCATTATTCCGACAAGGGGCTCACCCTTCACCAGGTGGCGCAAAAATGCTATATCAGCCCCAATTATTTAAGCTACCTGTTCAAGAAGAACACCGGCTTCAATCTCTGGGAATACGTCATCAAGCTGCGGATGGAGGAGAGCCGGCGCCTTCTGCTGGACAGTGACATGCGCCGCTATGAGATCGCGGAGAAGGTCGGCTACGAATCGCCGGAGCATTTCAGCAAGATTTTCAAGAAATACTACGGGTATAGCCCGAGCGAATGCAAGAAGTAATAATGCCTACCATCTTCATAGATACAGACATGTTCAGGTTCCCCGCTCTTTTTTACAATAGAGATACATCAGAAAAGGAGAGAGGGAAACCTGATGAACCAAACAGTCGTGTCAGAAGGGACAGGTCCGGCGGCAATCAAAAAGGGCAGCATCGCCCGTAAGTTCCGCAAGCATTTCTGGGCGTATATGTTCCTGCTGCCCGCCATTGCGATTTTTATCGTTTTTTTATGGACGCCGATTATCAAAGGGTTAGTCTACAGCTTTTACCACATCGACTTCGTCAAAGGAAACACGTATGTCGGCTTTGCCAATTACAAGAAGATCTTCCACGACAGCGATGTGGCCACCTCAGTGAAGAATACACTGTATTACATGGGCCTCTGCCTGGCCATCGGCATATGGGTTCCGATCTTATTCTCCATCGCGATCTCCGAGCTGCGGCGCTTCCAAGGGTTCGTGCGGGTGTCCGCCTACTTGCCGAACGTCGTTCCGGTCGTCGTTCTCTACGGATTGTGGCGCTGGCTGTACGACCCGGTGGGGCCGTTCAACTCGGTTCTCATGAAGCTCGGACTCGATCAGATCGCCTTCATGACCGACAAGCGCTGGTCGATGATCTCGCTCGTCATCATGGAAACGTGGCAGCAGTTCGGGTCGGCCATGCTGATCTATCTGGCCGCAGTGCTGTCCGTGCCACGAGACTGGTACGAAGCGGCCGAAATCGACGGCGCCGGCATCTGGGCGCGCATCCGCTACATCACCCTGCCTTCGATCAAGAATCTCATCATTCTGATGTTTCTCCTGCAGCTCATCGGCACCTCCCAGGGCTTCCAGTCGCAGCTCGCCATGCTCGACGGCGGCCCGAACAACACGACGCTGACCTACGCGCTGCTCATCAATCGCTACGCCTTCACCCGCATGGATTACGGAACCGCCTCCGCCATGGGCGTGCTCATGTTCATCGTCCTCGGCGCGCTTGCCGTCATCCGGGCGCGAGTTGAAAACAAGGGGGCTAACAGCTGATGAAAAACCAGGATCGCGGTATCATTTCCGATTACGACCTGAAGAAAGGGTCCGTGAAGATCGGCTACGGGATCATGCTCTTCTTTATTGCCGTCATGGTCTTCTCCATGCTCTATCCGTTCTTCACCACGCTGTTCAACGGGGTGAAGGGCAATGTCGAGGTCAACAGCTTCCCGCCGCATTTTCTGCCGCAAGAGTGGCATTTCGACAACTTCAAGACGGCCTGGATCTACATCAAGCTGCCTTTATTCTTAAGAAATACCTTGTACATCTTCGTCGGCAATATGGCGGTCACCGCCTTCGTTCTCGGACTCGCCGCCTTCAGCCTTTCCCGTCTGAACGTTCCCGGGCAGAAATATATCTATATGTTCTTCATGATCGCCCTGTTCATTCCGCCGACGACATACATCATCCCGAACTTCATCAACCTGAAGGATCTGCATCTGCTCAATACCTTCTGGGCGTTCTGGCTCCCGGCCGGAGCGAGCGCGTTCAACCTGCTCATCCTGAAGGAATTTTTCGATGGCATCCACATGGAGCTGTTCGAATCGGGCCGGATCGACGGCGCTTCCGAATTCCGCCTGTTCCTGCAGATCGCGGTACCGCTGTCCGTCCCGATCTTCTCGACGATCGCCATCTTCGTCTTCGCCGGAGCTTGGAACGATTGGTACTGGCCTTCGCTCGTCCTGCATAACGACAGCCATTATCCGCTGTCCACCGCCATTTACAAATACGTGCTCAACGCCCGAATGCTCGACACGAACATCCGGTTCGCGCTTCTGTCCATGGTCATGCTGCCGCCGGTCCTGTTCTTCCTGTTCTTCCAGAAATACATCATGCGCGGGCTTCATATTGGAGGCGTGAAAGGTTGAATTCTCCCGAAAAATTGTCTTGACAGGCTGTGCTAATTATTAATTACAATTCCAATGCAAGCGTAAACTAACACATGAATCGCTTAAAATCACACATCGTACTTTCGCGTCGGGTCCATTATGATGAGCGTATCAAGACCATTGCACCAGGTTACCAATCCATCACTTAAACGAAAAGGGGAGTATCCATGCGTAGACTTTCGATTTCGCTCTTGTGCCTGATGACGGCCGCCACCGCCCTCACGGCCTGCGGAAGCAAGGACAAAGGAAATGCCGCATCACCCAGCGCCAGCACCGCACCCAGTGCTTCCAGCGCGGCCAGCACCGCTCCGGCTCCGTCCGACAAGCCGGTCACGATCAGCATCTACTATCCGACACCGGACAAGGTGGATGAACGGAAGCTGGAAGACGACAAGATCGCCCGCTTCAACGAGAAATATCCGAATGTGACGGTCGTGAAGAGCGACTGGTCGTACAACCCGGCCGAAATCGGCATCAAGATGGGCGCGAACGAAGCCCCGACGCTGTTCAACACGTATGCGACCGAAGGCAAGTTCCTCGCCGAACGCGGCTGGGCGGCCGACATCACCGACATGTTCAACAACTACGAGCACAAGGATGAGATGAACCCGATCCTTCAGGATCAATTCAAGATCGACGGCAAGGTCTACGGCATCGCCCTGCGCGGCTATGTAACCGGTACTGTCGTGAACAAGAAGATGCTGACCGCCAAGAACATCACCCCGCCCGACGCAGACTGGACCTGGGACGATCTGCTGAACACAGCCAAGGCCGCGGCCGACCCGGCCAAGGGCATCTCCGGCATCGCCCCAATGGGCAAAGGCAACGAAGCCGGCTGGAACTGGACCAACTTCCTGTTTGAAGCGGGCGGCGATATCCAGAGCGTAGCGGGTGGCAAGGTCACCGCCACGTTCAACTCCGAAGCCGGACAGAAAGCGCTCGAATTCTACCACAAGCTGAGATGGGACGCCAAAGCCGTCCCGCAGGATTGGGCTCTCGGCTGGGGCGACGCGGTAGGCGCATTCGCGCAGGGACGCACTGCAATGGTCATCGCCGGCGCATCCGATCCGGTCGACCAGGCGCTGAACCAGGGCGGCATGAAGCCGGAAGACGTGCTCGTGTATCCGATGCCCGCAGCGGAAAAAGGCGGCAAGCATACCGGCGTTCTCGGCGGCGACTTCCTCGTCGTCAATCCGAACGCCTCCAAGGAAGAGCAGCAGGCGGCCTTCAACTATGCCACCTTCGATTTCTTCTCCGACAAGGGGCTGGCCTCTCTGGAAGCCAACATCCAATCCCGGCAAAAAGACAACAAGTACTACATTCCGCCCGTCATCGAATACTTCAACATGAACTCCCCTTACGGAGCCAAGGTTAAGGAAGTATACGGCAAATACACGAACGTATACCAATACGATCCGAAGGTTCTCGGCCTCCTCAACGGCAAGCCGGAAGCCCAGTACAACACCCAGGACTACTACGGCACCATGACGAATGTCATCCAGGAAGTCTTCTCCAAGGAAAAGGTGGATGTCAAGGCTCTGCTGGATGCAGCCGCCAAGACGGTTCAAGAAAAGTCCTTCGATCCGATCAAAGTGAACTAAAGCTCGCGATTTCTCCGGGACCGGCCCTGCAATGGGCCGGTCTTTTTTTGAAACTTTCAGGAAGTGTAAATTTTATGGGTCAAAGCGAAAATCAGTGCTTGACACTCTTGGTTCTATACCTCGCTCGGTCCCTTGAGAAGATACTCTGAACGGCAAGGGCCGCACGAAACGGGACTCCTCCCAAGCAGTCCCGTTTCGTGCGTCTGAGACCGAAACCGATATAGAGGTATAAATGCCCGTTATTCTGAGACCAACAAGCTGCTGCGGCCAAACAACGGTAAAAATTACCGCTAATTTACCATGGCGATATAAATTTTCCGGAATTAGCAAGAATAGCGGTAAAAACTCCCTCTATTATTGTGTTCAACAAGCTACCGGCCCAAATAGCGGTAAAAATTCCTCCTATTTCTACCGGGTGGTCACGAATGGGTCAGAGTTGCGGTTCTAGCCTTGCGCCAGGTCTGGCATCCCCCCAAAACCTAATTTTGTGCAGGCTGATTGCGGAAGTGTCGAGAGTCTGCCGTGAGGCTGGAGCTGAACGAATGCCGCAGTTCAACTTGACGAACGCAAGGGGGGCTTAATCGATCATGAAGAAAGGAAAACGGGCCTGGATAGCGGGATGGAGAAGTGACGATTGAATTGATGCCGGTCGGATGGGACGACCGGATCAACGATCTGAGAGTTTACGATTCCCGGAAGAAGCGGATCATCAAGCGCCACGGAACGGTTCCGGCGCAAGTAAAACTGAGCGATGCCGCATCCGGGGAATGGATTTACGTTACCGCGCGGCTTCTACAATCTGCGACGCAAGCTTTCCTAGCCTAACCCTAAGAAGAGACACTCGGAACAAGCTGCCGGGTGTCTTTTATTTGACCCGGACAGGGAGGGACGTCCGATGGCCCTTCCATATCCGTTGCCGTCCAAAAAAAACGCGGTCGGGCTGTTTTAAGCCGAAAGGCCGTGGGTAATAAGGATTATTCTATCGCCGTGCAAATGCATGCTCTGTGAGAAGAACGCCAAATGCAGGGAAAGGGGGAAGCGCTGCTTCCGCTGAAAAGAAACGACGATGCGGCATCAAAAAAACTTTTATGGAAAAGTCTAAATTATTCGCCATTATGTGACAAACATCCTTGCATAAGAATGATATTATGGAAAAACAAAATGAGCCGAGGGTCAGCAAAAGGGCAAACCTGACTGAAAAGCAGGGACGCAAAGTCACAGGTCTACGGTATCGTTGCGGAAACGACTAGGACGGCTGGACTGCCTGGAGATCGGAACTGTGGAGGGATCGAACGATGAACCAGCCCATCCAAGCAAACGCCGATGATTTTGACCAGGAATGGATTGAACTGATTCATGAGGCATATGAAATGGGGATTCCCTATGAAGAGGTAAGGGACTTCCTCCACCGCTCCCATCGGATGCCCATTGCCCTGTAGCCCCCGTTTCCAACGAGGTTCCGAATTTCCTATACATAAACGGGTTCCGCCCATCGGACTGTTTCCCCATGTTTCGCGCATGGCAGGAGCAGTCTGTTTGTTTTTGCCTAAAATGATGCATTCGCCTTACATGAAAGCAGCTTTTCTGACATTGGGCGGGAAGCTGTTCGGATAACGAAGAATGACGATATGAATTCCGCACCATATTTTCGGCCTGAGAGAAAGGGGGGGCGGCATAATCGGGAAAATGTGTTATGATTAGTGACATATATAACAAGAGGGAGGAATTGGAGTGAGGATCGGAGTTCCGCAGGAAATCAAGAACAATGAAAACCGGGTGGGCATGACCCCCGCGGCGGCGGCCGCCTATCGCGAGGCCGGTCACGAGGTGCTGGTGCAGAGCGGGGCAGGCCGCGGCGCGGGCTTCAAGGACGAAGAATATGCGCGAGCGGGAGCCGTGATCGTCTCTTCGGCGGTAGAGGCTTGGGAGGCGGAGATGGTGGTCAAAGTGAAGGAGCCGCTTCCGGAAGAATACAGCCGGTTTCGCGCGGATCAGATCCTGTATACCTATCTCCACCTGGCTCCGGAGCGGGGCCTTACCGAAGCGCTCGTTGAATCGGGAATCACCGCGATCGCTTATGAAACGATCCAGCGGGAGGATGGAAGCCTGCCCCTGTTGATCCCTATGAGCGAGGTTGCCGGGCGGATGGCCGTGCAGATCGGAGCGCATTTTCTGGAAAAGGCCCACGGCGGCAAGGGCGTTCTGCTCGGCGGCGTTCCCGGCGTGTCGCCCGGCCGGGTCGTCATCGTCGGCGGCGGAGTTGTCGGGACGCAGGCGGCCATGATGGCGACCGGCATGGGGGCCGAGGTCTCCATCCTGGACAAAAGCATCGACCGGCTCCGCCAGCTGGATGACCTGTTCCGCGGGCGGGTGAGGACGCTCGCCTCCGGCAAGACGGCGATCGAAGAGGCGGTTCGCGGCGCCGATCTGCTGATCGGCGCAGTGCTCATCCCCGGGGCGCGCGCTCCCCGCATCGTCAGGGAGGGGGCGGTGGCTTCCATGGAGCCCGGCTCGGTTATTGTCGACGTAGCCATCGACCAGGGCGGCTCCATCGAGACCATCGATCGGATCACCACCCATGACCAACCGACCTATGAGAAGCACGGAGTGCTTCACTACTCGGTCGCGAATATGCCGGGTGCCGTCCCGCGCACCTCGACCATCGCCTTGACCAATGCGACGCTGGAATACGGCCTGCAGATCGCTGCGAAGGGGTTCAAACAGGCGGCTCGGGAGAACGCGGCGGTCGCGAGGGGAATCAATGTTGCGGCCGGGAGCGTCACCCATCCGGCGGTAGCGGAAGCGCATGGATGCGCACATGTGGAGATAGCGGGATTGCTGCGATAGCAGCGATCCTTGGCTACAAACGGATTCCCGTCGGGGTTTTGTAGCTTTTCAGCATGACCTGGCAGTCGACGCGCGTGACTCCGGTCAAGGTATAGAGCTTTTCGTTCAGGAATTCTTCCATCTCCCGACCATCCCGGAAGAGCCCTTGCACGTGCAGCTTGCTCGGGCCTGTCATGTGATAGAGGCTGGTCACGAACGGATCGTCCTTCAACTGCTCGGCGACTTCCAGCAAGAGATGCGGTTCCACCTCCACGTAGAAGAACGCCGATACGCCGATTCCGATCTTCTCCGGATTGATCACAGCGGTGAATCGCTCGATAACCCCTTCCTCCATCAGCATATTGATCCGGGATTGGACGGATACGCGGGACAGGCCGATCTCTCTCGCCAAATCTGTGTAAGATATTCTTCCATTTCTATAGAGAGAGACAATGATTTTGCGGTCGATTTCATCAATAGCGAACACGTCGGAGTCATGTTGGGATTTATTCATCATCCTATCTCCTTATCATCTACTTTTACAAATTGACGCTGGTTTTGCGTGATCACCTACTTTATGATCTAATATAACCCGATGAAACGGCGATAGCAATGGTTATTTTGGACGATGATGGTATTTTCGATGGCTTTACGGCGATTGATTCATAATTCTTTTCATGTGATGATATCTATCATATCTAGCGCCGGCAGGAAAAGCAATGAATGGCCGGAAAACCAAAAAGGACTGCTTCCAGCGCGTGAGCAGCTGGCTGCAGTCCGGCACGTATTTGTGGATGAAGGAGTGTGAGCAAGAGAATACTAGTCCGCCTGAATGGCTTCCGGTTCGATTTCGGTTACCGCCGCAGCTTCCTGCTCGGCAGCCTCGTCTTCCGAAACCGCTTCCAATTTTGCGGCCTCTTCCTCCAAGACGGCTTCCACCTCCGTCGGTTCCTCCTGGTCTGCCGCACTATCGGAAGTGCTCTGGACGATCTCGGCTTCGACCTCCTCGGCCAAAACCTCCTCGGCAATCGCCTCCTCGGCCGGAGCCTCTTCCGCGCTCACCGCCTCCGCCTCATCCTCGTCCAAGAGGATGCCTTGCTCTCCCTCCTGCTCTTCCACTTGTTCTTCCACTGCAGCGATCACTTCTACTTCTTCTTCCTGACTCATAGATCTCACTCCTTTCGGTGAATTACTTCAAGTGTATAGCCCGTCTGGGAGGGCTCACAAGAGGGGCAATTTGTCGAGTGCAACTTTATTTTCCCCCTCCGTTCGGGGGCGGTTCCGGTTTTTGCGAGCGCCCGGATTTCTTGTCTAGATTTGTTGGGCATTCTCCGGTAAAATGGAGACTACTACAGAATATAGGGGATTTTTGGGTTGGATACATTATTGCTCCAAATTGAGAATACCCGGCAGGAACTGATTGAACTGGCGTGTTGCTTCGGCTTTAAAGACAGCCGCGTGCTGGACAAGTCCTGGGAGCTGGATAATCTGCTTAACAAGTATGAGCAGCAGAAGAGAAGGCAGGAATGAGAGGATAAAGCCGGTTGGAGCCTCTATTGCTGCAGACGCTGCTTCCCGCTGCCAGGTTGCGGGTGTTCCCGGCTCAGGATTACAATGGAACGGGTCATAGAGAGAGCTAGTGAGAGGGGAACGTTTCAATATGGGGAGCAAGGGAAGCATGCGGGTAGAGAAAGATTTTCTCGGGGAAAAAGAGGTGCCGGCCAGCGCCTATTACGGCATCCAGACGCTGCGCGCGGTGGAGAACTTTCCGATCACCGGCATACCCGTTCATCCGGAGCTGATCCGGGCGCTGGCGGAAGTGAAGAAAGCGGCCGCCCGGGCGAACATGGAGACGCATCTGCTGACGGAACGCATCGGGCAGGCGATTGTCCAGGCGGCCGAAGAGGTGGCGGGCGGTGCGCTGGCCGAACAGTTCATCGTCGACTCGATTCAGGGCGGGGCGGGAACGTCGATCAATATGAACATGAACGAGGTGCTGGCCAACCGGGCGCTGGAGCTGCTCGGGGAGGAGAAGGGCGCCTATTTCTCCTGCAGCCCGAACAATCACGTCAACATGTCGCAGTCGACCAACGATACGATCCCGACGGCGCTGCGGCTCGCTTCCTACGGGCTGGCGCTGGAGCTCGCGGCCGCGCTGGATGACTTGATCGAGGCCTTCCACGCGAAGGGGAGAGAATTCGCCGATGTCCTCAAGATGGGGCGAACCCACTTGCAGGATGCGGTGCCGATCCGAATGGGGCAAGAATTCGAAGCCTACGCGCGGGTGCTGACCCGTGACGCGGCGCGGATTCGGACGGCGGCCGAAGGGCTGCTCGCCGTCAACATGGGCGCAACCGCGGTGGGGACGGGGCTCAACGCCAAGCCAGAGTATATCGTGCGGGTTGCGGAGCATCTGGCCGAGCAGACCGGCTGGGCCGTGAAGTCGGCGGGCCATCTCGTCGACGCCACGCAGAACACCGACGCTTATGCGGCTTTATCGGCGGCGCTCAAGGTGTGCTCGATCAACCTGTCGAAGCTGGCGAACGACATCCGGCTCATGGCCTCCGGCCCGACGGCCGGACTCCAGGAGCTGTCGCTGCCGCCCCGGCAGCCGGGCTCCTCGATTATGCCCGGCAAGGTCAACCCGGTGATGGCGGAGACGATCAACCAGATCGCCTTCCAGGTGATGGGCAACGACACGACGATCGCGGAAGCGTGTCAGGCCGGCCAGCTGGAGCTGAACGTGATGGGGCCGGTGATCGCCTTCAACCTGCTGCAGTCGCTGAAGATCATGAAGAACGGGCTCGTCGTTTTCCGCAAGTTCGCGGTGGAAGGACTGGCGGCCAACCGCGAGCGCTGCAAGCAGTACGTCGACCGCAGCTACGGCATCTGCACGGCGCTCAATCCACATCTCGGTTACGAGCGGGCGGCGCAGCTCGTCAAGGAAGTGATGAAAACGGGGGTGACCATCCGCGAGCTGATTCTGGAGCGGCATCTCTTAACCGAGGAGGAGATCGATATCATTCTCGACCCGTACCACATGACCTCGCCGGGGATCTCGGGCGAGAGTCTGCTGGAGGAGCAGTAGAAGAAAACGGGCGCCTGCCGGCCAACTTATAATGGTAGCGAAAAGCAGATCTCCGTACCAATGCCGGATACGCTATCGCATTCAATCCGTCCTCCATGCCGATCCACGATCCCTTTGGCGATGCAGAGCCCCAGGCCGGAGCCGGGGATATCCTGGCCGCGCGCAGCGTCTCCCCGATAGAAACGATTGAAAATATAGGGGATATCTCCGGCAGCGATGCCGCAGCCGTTGTCTTTGACACCGACGACCAGCTCGCCGCCTTCCACCGAAAACCGGATGTCTATCCGCCCGCCCCGGGGCGTATACTTGACGCTGTTGGAAACAAGATTTTGCATGACCTGCGTGATCCGCCCGCGGTCGATGGAGAGCAGCACATCCGGGACGCTTCCGACGGTGAAGGCAAGCCCGGCGCGGGTCGCGCCCGGGGAAAGCTCCCCACAGACCTCTTCAAAAAAGCCCGGGGCGTAAAGCTCCTCCCGCACAACGGCGAGTTCGCCAAGCTGCATTTGGGTCTCCTCCAGAATATCGTCGATCAGGCGCGCCAGAAGGCGCGCCCTTTTCAGCATCAGCGAAGCCAGCTCGCTCACCCGGTCGGGCCGGTCGGCCATGCCGTCGCGCAGCTCCTCCGCATAGCCGGAAATGGCGGCCAGCGGCGTTTTCAGGTCATGTGACACGCACGCATACAGCAGGCGATCGTTGTCAAGCAGCTCGCGCTCGCGCCGGAACGCTGCGGCCAGCTCATCGCGCATAGCTTCAAAGTCGTGGCACAGGGCGCCAGCCTCGTTGTCGCTGTCGTAACGCAGGCGCGCGTTCAGATCGCCGTGCAGCATTCTGCGCGTCGCATCGTGCAGCATGCCGAGCGGCCCGAAAAGCTCTTTCTTCATCATCCGGAACGTGAAAAGTAAGGTTGACACCGTGCTCGCCGCCAGCAAAAAGGCAAGCACAAACACAGCGAGCCATGGCGGATTCATTTTAAGGTAGGCGCTTTTCGGGGCCTTTACTAGCAGCAGGCCCCCCAGCGTCCCGCCGTGCATCACGGGAGAAAGGAATGTGACATAATCGCCGTCCGTCCTGACCCCGCTCTGCCCGGAAAGAGTGCGGGGGTCGATCGTTTTGCCCCCGGGATAATCGGCAAGCGTCGATTGCGTGACGTTTCCGGCGGTGTCGAACAGGGCGTAGCCGACGTTTGGGGCGGCGTGAAGCGCGCCCTGCTCCGCCTCGTTTACCAGCGTGTTAAAATCCACACGCATGCGCCCTTCATCCAGCTCCCAAAAAGCAAGGCGGGCCGACGCCGCGGCCGCCAGGATGGCGAAGGCGCAGCAAAGCGCGCCAGTCAGCAGCAGCAGACGCCCCGCTTTCCGGCGTGTCCCGCCAGTGTGGAGGCTTTTTTTGCTGTCTGGTCGGTGGGCTATATCTCCCATTTGTAGCCCACCCCCCAGACGGTTTGGATATGCTGCTCGCCGGCCCTGGCAAGCTTTTCACGCAGGCGGCCCACTGTGACCACCACCGTGTTATCATCGATATAATCCGCCGTGCCCCACACGGCTGAAAGCAGTTGGGCGCGTGAAAAAACTTGCGCCGGGTGTGTGCAGAAGTGCGCAAGCAGGTGGAATTCCTTTGCCGAGAGGGAAAGCGGCGCGCCGTCCACCGAAGCGGCAAAGGCGGCCGGGTCAATCTGCAGCCTGCCGCAGCTCACTTTGGCGTCCGCGGCCCGCGGCCCCGTGCCGAACGCGGTGAAACGGCGGATATGCGATTTCACGCGCGCGACGAACTCCACCAGCGAAAACGGCTTGGTCAGGTAGTCGTCGGCACCCACCCCGAGCGAAACCAGCTTGTCAAGATCGGCGGTTTTGGCGGAAATGATGAGAATGGGTGCGAAAGAAAATTGTCGAATCTGCCTGCAGATCTCGATGCCGTCCAGCTTCGGCAGCATGAGGTCGAGGACGATCAGCTCGGGCGCGGTGCTCCGTGCGAGGGCGAGCGCCGTTTCCCCGTCGTGCGCGCGCCGCACCTGAAAGCCCTCCCTGTTCAGATAGTCGCTCATGATGCCGGCAAGGTCTAGGTCGTCCTCGACGACCAGCACATGCTCATTCGCCATTTTCCCGCCCCCTTGCCCTTCATTGTAGCACAGGCACAGCGGCCGCGAGCGGGCAATCCGCAGCCGCTTTACCAGCCGTGCCGCTGCAGGAAGGAAAAGATGGTTTCCTCGCGCTCGGCTTGCGCGGCCTTTTGAAAGTCGCCGAGCGCCAGGTCACCCTCGATGCGCCCATCCGCCAGATACACGAGACGGGTGGCGCGTGCCGCGGCGCGCAGGTCATGCGTGACCATGACGATGGACTGTCCCGCCTGTGAGAGTTCGGTGAGGATATCGAGCACCTCAAGCCCCGCAGCGGAGTTGAGCGAGCCCGTCGGCTCGTCACAGAAGATGACTTTTGGTTCTCCAATCAGGGCGCGCGCGATGGCTGTCCGCTGCTGCTGCCCGCCGGACATTTCCGCCGGGTATTTGTCGCATTCCTCCGCAAGGCCGAAGCGCGCGAGCAGTTGCTTGGCCTTGCGGTTCACTTCCGCTTTGGGCGCGCCGCCATATCCGCTGTAGGCGACATTTTCAAACGCGGTTAGATCTGGCAGCAGATTGATGCTCTGAAAGACGAAGGAAAGCTCCCTCCGCCGCAGCGCGGGGATCTCGCGACTGGGTATCCGGGCAAGCTCGCGTCCCAAAAGCTCGACCGTGCCGCCGGTCGGCTGGTCCATTGTGGAAAGCGCGTACAGAAGCGTCGATTTCCCGCTGCCGCTGGCGCCCATGATGACCGTGAAATCGCCCTCGTAAATTTCAAAGCTCAAGTTTTTGAGCACGTTGATGCCGTTTTTGCCGAGGATATAGCTCTTGCAGAGCCGGTTTGCCTTGATGATGGCCTTCTTCATAAAAATGCCCTCCTATCACGGCGCGGTCCGGTGCTTTCTCGCGGCCCGCTCTTGCGTTATTCCTCCATCAGATCAACGGGCGACACTTTGCTTAGCGGGATGCAGAACAGCAGCGTGAGCGCGAGGATGCAGGCAAAAAGCAGGCCAAACAGCGCGCCGAGCTGCAACGGGCTGTTCTGCAACGCCGGAACGCCTAAAAATGCATAGAACAACGCGGGAGAAACGAGCAGATGGAGCACGACGGCCAGCCTCGCGCCGACAAGGGAAAGCAGAAGAGTCCGATACAGGCTCTGCCGGCCGATGTAGCCGGTTGTAAAGCCGAGCGCTTTCAGGATGCCGAATTTTCTGCGGTTGTCGAGCTGCGTGGTCAGCAGCAGATTGACGATGTTGAGCAGGCTGAACGCGATGAATACCAGGATCAGAATGACGGTGACCGGGTTGACGATGATCTCGATTCCGGAGATGGAATCGGAAAGCAAAGTGAGGCTCCGGCCGACATCCAGCCCCGTCTGCTCTTTGACGCGGCGGACAAAGGCGCTGTAATCCGCGCCGCTTTTCAGCTTGATGGCGATCGTGTTCGGCTGATAATCGGCTCCGGTTGCGGAAAGACCCTGCGCTGTCATTTCAATGGTTTTGCCGGCATGCATCATATTGTCATAGACGCCGGTGACCAGATAGGATTTTGCGCCATTGCCGATCTTCAGGGTCACATAATCGCCGATGGCAAGTGAGCTGCCCTTGATGCTGCCGCTGCTGACGGCGATCTCATTTGCGTATCGGGGCGCACGGCCGCTTTTGAGCGGGCGGAAAAAGCTCGTGCCGGAAAAATCGTTCCAGGCAATGACGGAGCTGTCGTTGAAGCTGGCGCCTTTGTTGTTCTGTTCGGTCCGGATGCTGATATCGTCGAGCGGCGTCCCATACACAAGGCGCAGCACGGCAGAGTCTTTTTTCAACGTTTCGATCTGCTGTGCGGACAGGCTGCCGTCGATATAGGAATCGGCCTTCGGCAGGCCGAACCAGATGTCGGCATTTTCTACAATGCGGTTGCAGCTATAATGGATGCTGAGAAAAAACGCGCTCAGATAAAAGCTCACCGTCAGGATCAGCACGAAGATCGCGGAAAAAGACCGGTGCTTGAACAGGTCGTTGACCGCGGTGGCAAACGCCGAGCTGGCGTTTGCGAGCAGGGAACGCGTCAGTTTCTTTGACGTGGAGTTCATGCCGATCTGCAGCGCCTGCACCGGCGTGATGCGGCGGATGCGCCGCAGTGAGAGCCACGCGAACAGGAGCAACAAGCCCCACAGCAGCGCCGCGCCGCCGACGGCGAGCAGTGCGGACACATAAGTGATGCGGAGATGTTCGATATACTTTGTCGTGGCCGAACCGATCAGATACCCCAGGGGCAGGCCTGCACCCGCGCCGAGCGCCAGGCCGGCGGCTCCCGCGAACGCGTAACACTTTAAATAAAAACCCGTAATCTGCCCGTCTGAGAAGCCTAGCGCCTTGTAGATGCCGATGGAGCGGTATTCCTTTTGAAGATTGTTTTTGATGAGGAAGCGGATGATGACGAGCGTCACGCCAAAAATCAGCGTGGCGGAAAGCATGCCGATGCCGCCGAGGATCAGCGAGAGCATGGTGAAGCTCAAGCGCAGCTGGGAAACGTTGAAGACATCCAGCAGCGACTTGGTGATCGGTGTGGAACGGTTTCGCAGCCAGGCCTCCACCTGCGTGTGATCCGTTTTGGAGTTGATCACGACCAATCGGCCGGCCTGCCCGTCGGTGAAGCCGGAAAGCGCCGTCTCACTCACATAAAAGGGATACACGCCGAACATGCTGGAAGGGCAGAATGCGTCGTCGACGAGCGCGGCAACCGTCAGTGTCTTTCCCGTGCCGTCCGGCACCGTGATGTTGTCACCGACGCGGATATCCTTCTGGTCGGCATACGTTCTGGTGACCCAAATCTCATCTGACGCGGGGCCGTTTTCCTGCGTTTTCCCCAAAACGGGGGTCACCTGCCACGACAACGCGCGGACGTCCGGCAGGGCATAGATGCGATAATAGCCGGGCGTAATGTCGCGGCCGCCGATTTTCAGCTTGCCTTTGAACTTGTAGCTCTCCAGCGTCACGATGCGGGTGAAATCGGCATTTTGCCTGGCCTGCGCGATCAGTTCGTCCGCCGGGTCGCCACTTGCGATGTTTGCGAACACATCGGGGAAGTTTGCTTTTGAAAAATAATCCGCGGCCGTTTTCTTGGTTTCGACCGTGAAGCTCAGGCAGGCGACGAAGATCGCCGAGGAAAAAAACAGAATGATGCCGATGAGCAGGAACTGGAACCGGTTTTTGCGCAGCTTGCGAATCCACATGGCCCCGCTACCCCTCCTTGTTCAACTGCTCTTATTGTAAACGGGATTTCTGACAGCAGGACAACAAAAAGATAACAAAAGAATAACAGTCATCCCATCTCCGGTTTATGGGTGTTGAAAAAAATCATGGCTGAGCTGCCACGGGAGCTTTTGCCAGATTTAGAAAAACGATTGATCTCACATCACAAATAATCCAAACCCTTCTCCACAGGAGACGAGGCTTGGATTATGGTCGAAGTTGTCGTAAAGGAGAGGTTCCATTCCGATACGGAAAATTTTAACGTTATGGAATAACGCTATTCTTGTGAGAAGGGTGATTTGTGCGGAGATAGTGATTTCCCATATCGTTATTTCGTGAAATCGGCCTCTTGTTCGCCTATGAAACCGGAATAGTGATATGGCGTAACGTTAATTTTCTTGTAGAGGCCGATCCTCTGGAAATAGTGCTATCTCATAACGTTATTTCGCGGCATTTCCGGCAAACACGTTGGTTTCCATATGCGGTTCATGGTCAAGCACCGATTTTTGGTTTGAGTCAGAATAATTCATCTAAAATCGTTGCCGTTGCCGTCTAAAAGGCGGCAGCGGCTCGAATTATGAACGATTACAATATCATACGCATTTGCTTGACTTTGAATATTCGTCTTGCCAAAGGACCTCCGGTACTTGGTCATTTCTAATAAGCCCTCGATTCTCCCTTATCCATGGATAGTAAGGCAATCGAGGGCTTTTTAACTACATGGCCTACACCGTCACCCGCTCCTGCTTCCACGTTCCGTGCGGCTCGAGCGTACCGGCGTTGCCGCAGACGGAGAGGTCGGCCGGAACGTCCGTCTCGTTGACGATCTCGATGGCCTCGGCCGTGGCGGTCACCTTGAGCCGTGCGCCGCGGAAGACGACGCGGAAGGAAAACGCGGTCCAGTGGCCCGGCACGAACGGGTTCAGCACGAGGCGGCCGTCCTTCGCGCGCAGGCCGCCGAAGCCGTGCACGACGGCCATCCAGGAGCCGGCCATGCTGGTGATGTGGCAGCCGTCCTCGGTGTCGTTGTTGTAGTTGTCGAGGTCGAGGCGGGCGGTGCGCAGGTACATCTCGTACGCCTTCTCCTGAAGCCCAAGCTCGCAGGCGAGAATGGCGTGCACGCAGGGCGACAGCGAGGATTCATGGACGGTCAGCGGCTCGTAGAAGTCGAAGTTGCGCTTCTTCGTCTCCAGGTCGTAGCGGTCGCCGAGGAAGTAGAGCCCCTGCAGCACATCGGCCTGCTTGATGTAACAGGAGCGGAGGATGCGGTCCCAGGACCACTTCTGGTTGATCGGCAGGTTTTCCGGCGGCAGCTCCCGAACGGGGAGGATCTCCTTATCCAGATAGCCGTCCTGCTGCAGGAAGATGCCGCGCTCCTCATCCACCGGATAGTACATGCGGGCGATGATGTCCCGCCATTTCGCCGTCTCTTCCGCGGTCAGCTTGATGCGCTCCACCAGCTCCGCATAGCGCGTCGGTTCCGCTTCCTGCAGCCACCCGAGCGATTCCAGCGTATACTCCAGCGTCCAGACGGCGATGCGGTTCGTGTACCAGTTGTTGTTGACGTTGTTCTCGTACTCGTTCGGACCGGTGACGCCGAGCATTACATACTTCCCTTTGTTCGGGGCGAAGTGGATGCGCTCTTCCCAGAAGCGGGAGATCTCCGCCAGCACCTCCAGGCCGTATTGGCCGAGATACGCTCGATCTCCCGTGTAATTGACGTAGTTGAAGATCGCGTGGGCGATCGCTCCGTTGCGGTGGATCTCCTCGAAGGTGATCTCCCATTCGTTGTGGCACTCTTCTCCGTTCATCGTGACCATCGGGTAGAGCGCGCCTTTTTTGAAGCCAAGCTTGCGGGCGTTCTCCTTCGCCTTGTCCAGGTGCTTGTAGCGGTAGATGAGCAGGTTGCGGGAGATGGCCGGGTCGTGCGTGCTCAGGTAAAAGGGAACGCAATACGCCTCGGTGTCCCAGTAGGTGCTGCCGCCGTATTTTTCGCCGGTGAAGCCCTTCGGCCCGATGTTCAGCCGGTCGTCCTCGCCGCTGTAGGTCTGGTTCAGCTGGAAAATGTTGAAGCGAATCGCCTGCTGCGCGGACGGGTCGCCTTCGATGATGATGTCGCTCTCTTCCCAGGTGTGCGCCCAGGCGTCCGTCTGCTCCTGCAGGAGGGCGGCGAAGCCGGCGGTCTTGGCGTCCTCGGCGAGCTTCTCGGCGGCGGGCAGCAGCTGTCCGAGTCCGAAGTTGCGGGAGGAGACGTTGGCTGCATATTTGAACAGCGCGACTTCTTCCCCCTGGGCGGCGTCTACCGTGAAGCTGTGCGAGACGAACTTCTCGCGCTCCGCCTGCTCGGGCTTCACGCCGACCGGCTGGCCGTTCTTCGTGACGGCATAGGTCATGGCCGAGGTGACATGGAAGTCGAGCTTCTTCGTCTTGACGGTGAGGTGCGCTTTGGTATCATCTGAGCCCTTGTTTACTTCCAGCCAGAACTTCTCGTCATAATTGGCGTCCTTGTTCACGACATCTCCGTCGAGGTAAGGGGTGAAGCGGATCTGGCCGGAAAAATTGAGAGGGGTGACGGAGTAGCGGATCGCTCCGATCTCCTGGCGCTTCTGGCTGACGAAGCGGATGGCGTCGACCCGCACTTCCTTGCCGCCTTCGAGGGTGGCGGTGAAGCGGCGTGATAAATAGCCTTCCTTCATATGAAGCGTGCGGACGAAGTCGTGCACCTTGACCTTGATCAGGTCGAGCGGCTCGCCGTCGATCTCGATGCCGATGCCGATCCAGTTGGTCGAGTTCAACACCTTGGCAAAATACTCCGGGTATCCGTTCTTCCACCAGCCGACCCGGGTTTTGTCGGGATAGTAGACGCCCGCCATGTAGCTACCCTGAAGGGAATGGCCGCTGTAGGCTTCCTCGAAATTAGCGCGCTGGCCCATGTAGCCGTTACCGATGCTGAAGATGCTCTCGGAGAGCTCGTGGGTGTGAGCGTCAAAGCCCTCCTCAATGATCGACCATTCGTCGATGTGCAGATATTGTTTCATTCTTGCAGCTCCTTTGCTGGAATGGTGAGAGATCAGGCCAGCCCGGCCAACCGTTCGACCGTCATGGCGGCGAGGGAGGGGACGACGAGATCGGCTTCGCGCAGAATCTGCGGCGAGCCGATGCCCACGCTCTTCATGCCGCCGCGCCGCGCGGCCTCGATACCGGCTTCGGCGTCCTCGAAGACGACGCAATCGTCCGGGGCGATGCCGAGCGCTTCCGCGCCCAGCAAGAACACCTCCGGATCGGGCTTCGCCGCCTGGGTCATGGTGCCGTCGATGATGGCGTCAAAATAGGGGGTGAGACCGGTATTCGCGAGAATGATGGCGGAATTCTTGCTGGCGGAACCGAGAGCGACCTTCAGCCCGGCGCCGCGGCAGGCCTTGAGAAAATCCAGGGCGCCGGGAAGAATCTCCGACTGATCCATCTTGGAGATCATTTCCACGTACCAGCCGTTCTTCTTGGCGGCCAGCCGTTCCTTCTCTTCGGGGGGGAAGGCCAATCCGCCAACGGACAGCAAAATATCGAGGGAAGCCATGCGGCTGACGCCCTTGAGCCGTTCGTTGTCCGCCTCGGTGAAGGTGAAGCCGAGCTCTCCAGCGAGCCGCCTCCAGGCGAGAAAATGATAGTTGGCCGTATCGACGAGGACGCCGTCCAGATCGAACAGGCAGGCTTTCACAGGCAGGGACATCGGAACCGCTCCTTCTAAAATAGAGTACACAAGCTGCAGCAAGCTTCTTAATGAAGCGCAATGAAGCGCATGCCGCAAGGAAGACCCTTATCACCATCAGCTGATCGAGGATGCTCTGGTGTGCCGGAAGCGTCAGATTCTTTTCCCGGTTATCGTTGCAGGTTCAGTGAACAAACGTTTGCGCATCGGCATTGCCAAGCTGGTGAATGACGAGCCCATGCTGGTTAAAGGTGTGCGAGACTAAGGAAATGTGCTGAACGAACATGCCGGAAGAACACAGGAAGTACGTGCACAAAGGAACTGCGCTGAGCTAGCTTGCCGGAAGAACACAGGAAGTACGTGCACAAAGGAACTGCGCTGAACTAACATGCCGGAAGAACTCAAGAGTACGTACACCAATCGGGCAGTTGGCGAGAAAATCGAGAAACGTAGTTAGGCACAGTTCCCCATCGAGCAGTCAGTGAGAAAATCGAGAAACGTAGTTAGGCACAGTTCCCCATCGAGCAGTCCAGTGAGAAAATCGAGAAACGTTAGTTAGTCGCAGCTCCTAAGCAGCAGAAGAAATGTACACGCAAACCCGTGAAGAAGGGTATGGGTGGCAGCTGTTTTCCGGTCAAAAATCCCCGTCCACTATCCATTTTGGCCTCATCTCAAGACCGGTATTCTCCAGAACGAAACGATTTCCTCGAATCGATCCGTGAAGAGCGGCCTCTTGGCCATTCTGTGGGATATGCAGAGAAAGCAGGGTGCGGTAATCTGGGGAATCAGCCCGCTGATCACCATTGGTCAGCCCTGCGGGCGGCTCCTTGATCGTTGCCGAGATGGAAAATCTTTCAGCGAAATCGTTTGCGCTACAAAGCCATCTTAATGCAAATTCATGCTCCTGTAAATAGAGGCGGAACCGAAAATAAAGAGGCGATTCATGAATTCTTCACGAATTCAGGCAAAGAAGGCGGATACAAACTGGAGAAGTGGAAGGAAATAAAAAGTTGAGAAAGGGATGTTTTGAGGGTCTAAAGACTTTAGCGCAAACGGTTTTTTTGTTAGGAACAGTACACCAATCGGGCAGTCAGCGAGAAAATCGGGAAAAGTTATGGAGGCGCAGTGGCTTAGCCAAAAAGCCGGACACGCAGACCACCCCGACATTCGTTCAGCTCCAGCCTCACGACAGACTCTCGACAGTTCCGCAATCAGGCCTGCACAAAATCAGGTTTTTGGGGGGACTGCCAGACCCTGCGCTGCCAGACATTACGCAAGGCTAGAACCGGAACTCCGACCCCTTCGTGGCCGACCGGTAGAAATAGGAGGAATTTTTCCCGCTATTTGGACCGGTATCCTGTTGGACACCATAATAGAGGGAATTTTTCCCGCTATTCTTGCCAATCACGACAAATTTATGTCGCAATGGTAAATTAGCGGTAATTTTTACCGTTGTTTGGCCGCTGCAGCTTGTTGGTCTCAGAATAACGGGCATTTTTACCTCTATATCGGCTTCGGCTTCAGACGAATGAAACGGGACTGCTGGGAGGAGTCTTCGTGCGGCCCTAGCCGCTCCGGAGCATCTTCTCAAGGCGCCGAGCGAGGTATGGAACCAAGAGTGTCAAGCACTGATTTTCGCTTTGACCTCGAAAAAGGCAAAGATTCAACTCCTCCGTCGGGAATTATGCTATAGTGTAACAAATTTTAAGCAAGGGGGAGAATTGCTTGCGTCCCATTTGGTTTGGCATCGGAGCGGCGTTCTTCTTCGCTTCCTCGTTTATCTTGAAACCGGACGATGGAGGTGTCTGGAGGAAGCTGGTTATGGAGCGCTTCCCTGCGTTATTTGTTCATGCTTCCGCTTCTGCTGCTTCTGGTGGCGGGCCGCAAACAACTGAGCCCTGAGAAACTCGAGAAAACGTTAGTTAGGCACAGTTCCAAATCAGGCTATCAGCGAGAAACTCGAGAAACGTTAGTATTTTTGCGGATCGAAGTGTGGGAGCAGGGGCCGTCCCCTCCGTTATGGATTACGACAATTAACCAAGACAGCCGGAACCGCATTTCGCGATTCCAGCTGTCTTGGTGTCGGTTTATGGATTGAGGCTTCTCTGCGCTGCCGCAGGAAATCAGTCCCTCTCCTTGTTGAGGAAGAAGATGGCGAGCGTGCCGGGGCCGGAATGCGCGCCGACCGATGCGCCGATCATGGTGATGAGCATCTCCGGGGTGCCGAAGGCCTCCTTGATCATCGCGGCGATCTGCTCCGCCGCCTCCAGGTCGTCGCCGTGGCTGATGCCGACGGTCTGCTTGTCGAGGGCCACCCCCCGCTCCCGCATGATATCAATTATCCGCTGGAACACCTTCTTGCGTCCGCGGACCTTCTCGATCGGGATCAGCTTGCCGTCTTCGACGTCGAGGATCGGCTTGATCTGGAGGATGCCGCCGATGAAGGCGGCAATCGGGCTGACCCTGCCTCCGCGCAGGAGATACTTCAAGTCGTCCACCGTGAAGATATGCTCCATGTGGCGGGCGTAGAAGGCCGCGGCTTCCACAAGCTCCGCCATGCTCTTGCCCTCGGCGGCCAACTCGGCCGTTTTCAGGACGACCATGCCTTCTCCGAAGGAGGCGCATTTCGTATCGACCACTTCGAATTCAAAGTCCGGATATTGATCCCTGAGATCATTCTGCACCATGACGCCGGTCTGGTAAGTCCCCGACAGCTCGGAGGAGAAGGCCAGATACAGACAGCTCTGTCCTTGCTCTGCATAGGGGCTCACGTGATTGTAGAGAGCCTGGTACGAGATCTGCGAGGTTTTGTAGATCGTGCCTTGCCGCATGCCGCGAAACAGCTCGGCGGGCTCAAGCGTTACATTGTCCTCGTATTCCTTGTCGCCGTCAATGATCATGAGCGGAAGGACTTCAATGCCGTATCGCTGAGCCAGATCCTTCGGCAGGTCCGCAGCGCTGTCCGTAAAAAGTTTAATCGCCATTTCTTGACTCCTTTGGCCCGGAATGTGCATCGGGATTTCCAACGCTGTATGTCCATCATACCACTCGTCGCCGCGATGTAAAAATAGACGGCAGGCGCGACCGGCAAGGGCCGCTGCGAGCTGATGAGGAACTCCCCGGGCCCGGGTTAAAGCTTGAGCTCTTTCTTCAATTGGCTGATTCGGGCCTGGCTGATTCCGAGCATGGTGGCCAGATCCTTTTGGCTTGCGCCCGGGTTATCCTGAAACGCCTGTTTCAGCCGGTCGAGCATATCGGAGGTCTTGCCGCGTTTGCGGCCGGACAATTCAGGTTCCCGGCGAACAGGCGCGGGCGTATGTATGGCGGTCGCATTTCCTTTCTTCAACTCATCCAGACACTCTGCGCAAATAAACTGTTCGTGGTAATAAGTGACCGTATCCAGCCTGCGGCAAAAAGCGCACTCGGTGGACTTGTACTTTCTCATCACAATGGTGTAGTCGTCGGTGATAAAAAATTCCAGGGGATCTCCGATCTCAATGTTGCGTGTCATGCGAATTTCAGTCGGGATGACAATTCGTCCCAAGCTGTCCAGATTGCGGACCATTCCGGTGTTCTTCATACGACTCCCTCGCTCGCAGCGTATTGAAATTCATGATTTAATTATATCAGATTTTAATAGAGAAGCATACTCGAATTCGGGCAAATAGACAAAAAAATACGACATATTGAGCGATTTCCCCAATCGGCGTTAATGCGTTTAATTCCAGATGCTAGAACTAGGGTTAGAGTTATGAAAAAAAGGCAGGCGGCGAGTGTTGGGGCGAATTCTTTTTGTGCGGTATAATATAAAATAAAAAGCGGTGAGAGAGAGGAGGATCGGGAAGTGGAAGAAATCAAGTATGTGAAGGATACCCGCTGCTATAAAATTTCACGGGTGTTCCCCTTTGATGTGAACAATCACCATACGCTATTCGGCGGCAAGCTGATGTCTTATATCGACGATATCGCCTCCATATCGGCCGCGAAACTGTGTCGGGCGACAACCGTCACAGCCTCGACGGATTCCGTGGACTTCCTCTATCCGATCCACATGACCGATTCGGTGGCGCTGGAATCGTATGTAACCTGGACCGGGCGCAGCTCCATGGAGATTTTCGTCAAGGTGATCGCGGAGGACCTGCGGACGGGGGAGAGGAGGATTGCGGCGACGTCCTTCCTGACCTTCGTGGCGCTGGATGACGACGGCAAGCCGGTTCATGTTCCACGGGTGATTCCGGAGACGAAGGAGGAGCATCTGATGTTCGAGGGGGCGGAGCAGCGGGCGGAGGCGAGAAAGCTGCGGCGCTCGGAGAGCAAGCGGTTTGCGGAGCATCTGAGCACCTCTTCTCCTTGGGAGTGATCCGCGCTTTTGTCAATACTTGAAATGAACGCGAAGTGCCGATATAATGCCTAAGGAACTGCTCTGAACGAGCATGCCGGAAGAACACAAGAAGAATGTACCCAAAGGAACTGCGCTGAACTGAAATCCCGGAATAACACAAGAAGAACGTACCCAAAGGAACTGCGCTGAACTGACATCCCGGAAGAACTAAAGAAGAACGTACACAAATCGGGCAGTCAGCGAGAAAATTGAGGAACGTTAGTTAGGCGCAGCTCCAAATCGGGCAGTCAGCGAGAAAATTGAGGAACGTTAGTTAGGCGCAGCTCCAAATCGGGCAGTCGGCGAGGAAATCGAGATACGTTATTTTGGCGCAGCTCTAAGGGTTGACTCTTCTTCGGCTGATGCCCGGGGAGAAAACGAACGGAATATTTTTGGAACCGGTGGATGGAGCTTCGCGCTTCGTCCGCCTTTGTTTTGAACATCATGAGGGGGAAATCACGTTGAGTTTGACCGAACAAGAAGGAACCGAGAAGCCGCAACTGGAAGCAACTCCGATTTATCGCTGCAAGGACCCGGGCTGCAAGGCCTGGGTGCGCGAGGAATTCCTGCCGGGGGACAAAGCCTGTCCGCTCTGCAAAGGGCCGATGCTGAAGAGCATCAAGCACCTGCCGCCGTCCGGCAAACCGAAGAAGAAAGCGAAACGGCCCGCCGCCCGGGCCTCTCGGTAGGCAACGTGCCTGGGAGTGCATGAAGACAAGGCCGGTACATAGGAATCATGCAGAATAGAGAGCAGAATTGACCGCCATCAGGCGCATCCAAACCAACCCTCCCGCTTGCAAACGGGAGGGTTTCGCGTATCGAGCTGAAATGAAAACTTGCCGGGCCGAGGGCCCGCTTCTACAAGGAACTGAACAGAATTAACATGCCGGAAAAACTCAAGAAGAACGTACGAGGGAGGAACTGCGCTGAACGAACATGACGGAAAAACTCAAGAAGAACGTACGAGGGAGGAACTGCGCTGAACGAGCATGACGGAAAAACTCAGGAAGAACGTACACAAAGGAACTACGCTGAACGAACATGACGGAAAAACTCAAGAAGAACGTACACAAAGGAACTGCGCTGAACGAACATGAAGGAAAAACTCAAGAAGAACGTACACAAATCGGGCAGTCTGCGAGAAAATCGAGAAACGTTTTTGAGGCGCAGCTCCAAATCGGGCAGTCTGCGAGAAAATCGAGGAGGTCACAAAGAATGAAGAAAAAGTTGTCACTGCTTCTCGTTTCGGTCATGGCACTCTTTTCGCTTCTCGCCGGCTGCGGGAGCAAGAGCGTATCGCCTGCTTGATCTGCCGCCGATCCGCGCCGAGCACGGGATCAAGGAAGACCAATTCTCGTCAACCTGAACCAATTCATGGACGGGGACAAGCTATACGGCCTGCCGATAGGCGGCAACTCGAAAGGCTTCTACTACAACAAAGATTTTTGCCAAGTACAATATCGCCGAACCGCAAGCCTGAGTCAAGGCGAAGATCAACGTCTATTTCTTCAACAGCCTGCACATCTCGCTCGTCTCCTCGGTGGCCAGGGTGCTGCTGGCGGACGCGGTCGCCTTCGCCCTCACCCGGATGAGATTCGTCCGCACGAGCAAGCGGATCTATCAATCGTGCTGATCGGCATGCTCATTCCCGGCAACGTGCTGTTCATTGCCGAATACATCCTGGTGATGAAGGCGCACATCCTGAACACGCACTGGGCGCTCCTTCTCCCCTACACGGCGGGGGCGCTGCCGATGAGCATTCTGCTGATCGCCGCTTTCATGCGGAATATGCCGCTTGAGTTGGATGAGGCTGCCATCATAGACGGATTGAGCGTCATCGACTTGTTTGCTAGAATAGTACTACCGTTTACCGTACCGGCGCTCGTGGCGGTATTGATCATCAACAATCTCGGCAACTGAAACGAATACCTGCTGGCGAACTTCTTCCTCAGCAAGGATTCCCTGAAGACACTGCCGACCGGCATGGTCGATTTCCGCGACGAGTTCCAGACCGATTACGCCCTGATCTGCACCGGGATCGTATACATCGTCACGCCTGTGCAGACAAATTAGCGGGAGAAATTACCGCTGATTGGAACTTTGCCGGCTGGCGTGGGCATATAGCGGGAAAAAGTACCGCTATATGCTCAGGGAGCCGAGCCGGAGAAGCATTCTCGCGAATTAGCGGGAGAAATTACCGCTGATTGGAACTTTGCCGGCTGGCGTGGGCATATAGCGGGAAAAAGTACCGCTATATGCTCGGGGAGCCGAGCCGGAGAAGCATCCGCTCGCGCGGCTTCTGCCGGCTCCATTCGCTCCGGGCTCATCCGTTATATCCACCCCGCCCGGCCTTTGACGCGCCGGGCAGGGTGTTCATAAAGATAATCTACCCGGCGGGTAAGCCGCCTCTTGCAGCCGAGCTTATCCGACCAACGACAGGAGGATGAAAGAAATGTGGGAGTGGAAGAACTGGACCCTGGAGCGCAAGGTCGGGCAGCTGTTCATGGTCGGCTTCGATGGGCTCACGCCGACGGCCGGGATTCTGGACCTGATCCGGGAGGAGGCGCTCGGCGGCGTCATTTACTTCCGGCGGAATGTGGGCGACCCGCAGCAGCTGGCTGAGCTGTCCCGAGCGCTGCAAGCGGCCAACGCAGAAGCGGAAGCGGGGCAGCCGCCGCTGTTCATCGCCATCGACCAGGAGGGCGGCATGGTGGCGCGGATCGACCGCGGCGTCACGCTCATTCCCGGGGCGATGGCGCTCGGGGCGGCGGGCAGCGCCGAGCTCGCTTATGAGACGGCGAAGATCAGCGGCCGCGAGCTAAGGCTGCTCGGCATCAATGTCAATTTCGCGCCGAGCCTCGACGTCAACAATAACCCGCTCAATCCGGTGATCGGTGTCCGCTCTTACGGGGAGGACCCGGCTCTTGTCGGCGAGTTGGGAACCGCCGCGGTGCGCGGCTATCAGGAGGCGGGAGTCGCCGCGACGATCAAGCATTTTCCCGGTCATGGGGATACGGAGTTCGACTCCCATTACGGGCTGCCTCTCATCGCCCACGACGAGGAGCGGCTCGACCGTGTCGAACTGGCTCCTTTCCGGCGGGCGATCGCCGAGGGAACGGACGCGGTGATGACCGCGCACGTGATCTTCCCGGCGTTCGAGCCGGGAGAATTGCCCGCTACGCTTTCTCCGAGCGTGGTGACGGAGCTGCTGCGCGGGAAGCTCGGCTACGGCGGCGTGATCTTCACCGACTGTCTGGAGATGCATGCCATCTCCCGCCGCTTCGGCGTGGCCGAGGGGGCCGTGCTCGCGGTGGAAGCGGGAGTCGATGTGGTGCTGGTCAGCCACACGCTGGAAGAGCAGCGGGTGGCGATCCGTGCTGTGGCGGAGGCGGTGCGGCAGGGCCGGATCTCTGCCAGCCGGATCGATGAATCCGTCGAGCGCATCCTCGCGCTTAAGGAAAAGCGAAACATGGAGCGGCCGGCCGCGGAACCGGCGGCGCTCGCCGGGCAGCTCGGCCGCGCCGCGGACTGGCGAACCGTGCGCGAGGCCAGCGAGCGGAGCATCACGCTGGTCCGCGACAAGGCCGGTCGCCTGCCGCTTGCGGCGGAGCAGCCGACGCTCGTTGTCTGGGCTGAGCCGCGCGAGGCCACGCAGGTGGTGGAGATCATCGAGCAGGAGGATACGCTCGGCGCCGCGCTGCGGCCTTATCTGGCCGTGGTGCGGGAGATTCGCATCAACCTCGATCCGGTCGAAGCCGTGGTCGACGAGCTGTTGAAGACGGCGGCCGGCTACGGCCAGATCGTGGTGGCCACCCACAACCCTGTCTCCCGCTTGCCCGAGGGCCAGGTTCGGCTCGTGCGCGAGCTGGCCGCGCGGCCCGATCTGCGGCTCGTCGTCGCTTCCACCCGCAATCCGTATGACCTGAACGAATTTTCCGGGATTCCGACCTATCTTGCGGCCTACGAGAACCGCCCGCAGGCGATGGCTTCGCTCGCCCGCGTGCTGACGGGTGAAATTCCCGCCCGCGGCAAGCTGCCGGTGACGATCGCGGCAACCGCGGCCGAATAGAAGCACTCAAACAGCAAGCCTCATGCTCGCGGACGGCCAGCCCGTTCCCGGCATGAGGCTTTTTGCGCACCGCGGTGCGACGCTCCTTTATTTCGGCTGCTTGCGCAAGAGCAGACTCAAGACGAGACCGCAATGCGAGAGGGAGAGGGAGAGGGAGAGGAAGAGGGAGAGGGAGAGGGAAGGGCTCCCTGCTTGTCGAACCATTTGCCGCCGACCATCATGCTGAGGAAGGACAACACGGCTTGCGGAATGACGAGCAGGCCGGATTCGAACGAGCTGAAGCCCCGCGCCTGTTGGAGATCTAAGGGAATCAGCAGAATGGTGCCGAACTTGGCGAGCTGGTTGAACCAAGTGAGAATCATGCCCTTGGTGAACTCCCGGGAGCGAAAAGCTTGCAGTGCGAGCAGCGGTTCCTGCCGGCGAAGCTCCACGAGGATGAAGGCGGCGAGAGCGAGCAGATTCTATGAGCTTTGTTTTCAGCAAGATGCCGAGTTTTTGATTTCTTCTGCCACAAGTATATGAACCATTGCGTGATGCCTGAAATAGGAAAAAGGATTATTCCTTGGTCACATTGAGGTCACAAAAATAAAGTATGATTTGTTCGTCAGAATGGTGGAGAAAAGAGGGGATGTGAATTCTTGTGCTCGCTTACGAACCGGAAATTACCGAGGAGGATAAGCAGCGTTGCATGAAAGTACTGCTTGCTTTGCAAGAGTCAGGTGAGTTGTCACTTGGGCATATCAGCGATTTTCTGCAGGTTCTTCCATCTGCTGCAGCCAGAATACTGAAGATTCTGCATAAGGAAAACCAGCTGCAGGTGAACAAATACCAGGGCACCATCACATTGAGTTGCCGAGTCGATTAACTTTTTGGAAGCTCATCAAATATTGGAGAAAAGGCGGGAATCACAATGGCTGTAGCCACAGAGAAATTACCGGAGAAGTGTAGGAACATGAAGGCCCCTAAAATGGCGGCAACAAGCTGGTGGTGCAATATGTGCGCACCTACGGGCGGCAGATTATGCTGGCAGGTATGCAAAATTATCGGTGAAGAAAAAACGAAAAAGTAATTGGGCTGGGCAGAGATTATAAAACGGATTTGTCATGTTAAAGCCTTCAAGCTATAAAATTATATATATGGGCTGGGTTTGAATCGTGGCAGAGCCGCAAGGCGCGCACAGCAAAAAAAGCCTCTCCTCGCCGAAACATGCCGGGCATGTTCCGCTCGCGGGAAGAGGCTTTTTTATCGTCTATCGTGCTTTCCGGGGAACAATCGTCCGTCAGCCGGACGCATCCTCCAGCAGCTCCTCATGATAGGGCAGCGCGTGGATCGTCACCCGCTCGATGCGCAGGTTGTCGAGCTCGGCGATCTCGAAGAGAATGCCGTCATAGGCGACCTGCATGCCGACGCGCGGCTTTTCCTCCAGCTGCTGGTAGACCCAGCCGGCCACCGTATCGACTTCCTCGTCCTCGATTTCGAGGCGGAAGAGATCGTTCAATTTGTCGAGCAGGAAGCGCCCATCCACGGAGGTGTAGGTGTCGAACACTTCCACCTCGGGGCGCTCTTCCTTCCACTCGTCATGGATGTCCCCGACGATCTCCTCGAGGATGTCTTCCATGGCGATGATGCCGGCCATGCCGCCATATTCGTCGACGACGACGGCGAGGTGAACCCGCTCGCGCTGCATGACTCTCAGCACCTGGCTGATCTCCATGGACTCGGGAATGTGCGGCACGGGCCGGACCATCGGCTCAAGCCGGATCGAGGAGCGGTCCGGGGTGGTGAGCGCCGCGTTATAGATATCCGATGAAAGGATAAATCCGAGGACGTTGTCTTTCTCTTCCATGACGACAGGATAGCGGGTATGCCGCGTCTCCATGACCGAAGCGAGATTTTCCTCAAAGCTCGTGTCCGCGTAGAGGCATTCCACCACGGTGCGCGGGATCATCACTTCCCGAGCGAGCCGCTCGGAGAATTCGAAAATATTCTCCACCAGGGTCAGCTCATTCTCATCGATATAGCCGCCCTTCTGGCTCTCTTTCATCAGGATGCGGATTTCTTCTTCGGTGTGGCTGGCTTCGTGCTCGGAGGCCGGCTCGACGCCGATCCAGCCGAGGATGGTGCCCGCGGCGCCGTTCAGGAGCCAGATGATCGGGTACATCAGCCGGTAGAACCACATGAGCGGAGTGCTCAGCCAGAGGGAGGTGGTCTCCGCGCGAAAGATGGCAATGGATTTCGGGGCGAGTTCCCCGAGGACGATATGAAGGAAAGTAATGACGGCGAAAGCGACACCCAGGGAGATCGGGGTCACGAGGTATTCGGGCGCATGAATCCAGTGCAGGAAAGGCTTCACGATCAGATCGGCTACCGCCGGCTCGCCCGCCCAGCCAAGGCCGAGGGAGGCGAGGGTAATTCCGAGCTGGCAAGCGGACAGGTAAGCGTCCAGCTTCGAGGCGACATGCTGCGCGACCTTCGCCCGGCTGTTGCCCGAGCTCACGAGCTCCGAGAGCCGGCTTGCCCGCACCCGCACAAGCGCAAATTCCGCTGCCACAAAAAAGCCGTTCAACAAAACGAGCGCAATCACCAAAATCAAATGCCAAACGATCGATGCTAAACCATCATCCAAGCGTTCATCCTCCCCGTACGCGGGTTCGGATATTCACCTCCGGGATTATTGAGTGATTGAAGTTTGCCGACTGTATGAATGTATGCGTCAACTTTCCAACTCAATCACCCCCCTTTTCACAATATTATATGGGAACACGCTGGAAGACACAACATCATAAGATTTCTTAAGAATGCGCCGGAGTGCGGACATCGCGCCGGGAAATTGGTTATGATAGGGGAAAAGAAGGCTTGTGCGAAGGAGTTAGCGCTGATGGATTACCGGATTCTGATCGTTGACGACGATCCGGCGATTGCCGGTCTGGTGCGGATTTATCTGAACGGAGCGGACGATTATGTGACGAAGCCTTTTCACCCGCTGGAGCTGGTCATGCGCATCAAGTCGCTCCTGCGGCGACCCTGGAAGCTGGCGCTAGGCCCGCAGCCGCCGCCCATCCGCGCCATTTTCCCGGGAAAGGAACCGCAGCTTTGAAACCCTCTATACCACTCACCTGGCCGTTTCGAATGGCCCGGCTCCATCCGACGAAAAAGCATCCCGTTCCTCCCTGCCAGCCAGGAGGAGGGGGTGCTTTTCGTTTACGGCACCATGGATGATTTGCTTCAGGGAGAGGGGCTGGAAATTACGGTAATTTCGCCCGCTATTTTCTATCGAAGACAGAAAGGATGGATATAGCGGGAATTTTTACCCCTAATTCTCGGAAATGATCTTCATGGAGAAGAATCCATGAGAACAACGGTAATTTCGCCCGCTATTTTAAGGAATACAGAGAGCGGACTTGAAATAATGGGAATTTTTCCCGTTGTTTTTATCGGTTCCGCCCGCTGCCTGCCACCTGCCGCCCGCGATCAATAAGTCCGCGCTGCGATGGTATCGAGACTTTTGAATTCGTAGCCCTGCTTGCGGGCGTCGTCGATGATGCGGCCGAGCGCTTCGGTGTTGTCGCGGGAGACGGAATGCAGCAGGATGACCGCGCCGGGATGAAGCTGCGCCATGACCTGGCGGTAAGCGTAATCCGCGCCGCGCTGCTCGTTCGGGTCCCAGTCCTTGTAGGCGACCGACCAGAATACGTTGGAGTAGCCTTCTTCTTCGCAGACGCGGAGCACCCGGTCGCTGAAGATGCCGCGGGGCGGTCGGACGAAGGCCATGGTCTTCACGCCGGTAAGGTCGGCCACGGCGGTCTTCACCTTAGCCAGCTCCTCGCGGATCTTGGCGTCGGATACTTGCGTCATATCGGGATGGCTCCAGGAATGGTTGCCGATGAGATGACCCTCGGCGGTCATTCGCTTCACCAAGTCCGGCTTGCTCAGCACGTAATGCCCCGTGAGGAAAAAGATCGCCGGCACCTTCTTGTCCCGAAGCACATTGAGAATTGCCGGGGTGAAGCCGTTCTCGTAGCCGTTATCGAAGGTGAGATAGAGCTCCTTGGCCCCCGGGGCGACGGAAGAAGCTCCCCGGAAGATGGCGCCGTGCTTTTGCAGAATGGCCTTGAAGCCCTCTTCGTCGATGGAGGCGGGCTGTCCGCCCTTGCTTCGCTTGAAGCCGAAGTGGTAAGCGCCGTCAGCGTGCGCGCGAACGCCCGTCGTGAGGGCGGGCACCGCGGCCGCCGGCCGGGCGGCCTGGCCGGCATGAGCGGAACTCTCCCGGGAGCCGGTCAAGGCGGTTAAGGGAAGGCTAACAATCAAGAGAATGCCGGCGATAATCGCAAGCGCGGAGGAACGGTACAGTTTCGACATGGGAAGACTTCTCCTTTCCGGGTGAGAGTGGCGACAGCCGCCCCGGACGGGGGCGCTGTTGTCTACTATTCCACTTCCTATGCAGTGTTATGCGCGCTTGCGACCGTTCTTTCCCTTTCTCGGCAAAACGCTCAACGACAAGGGCTTCGGCCAGCTGTGGATGCTGGCTGCGGGTTCCGGCTTCGGATGCCGGCGGGCGCCTCCGGGAGGTCGCGGCAGGTGATGACCGGCAGGATAGGGGCATAATGCAAGTTTCATACTGGAGACGACGCGGCTCCTTTCTCTTAGAAGTCTTCTTGGATAACGATAAACGCTGTCTTTATCCCCGATAAATCTTTCTTCGCCGAAAAGACGCTTTAAAGAAATAAAGGAGAGAAAACGCGAGCATCCTTACATTTTGCCGTCTCCCGCCGGCCATTCTTTCCTCAGATGACGGATTATTCCGGTGAAAGCGGGAAAATTCGATTTTATCGCTCTGTCGAAAAGCTATATAATTAGAAAAGTTGAGAGAAGAAAGCGGGATTCCGCCAGCCGGAAGCAGCCTCTTTCGAACCGGTCTCCAATCGCCGGGATGCCCTCGGCGGCAGCCAGCGAGCGAACGGGAGCCAATAAAATCAGGGGAGTGGACGAAGTTGACCCGTGAACAATTGTTGGAACGCAAGTCGGAGATGCTGAAGCGCAATATGCAAGAGCTGATCATGAAGCAGAATCAGCGCGGCCTCAGCAGGCAAGACAGAAGATACCTGCAGCAGGTCATCAAGCAGTTTCATCAAAATGTTCATACCCTTCACGACTCCGCGAAGTAAGGCAAGAGCCGAAGCCGGCAATCGAATAGAATACAACGATCGGAAACAGGCGCCCTGTTCATGGAACGGGGCGCCTGTTGTGCGATGAGCGAAAGGATGGAGCGAAGGACGTGTTTACGGCATTATGGGGTACGATAATCAATGCGCTGGCGATTGCGGCCGCCAGCATCCTCGGGGTGTTCCTGCCGAAGATGCCCGAGACGATGCACCGCACGGTGATTCAGGCGATCGGCATCTTCACCTGCGTGCTCGGCGCCGGCATGGCGCTCAAGGGGGAAGAGTCGCTTTTGCTGGTGATCAGCCTGGCTCTCGGAACGCTTCTCGGCGAAGCGGTCGGCGTGGAGCGCAGCTTCGAGCGGATAGGGGCCTGGCTGGAGCGCAAGGTCGGGGGAGCCGGCTCCGGCAAGGTGGGACCGGCCTTCGTCACCTCGACGCTGATCTTCTGCATCGGCGCCATGGCAATTCTTGGCCCCATTGAAAGCGCGACAGGGCAAGGCCACTCTCTGCTCTACACGAAGTCGATCATGGACGGCATGATCACCCTGATTCTTGCCTCCACGCTCGGAATCGGCGTGATCTTCTCCGCTCCCGCCGTCCTCCTCTACCAAGGGGCAATAGCGCTCGCCGCCTTCTGGTTCGCCGGGCAGTTCAATCCCGCGGTGCTCGCGTCCGCGGTCAAGGAAATATCGGCCGCGGGCGGCGTGATGATCGTCGGGGTCGGCCTGAACCTGCTGGAGATCAAGAAAATTCGTGTCGCCAACATGCTGCCGGCGTTGGTCGTGATGGCGCTGTTCATGGTTTTTCTTCGGTGAGGGCGGCTGCCCGCGCCAACCCTGCCGCCTTCATACCCACCGCCGCAAGCATCCAGAACCAGATATTCAGTGAATTCCAGAGGAAGGTCTCGAGCACGGCGGAGATGAGCAGGAAGGCGATGATCGAGAGCAGGACCGCTCCGCATAAGAGGCGGTAAGGCCCCTCCCCGGCTTAACCCGCGCACCACGGAAAAGATGACGGCCCCGATCAGCAGCAGGAACAGCATCAGCCCTACGAGGCCGGTCTCCGCTACGATTTTCAGATATGTGTTGTCAAAGGTATTGAGAGCGTTGGGATCGCCGCTGGCCAGGTAGCGGCTTTCGCCCGAGACGAGCGGATAATTGCCGAAGCCGATGCCGAATAAGGGACTCTGCTCCAGGATGAGCTCGGCGCTTTTGAATTTGTACATCCGGTGCCAATAGGAGCCCGTATCGACGACCTGCTCGGGACTGAGCCGCAGGCTGAGCTTCTCGGCCGCGGCGCTGCCCTGCAAGCCGGGCAGGACGAAGCCCCAGACGAAGAGTGCCGCGGCGGCCAGCAGCGACAAGGTGCGCAGCTTGTTGCGGCGAAAGGCCAGGTACAAGAGAGCGATCAGCGCGAGAGCGAGCCAGGAGGTCCGCGACATGGTGCAGTACAGGGAAGCGAGCTCAAGAGCGAGCGCCGAGCCGTACAGCCATTTGCGCGCGGGACGGGCCTCCGTGTGCATCCGGTAGACGATCAGCGGCAGCAGGGTCACGTTCAGGCAGGCGAGCACATTGGGCAGCGCGGTTGTCGAATAGGCGCGGTAGACCCGGTAGAAGCTCAGGTTCGGCATCGGCTGGTGCAGAAGCGTGTGAAAAATGAAGTTGTCCTCCAGCAAATACTCGATGACGGCAAATCCCGACATGACGGAGAAGCAGCCGATGGAGGCGCTGATGACAAATTCCAGACGCTTCGTGTCGGTGAGCAGACGGCTCATAGCCACGTACACGAGAAGAGAACAGGTCAGGAAGCGAAACGTCTGATACAGCGTAGCGGACGGATTTTCGGCCGCGAAGGCGCTGATCAGGAGAGTGAGCAGAAAGACCGCGAAGAGGCCGAGATAAGGCGATTTGCGGGACGATACCGGCTCGCCCCGGGACTTGCGCAAAGAACGCGAGCCCGAACGCGGCGAAAACCGTCAGGTTGAGCGGGTTCAGCGGGCCGAACGTGAGCGAGCCGGGCCAGAAGTTGGACGGCGGCAAAATGACGACGGCCGACACGCCGAGGAGAAGCAGGCGGGGCAGGCCGAGGCGAAGGAACAGGGCAATGAAGACGGCTAGCCCCAGGCCGAAGGCCAAGAGCAAGGCCGGCTGCAGAGCGGCTGCCGCTCCGGTCAAGGCTCCGGTCAGGGCGAAGAGAAGGAATAGGGCCGCCCGTAAGGGCAACCGTTTCGGTGCGAGAGTATCCATGCTGGCGTCCGCCTCCCAAATGCCGGCTGAGAACCGGCGCATCAAATGAGTATTGGTTGTGCTGATACAAAATGTATCATATTACATAATGTATCATGCCTCCGGGCGCTCGGCAAAAAGCGGATGGACGGAAGAGTGAGAGGTGAGTTGATCGATTTTGCTTTTATGCCCCTGTCCTTATTCCCGGGAGAGCAAACGCGGGTAGGCGCTAAATCCTGGGTGTAATAGGTGAATAATTGCTCATTCCGATGCGGAAGCGTTCATGCTATAGTAATAAAAACTAACGGGATTTCCAATACGCGCCAGGAGCTGAATCCCGGCCAGGAGCCGCACCGGGGGACGATCGCCCGCCTCTTCGCCCTGCAGGCTTATCCGGGCGCATATGCGCGGATCGCCGAGAACGGCAAAACGGCGGCGGTCGGCCTGACGGTGGTTGCCGGGCGCAGCGCCGCCGTGTACGACCTGATCACCGCTCCCGAATTCCGCAGGAAAGGGTACGCCGGCAAGCTGCTCCGGGCGCTGCTCGGCCGTGCCGCGCGGAATGGAGCGAGGGAAGCCTTCCTGCAGGTGCTGGCGGACAATCAGGCGGCCGTCGCTCTCTATGGGAAGCACGGATTCCGGGAGGTCTACCGGCAGTGGTACCGGGTGCAGCCGCCTCTCTGCTAGCACCAGAATTACAGGATTGACAATTAATTGAAAGTATTCTACTGTCAGTAGTAAAAAAGCCGATTAGGAGCTTGCTGGAAAGAGGAACGAAGTGAACATGTCCTTTTGGAAACTGCAACGAAATGTGAAAGCCCGCATGATCGAGCGCTTTATGACGCATATGATCAACAACTGCATTTTTCCGTTTATGGGAATCTATCTCGCTTCTCAATTCGGGGAAAAGCTGACCGGCATTCTGATGACGGCCACGGTGCTCTTGGCGTTCGTCGCCGGTATCTTCGGCGGCTATCTGTCGGACCGGATCGGACGCAAATCGCTCCTGGTCGGAACCGAAATTGTCCGCTTCACGGCGATCGCCGGGATGATTGCCGGCAGCACGACGGCCCTTCATTCTCCGCTGCTGATCTATACCGGTTTCTTCTTCTGCTATTTCTGCTCCGGCCTGTCGGGTCCCGCCGGCGATGCTCTCATCATCGATTCCAGTGAAAGCGAGGAGCGCCGCTATATCTACAGCCTCGATTACTGGCTGTGGAACATCTCTGTTCTCGTCGGCATGATCGTTGGCGGCTTCTTTTTCAAGCTGCATCGGCTGGAGCTGTTCGCCGCTCTCGGCGCCGTCTCGCTCCTTTCCATCGTCATTCTGGTGTTCTGGATCCGGGAGAACCGGAAGCCGCTTTCGGCGGACGAGCCGGTCCGGCAAGAGGGAAAGGGCTTCCTGCGCAGCACGGCGGCGAACTACCGCACGGTCGTGGGCAACTCGCTGTTCATGGTGTTTCTCCTGGCTTCGCTCCTTGATATCTCCATCCAGCTGCAATTCAACAACTACTCTCCGATCCATCTGTCCGCCGCCGTCGCAGAGACGACTCTCTTCACCTGGTTCGGCTATACTTTGAGCGTCGATGGCTACAAGCTGTTCGGCCTGCTCAATATCGTCAACACCGTGGTGGTCATCGTTCTGGGGACCTGGATTCGCAAGAAGACGATGAAGATGAGGGACAGCTCCGCCATCTTCGGCGGGCTCGCGCTGTACGTGCTCGGGTATGTCTTCCTCGTCTCCTCCTCCATCCCCTGGCTCCTGATCGCCATGATGACGGTCGTCTCCTTCGGGGAGATGATCTATGCTCCGCGCAAGCAAGCGGTGCTCGCGGACATCGTGCCCGAGAATCAGCGCGGCTCCTATATGGCGGTGAACGCTCTGACGATGCGCGGGGCGATGATGATCGGCTCGCTGTCGGTAACCCTCGGCGGGTTCATCCCGGTGTGGGGAATGGGACTGGAGCTGGCGGTGCTGGGGCTTGCCAGCATGGCCCTGTATCGAAAAATGTTCCGTCTGAAGCCCGAACCGATGCCGGTCTCCGAACCGCAGCTGCCCCTCGGGGTTGCTCCTCCGTCTTGAGGGAGGAAACCTCGAATCATACGATATATCCTTGATCGACCGTGAAGAGAATCCCGTTCACGGTTTTTTTTTTGTGGCGACGATGAGAGTAAAAGAGGAGCTCCCAGCCGGCCCGGCTCGGCAAAAAAGGAGCGAGGCTGGCTTTCGTTCCCGTTTCCTGCACAATCGCAGGTTTCCTATCCGCCAACAAAAATTCCACCCCCGTTGCAGCTTCGCGAGCAAGTTGGATCCGCAGAAGATAACCGTTCGATCGAAATGCTGGCCCTTCCAGGGCTTGACGCATTAGCGCAGCTTGAACGATTTTTTGACCAGGGGGTACAGCCATTTGACGCCGCTGGGAGTAAGCGTGTCCGCCACGAGATGGGACAGGTACCCGGCTGAGGCCGCGACGGCAAAACCCGGAATCGCCCACTCGGCTTCAAGCTGCCGGCCGATGAAGATCCAAATCGCCACCGCCCATACCGTATGCGTGAGGCCGCGGTGTTTCAGCCATGGGGCAATGACGACGAAACCGCCCAGGCCGCCCAGGCCGGGGGAAGCCGCTTTCCAGGCGGCATACAGGAGACCGCAGCCGACAGCGCTCACGAGCGCATTGCGGATCACGCCCTCTTTGGCTGTGAGACCGAGCAGCAGCAAGGCAACTGCTGCGGCGGACGGAAGCGGAGTGAACCCGTATCGGGTTCCGTAGAACAGGAGAGCGAGCACGGCGAGAACGCCCGCCCACGGTGCAAGAGTGCGGATGAGGCGGGAGACTTTCCCGAGCTTGGAGCTGAGCAGGCTCTCGCCGTCGAGATCGGCAGCGAGCGCCGAGAAGGAGGCGGCCGTGATCAATAAGGCAGCCTGCGAGAGGGAATGGGGGTAGCAGATGGCGGCTCCGATCCCGATGGCGGTGCCGATGGTCAGATGAGTCGAACCTTTCATGATGTCCTCCCTGGATGGATGAGTTCGCTTCGCTGCAAACGTATGTTTGCTTTCGTATTATACCTGCCGTTTGCCGGGAAGACAATGCGAGAGTTCCTGCAACTCACTGCGCGCAGCTTTATCGCACCTATGCATGATTTGGATCACCCGCTGCTGGTCAGTATCTGCCGCTGAAGGTAGAATAGGGGAAATGGCATGCAGCGAGAAAATCGAGAAACATTATTCAGGCGCAGTTCCATAAGAGAAAGAAGAGGGATGAAGCATGTCGGGTGTCTGGTTCCATGGAGGACGCGATCCGTTTGGGATCATGGGCGGGGGAGGTTTCTCGATCTATAGTGAGCATGGAATTATCCGGGCTGTTGGCTCCGACCGGGAGCTTGGCCTGCAGCTCGCCGGCAAGGCGGCCCGGCGGGTCGATCTGGACGGGGGCTATGTACTTCCCGGGCTGACCGACAGCCACATGCATCTCTCGATGCAGGGAATGAAGCTGGCGGCTCTCGATTTCAGCGGAGCCGATTCCAAAGCGGCGATGCTCCGCATGCTGCGGGAACGGGCGGACACGACTCCGCCCGGCGAATGGATTCTCGGCCTCAACTGGAACGAGAACGCCTTCCAGTCGGCGGCCGCGCCGAACCGCGACGAGCTGGACGCGGTGACGTCGCATCACCCGGTTCTGCTGACGCGCGTCTGCTTCCATTCGTGGCTGGCCAATTCGGAGGCCTACCGGCGTGCCGGAGTCGGAGAGGACGCGGCGGACCCGGCAGCGGGGGCTTACGGGCGCGATGAGCGGGGCCGATTGAACGGGCGCATATACGAGGATGCGGGAGAGGCCTTCCAGGCCGTTCTGCCGGAACCGGATTATGCGGCGAAGAAGGCCTGCATTCGCCGGGCGGCCGAATACGCGCTGTCGCTCGGCCTGACGGCGGTGCACACCGACGACCTGCGCTATCTCGGCAGCCTGGATACCCTGCTGCGCATCCACCGCGAGCTGCGCGAGGAAGGCATTCGGCTCCGCACTCATCAGCTCGTCTACTACCCGCATCTCGCCGAGGCCGCAGCGCTTGGCCTGCGGGCGGGAGACGGCGACGAGTGGCTGCGCCTCGGCGGAGCCAAGCTGTTTGCCGACGGGGTGCTGGGAGGCCGCACCGCCTGGCTCAGCGAGCCCTATGCCGACGATCCCGGCCATGCGGGCATCCCCATCCACTCGCCGCAAGCTCTGGCGGCGATCGTCCGCGAGGCGCGGGCGGCCGGCTTCCCGGCGGCCGTCCACGCCATCGGCGACGCGGCCGCCGGGCTCGCGCTCGCGGAGCTGGAGCGCCAGCCGGTGGAAGCGGCGAGCCCGCTTCCCGACCGGCTGATCCACGCTCCCGTGCTGCGCCCGGAGCAGCTCGGGCAGATGCGCCGGCTGCGGCTGGCCGCGGACATCCAGCCGCCTTTCGTGGCGAGCGACTATCCGTGGGTGCGGGAGCGGCTCGGCGACCGCCCGGTGCACCGCTACGCCTGGAAGACGCTGCTCGCCGCCGGCATCCCCTGCGGCGGCGGCAGCGATGCGCCGATCGAGCCGCTCAGCCCCTTTCACGGCTTGTATACCGCCGTCACCCGCCGCAAGCCGGGGGAACGGCATGAAGGCTACGAGCCGGACGAGAAGCTGACGCTCGCCGAGGCCGTTCGGCTGTATACCCGCGGCAGCGCCCAGGCGGCCGGCGAGGAAGGCAGTCGCGGCTCCCTGGCGCCCGGATACGCCGCCGACTTCACCGTGATCGACCGGCCGTTTGCGGAGCATCCGGAGGAGTGGCTGCGCATTCAGACCCGGTTCACGGTCGTGAACGGAGAAGCGGCGTATCGCCGGGATTAGCAAGAGAACGGAAGGAGAAATGACAGATGCGGCCTTATCTGATCGGCATCCTCGCTCTGGTGTTTGCCGGACACATAATTCTTGCACTGCTCTCGGCCCGATCGGCGGCGCGGGCGGGCGCTCCGCTGCTCGCCGGAACCTCGCTCACGACAGGAGCGAGCTCCTGGGTCTTGAACTCGCGGGTATTCGCGATCCTCTCTTTGCAGTTGAAGCTGTGGCAATCCTGGGCGCTGATTGCGCTGATCGCAGTGCCGATGGATATCGGCTCCCGGTTCCGGCTCGGGGAACGCGGGCTGATGCTCGGACCGTCCTTTGTTCCGCGCGACCGGCTGTTCGGGTACCAGTACTTGGGCGGGCGCCGCAGGCTCGTCGAATTTTACCCTGTGCAGGGTGACCGGTCGTATCTCGCCAAGATCAACCGCAAGGTGACGGAAAATGAAATCGGAACGCGGCTGTCGGCTTATTTTGCGGTTGACCCGCCGCCGGCGGTGAATGAGAGAAAGGAGGGGGGAAACGGCTGTGAACGAATCGGTTGAGGGTCAACGCACAGGAGAGACTCGGCGCGTCCGCAAGGTCGCCATCCTGCTGTTCGATGAAGTGGAGGTGCTCGATTTCAGCGGCCCTTACGAGGTGTTCGCTATGGCCGGCAAGCAGGGTGGAGACTTCGAGCTGTTCACGGTGGCGGAGGATGTCCGCGCAATCCGGGCGGTCGGCGGGCTGAAGCTGCTGCCGGACTATGCGATCCGGGAATGTCCGCGGCCGGATTTGTTGATCGTCCCGGGAGGCATGGGAACCCGCCGTGAGGTTTCCAACCTGGCGCTGCTCGAATGGATCGCGGCGACAGCCGAGGAATGCGAGCTGCTCCTGTCTGTCTGCACGGGCGCTCTGCTGCTCGCCGCAGCCGGTCTGCTCGCCGGGCTCGATATCACCACGCACCACAACGCCATCCCGCTGCTGCGCGAGCTTGCGCCGAAATCCGCACGAATCCGCGAGGATGCGCGCTATACGGACAACGGCCGCATTTTGCTGTCTGCGGGAGTCTCGGCGGGGCTCGATATCTCCTTGCACGCCCTCGAGCGGCTGTTTGGACAGGAACGTGCGCTGCAGGCGGCCGGGCAGATGGAATACGACTGGGAAGGCGCGGAGACCGAACGGATGCTGTTTGATTAGGCGATAGGCGATAGGCGATCAAGCGCGGTGCTTTCGGCGCAACCAACGGTCCCTGAAAGGCGTATCATAAGGAGGAAAATAAGGGAAAACACTTCCTTATCCCTTCTGACCTTATACTTCCTGATGGGGGGACGAAATTGTCATGGGCAAACCGACAGGAGCAGCGGGGCTGCGGCTGCGGGAGAGATGTAAGAGGCTGCTGAGTAGCCTATTGACCAACGAGGCCGGCGGGCTATCCTGGAGGAAAAGTTCGCTGATCCTGCTGTCCGCAGTCCTGCTCGCGGCCATCGTCTGGTCCATTCCCCGCTTCGGCGAGCGCGTCTTCTATCTGGATGACGCCAAATACCGGCTTGCCGGGCAAAGCGGCGATACCGCCGTCTACCGAACGCGCGGGAACGGGGAACCGGTGACGGTGCTTCAGCACGGCGATACCGTGGACATCCGCATCGGGCAGGAGGCGATGCAGGTCCGGCTGCTTGAGAAATCCGCCGAACGGATTCTCTATGAGGTGATCGACTCCGTCGGCAGCCGCAAGGCGGAGCTGCAGTGGAACGGCATGGTGCTCATCCAAGGAGCGGGCGGCGAGTTCTTTCCCGAGATTTATGGCTACAGCGGGGGCTCTAACGGAAAAAAATATATCTTTGACACGGACGGCCATCCTTATCCCGCCGCGACCCTGCTGCGAATCGCCGATCCTTCCTTGCAGCCCAAAGATGGCAAAGCCTATTACTACCTGTTCGGCGGCCTCCTGCTTGCCGCAGGCACGATTCATTACCGCTTTCGCGACTTTTTCTTTCGGCTTCAATACGGGCTGTGGGTCGAAGACCCGGAGCCGACGGACATGTATCTGTTCGTGAACAAGGGAGTTTCCGTCGCCGTCGCGGTCGTGGGGATCTGTTTTCTGATCGGCGGCGTTCAATCAGTGTTCTGAAAAGTCAGATATACATTCAATTAGGAGGGAAAGCGAATGGATGTGCGCTATCCGATCGGCAAATTCACGTGGCAAGGCGAGATTTCCCGCGAACAGAGGGAGCGGTGGATTCAGGACATCGCGGAGCTGCCCGCTCTTCTGGCGGCGGAGGTCCGCGGGCTTTCGCCGGAGCAGCTCGATACCCCATACCGCGAGGGGGGATGGACGATCCGCCAGGTCGTTCACCATCTCGCGGACAGCCATCTGAACAGCTTCACCCGCTTCAAGCTGGCGCTGACGGAGGAACATCCGACCATCCGGCCTTACTTTGAGGACCGCTGGGCGGAGGGAGCGGACGCGCGGCTGCTCCCTCCCGAGGTCTCTCTCCGCCTGCTGGACGCTCTTCATGAGCGCTGGGTTTTCCTCCTGCATTCGCTATCCGATGAGGAGTATGCCCGCGATTTCTATCATCCGGAGAGCATGGCGACGATCCGCCTCGATTACAGCGTGGGAAACTACGCATGGCACGGCGGACATCATCTGGCGCACATCCGCTCACTGAAGGAGAGGGAGGGCTGGGTGCCGGATCGGCCGGCTTGCGAGCGATAAACGGGTGGCAAAATCGCCCGGCCCGCGAGCGATAAACGGATGGCGGATCGCCCGGCCTGCTAGCGATGAACGGATGGCAAAAGGAGGCCGGAGCAACGGGTGAACGAAATGGAGCAAAGCCGGCTGCTTCCCGCGGGAATGGCCGAAGGGTCGGCCTCTGGCAGCGGGATGCGGCTCGGGTCTTGGACGATTTGCGGCTGAAGGAGCTTCTCGCGGCCTATATGCCGCGGCTCGTCGGGACCGTCCCGATCGGCATCGACGTGGCCGCATCCGACCTCGACGTGATCTGCGAGGTCTCCGATCTGCGGACCTGGTGCGCGTATGTGCGGGAGACATTTGGGCATCTGCAAGATTTTCGCTGCAGCGCTGATGGCTCGGATTCGGCGACGGCGAACTTCCGCTGCGAAGGCTGGGAGATTGAGCTGTTCGGGCAAAATCGCCCGACCGGGGAACAGAACGGGTATCGGCACATGGTCGTGGAGGAGCGCCTGCTGCGCCTCTTGCCGCAAGCGTCCCGGGAGCGAATCATCTCCTGGAAAGCGGCAGGGATCAGGACGGAGCCGGCCTTCGCCCGACTGCTCGCGCTTGCGGGCGACCCTTATCAAGCACTGCTAGAGTTGGGAATCCGCACGGACGAAGAGCTTGCCCGGCTCATCAGCGAGGCGGGAATCCCACGCCAAGATCCGCGGCGGGTTTGAACAGGCTTGTCCAAGGTGCGGCGGCGACGCCCTGACCGAAGCCATATTCCCCCCGTTCAGGCTCACGAACAAAATCAGCGCAGGACACGAGACGAACGAACTGATCCAAATCGCTTTCAGCCGTTACGGGATATGAGATAACACTATCTTGCAAGCAAAGGCTGCTGCCCGGAAGATAGTGATGTCCCAAATCGTTATTTTTTGGGACGAACCACGGTCATGCAGCGATTTCCGGCATGTTCGCTCACCGCAGTTCCTTATTGCTGCGGCATGATCGGCAGGACTTGTTGCTGCGGGGTCCCCGCACGGTCCCTCATCGGCCCACGAGCCCCCGTCCTGCTTAAATCTCCGCCCCTTCCCCGCCTTCCGCGGGTCCAATTATCTACATGCCCAAAAGAAGCCGCCAAGCCCACTTTTCAAGGTGGGGATGGCGGCTTTCTTTTGCGTACAGGTGGCACCGAGCTGCCCGGCAAGGCAAGCTCTTTCCTTAAGATTGCTGCTCCTCGCGAGTGTCAGCCCGGCGAAGATCGTCGTCCGGGTCGTCGGCGCCGGCTCCGTTCAAGAGGTCGATGCCGTTGAAGACATTGGTGAGCGGAGCCGCCGGGTCCACCGGAGAATTGGCGGCGATTTCATCGGCATCGGGCACGGCGGCGAGATCGATTGCGTCCACCGGCTCATTCGCATCATAAGCGGCCGAGTTCTCCGGCGCAGCGGCGCCACCGGAAAGGATGGCATCCGGCGTCTCCTCCAGATCCGCCGCAGCGCGTTCCTCCCCGCCTTCCACGGCTTTCCAGGCCGGAGTGACCAGATCGTTCGAAGAAATCCCGCCGAAGCGGCTTTGTCCAAAGGCCTTTCTTTTGACTGTCGGGTAGCCTCGCTTATCCTCCGCCATATCGTTGTCCCGCCTCCCGCATGCGTTTGCTATTTATTACCCGCAAACGCTGTCCGTTAAACTTTTCCCGGACCTTCGGCAATCTATTCAGCTGCGGTGGGGCGATGGTCAAACGGCGATGTCCCGCTTGGTGAAGACCGTCCAGGATAGGACGTTCATGGCAACGAAATACCCGGCGAGCACGAGGATGGAAAAGGTCAGCGTCATGTCGCTGCGCAGCGGCGTTCCATCCAGATAAACGGACAGATCGGTGTTGGCGAACAGGTAGTATTTGATCCACCAGTATCCCTTCAGAAGATTGACCGCGGTGTCGCTGAGCAGAAGAACGGCCATTGAGAGCCCGATGGCGAGCGAGCTTGAGCGGAACACGGTGGAGATCATAAAAGCCAGTGTAACCGTCATGAGCAGACTGACGCAGGACAGGCCGTAGACGGTGAAAATATGCACCAGCACACTCCGTTCATGCACCGTTCCGTCCGCCGCCAGGTAGAGATGCGGCAGCGCTGCGCCGTCGAAGCCGTTCAACAGGCCGCCGAAGCCGTAGGACGAGGCGAACAGGACGAGCAGCAGGAGAAGGCTGAACTGCAGAGCGGAAATGTATTTGGCCAGCAGCACTTTGCCGCGACTGTGCGGTCTGATGAGCAGGAGCTTGGCGGTGCCTTGGGAGAATTCGCCGGCGACTGCGTCCGCGGCGACGATCACGGTGAGGATGGTGACGAGGATGATCAGGTCCTTCAGGTTGAGCACGGTGCCCCAAACTGTCCCTCTCGCAGGGGCCAGATCGTGCTCCAGGCGGTACTGGTTCAGCTTCAATTGCTCCTCCAAATAGTCGCGCAGCTGAGGGGAAGGGTGGTCCTTCAGGCTCTGCTCGTAATTCGCGTTCTGTTCGGTCAGGGTCTTCTTCCAATCGGCGTCGACCGGTTGAAAGCGATGGATTTGGTAAGCGCCGAAGGCGGCGATGCCGATGAGCAGGAGGAGAAGAATCCAGGTGCGCGGGCGGCGGTAAATCTTCATGTTTTCGTTGCGGATGAGCTTAAGCAATGCGATCGCCTCCCGTCATTTCCAAGAATTTGTCCTCCAGGCTCTTCGTCACCGGGCGGATGCCGTACAGCCGGATTCCCGCGCGGACCAGCGCGGCGGCAATCTCCGCGGCTTCCTCCCGCTCGGCGAGCACCTCGACCCCCTCCGGGACGATCTCGGCTTCTCTCGCGCAGGCGAGCGCCTCCTTCGCTTTCGCCGGGTCGTTCACTTCGAAGACATAGCGGCTCGCCTCGCCGTCCCGAATCAGCTCCTGCATGGAGCGGACATCGACCAGCCGGCCGTTCTGAAGGATGCCGATGCGGTCGCACATAAGCTCCATTTCGGCCAGCTGGTGGCTCGAGACGAGGACGGAGATGTTGCCCTCGCGGGTGAGCCTCCGCAGGTAATCGCGCAGCTCGCGGATGCCTGCCGGGTCAAGCCCGTTCGTCGGCTCATCGAGAATGAGAAGTGCTGGCTTGTGCAGGAGCGCCTGTGCAACGCCGAGCCGCTGTCTCATTCCGAGAGAGTAGCGTTTTACTTTGTCGTGGATGCGGTTTTCCAGCCCGACCAGGCGGACGACCTCCAGAATCCGCTTGCGGTTCACTCCCGGCACCATGCGGGCGTAATGAACCAGGTTGCGGTAGCCGGAGAGATACCGGTAGAACTCCGGATTCTCGACGATCGCGCCGACATGGCGGATCGCCCGCTCGTAATCCTTCGAAATGCTCTTTCCTTCGATTAGGACATCGCCCTCGGTCAGGCTCATCAGCCCCACCATCATGCGGATCGTCGTCGTCTTGCCGGCGCCGTTGGGGCCGAGAAAGCCGAAGATTTCCCCTTTCCGGATCTCGAAGCTGAGCCGGTCGATCAACGTCTTGCCGCCGATCCGCTTGGTGACTCCGAGCAACTGCACTGTCGGTGTCGGTGCTTCCATGAATGCTTCCCCCTCTGCATGCTTATCACTCATCCCAGTTTAGAGGGCCGCGGCAAGGAGGAAAACCGTCTTCGGCCCGTTCCGCGCCCTGGACGGAGGTCGGGGGCGGGACGGGCCGAAAGGACGGGACGAAAGGACGGGGAATATGCGGTTGCCGCGGGTTGCGGTGCTGAAACGCGCCTTATCCTTGGGGGGAAGAAGCTCACTCGCAGCGGCGAGCGGCCTCGGCGTAAGCCTTGAGGACGGCGGGGACATCCGGGTCGTTCGGATAGGCGAGAATCCGCAGATTTGCATCCTATCGACAGGCTGCTTCGTCATATTCTTCGAGGATGAATCCGAAATCGGCTGCCCGAGCGCCCGTACGACGTCGCCGATCCGTTTGAGCGGGACGCCGTATGCCTCCGGATATCTATGAGGAAAATAATACCATATGAGAAAGGACGACAATGCGCTCCGGTTGCGTATGAGAAAGGACGACAATGCGCTCCGGTTGCGTCGGGGCAGCGGCGCGAAGCGGCAGGTATGGCGAATTCGGGGGCTCTTTTCAGGCTCACAACCAAAATCGATGCTGACGGCGAGGCGAACGGCTGGTCCAAAACGCTGTTCAGTCGTTACGGGATTTTTAACGATGCGGGATATCACTATTTCTACGAGAACGGCGGATCGTGCGGAAATAGCGCCTTCCCATATCGCTATCCTCGGGAAAACGGATCGTTTTCCATCTATGGGGCACGTTTAGTTATATGAGATATCGTTAAATTTGCAAGCAGGGCTGCTATCCGGAAAATAACGCCTTTCCATATCGTTTTTGATCGTTTTTGAGGTCCTCGGACAAAGTTGCGCTCATCTTTGACGGATCATTCAACAATTCGCAAAAAAGACACAAACAATAGGCTCGATAGAGGTAAAATGCCGTAGTACACATCTTCAGAAGAAGAGGAGGGAACGCATGAAAAAATCAACCAGACGCTGGATCATCGGGATCTCCGTCAGCCTTGGCGTCGTGCTTAGCGCCGGAGGCGCTTATACCGGATTTATCTATCATAGGGCCAATCAGGCCATTCATCATATTGCCGCTTCTCCCAACCCTGCCGCTTCGGCAGGAGCCACCGCTCCGTCGGCAACGTCGGCGCTCGGGGAGGAAGACAAGCCGATCTCGTTCCTGCTCACCGGAGTGGACAGCCGCGGCGGCAGCGACGGGTCCATGAACACTGATGTCATCATGCTGCTCGCGCTGAATCCGAAAACCGATTCCGCGACCATCGTGTCCTTGCCGCGCGACCTTGAGCTGAAGCCGGGAGACATCCGCAGCCACAAAGCAAATTATTTCTTCCCCTACTATTACCTGCAGGACCAGAGCACCGCCTTTGCCAAGACCAAGGAGCTCTACACGCGGCTGTTCGGGGTTCCCATCGATTATATGGCCATGATCGATTTTCAGGGATTCCGCGAAGTGGTCGACCAATTGGGCGGAGTGCGGGTGAACGTCGATATGGATATGAAATACCGCGACACCTCGGACGGCACCGACATCGATCTGAAAAAGGGCGTCCAAACCCTAAACGGCAAAGACGCACTCGATTTTGTGCGCTACCGCAAATCGAACCAGGGAACGGCCGAATCGTCCGATACCGCCCGCAATGAGCGCCAGCAGCAGGTCATCCGACAGATCGCCGACAAGCTGACCTCCGTGAACGGCTTGGCCAATCTGGGCAGCATTCTCGATATCGCCGGCGAGAACGTCAAGTCGGATATTCCCGAGAGCCAGCTCAAGGATTGGATCGGCCGCATCCGCGACCTGAAGCCGGATGAGATCGAGTTTCTTCATCTGGACGGGGAATGGATCAGTCCTTATATCGTGCCGAAGGAGTCGGAGCTGAAAACGGCGCTGACCGCCTACCGCAACCGGCTCGGATTGGAGCCGGACGAGGGAAACGGGGCGCAGCTCGAACGGCTGGCGGACAGCGTGGGCTTGCTCCCGGACAGCGGGACGGACGGCGGCGCAGGCAGTCGGGTCGGCTCGAACGGTGGGACGAAGAGAGCAAGCGGGACCGGAGCCGGCGGCGAAGCTGGAACGAGCAACTGATCGAGCTAGGCTGAATAAGGCCTTCGGCTCTAATCCAAGCGAGAAAGCACCCGGTTCCCTCCCGCGGGAGTGGAAACGGGTGCTTTTATGTGCGGCGACAGTCTGGATTATAGTACTATGGTATGTCAGGTTAGGCTGAACAATCCATGGATATAATTGAGGCAAATGAGAATGATGTTCATCACTCCTTTGGAAGTATATGACTGACAGGAGAGTCCAAACTCCATTGAAAGCGATTGCAAAAGATGGCGAATCCTGTTCCCGAGCCGCAGCGGAGGCATGGACTGTTATGGCGATGGAGCGGGCCTGTTATCTAGCAGAACCTGGAGCGCAGACGGCTGAAAGCGGCGGCAACAGGATGGGCGATCGCCACGAAAAACCGCATCGTTCGGGGAAATTCGGCCGATCGAATCTCTTCCGCCGGCAGGGGAGCGGCGAGCCGTTATCCGGTTGGCGCCGGCAGCGGCGGGCGGCATGAGGCGTTCTGTTTCAAAAGCTAGCCGGGGCTGCTTCCTCACCTTTTCCCCGTCGAATAAAAAATTTTCGTCCGAAGCCGTTTCTTTTGCAAATTTGCTCGTTCTTGTGAACTAGTTCACTTTAGAAGCCGATCTTTTGCAGTACAATGGGGAACGAAAGACGGACTGTCACCGGGTCATCAAGGCTGCCGCGAGCCGGCTCTCTACCGTTTCGGGGATGGATTCGTTTTTCGCCGCGCTGCTCTTTATCCGCAATATGCATCCGCCGGCGCGGCTGCACCCGGAAGGAGGAATCCCCCTGTGGACGAATTGCTCGCCAAGCTGCATCGAACGAATTGCTTGACGAAGGACGAGATTATCGAGCTGCTCGGAAGCCTGACTCCTGACGGGCGCAAGGAATTGTATCGGTTCGCCGATCAGACCCGGCAGGCGCAATATGGCAAGAAGGTATTCATGCGCGGGCTGATCGAATTCTCCAACATCTGCAAGCAGGACTGCCTGTACTGCGGGCTCCGCCGGTCGAATGCCGGCGCGGATCGCTACCGGCTCACCGAAGACGAGATGATCGCCTGCGTCGATGAAGGCTACGAGCTCGGCTACCGGTCCTTCGTGCTGCAGAGCGGGGAAGATTTCCGCTTCACCGAGGAAGTCATGTCCCGCATCGTCCGCCGCATCAAGGAGCGCTATCCGGAAGTTGCGATCACGCTGTCCATCGGCGAGCGCAGCGAGGAGTTCTACCGCGCCCTGCATGAAGCGGGAGCGGACCGCTACCTGCTGCGGCACGAGACGGCGTCGCGGAGCCTGTACGATTCGCTTCATCCGGGAATGTCCTATGACAACCGCATCGAATGCCTGCACACCCTGAAGCGCATCGGCTATCAGGTGGGCGCGGGCTTCATGGTCGGGCTGCCGGGACAGACGTCCGAGCATCTCGCGGAGGATCTCCTGTTCCTGCATGAGCTGCAGCCCGAGATGATCGGCATCGGACCGTTTATCCCGCACAGCGCCACTCCGCTCGCCGGGGCAACTGGCGGAACGGTGGAAGATACGCTTGTCATGGTAGCGCTTGCCCGCCTGTTCGTTCCGGCGGCGATGCTGCCCGCCACCACGGCGATGGGCACCCTCGATCCGGTCGGTCGCGAGAAAGCGCTGAAGGCCGGCGCGAACGTAGTTATGCCGATTCTTTCGCCTCTCGCCGTGCGCGAGAAATACGCGCTGTACGAGAACAAGATTTGCACGGGAGACGAGTCGGCCCATTGCCGCAGCTGCATCGAGCTGCGCATCGTCGCCTCCGGCTACCAGATCGACCTGGGCCGCGGCGATCACGCGGCTTTTCGGGAAACGGCCGAACTGATCCAAAGTTAGCATGAGTGCTTAAGTCCCCCTTCCCCCATGCCGATATCCGGTACGACGCAAGAGTCAGGATTTAAGCTTCATTAATACAAAGGAGGAAACCAGATGTCTATTTTACCGAAGAAGAACTCGCTGGGCTTTTTCGAAATCCGTCTTGAATCCATCGGCGGACTCGGCGCCAACCTCGCGGGCAAGATGCTCGCCGAAACCGGCGCCATCGGCCTCGGACTCAACGCGTCGAACTTTTCATCCTATGGTTCCGAGAAAAAAGGTACTCCCGTAAAGGCGTTCGTCCGTTTCTGCGATGCGGACGTCGATATCCGCGACCACAGCCCGATCGAAGAACCGCATGTCGTCGGCGTCTTCCATGAAGCTCTCTACAAGAACGTCAACGTCATCAGCGGCCTGCCGACGGATGGCGTCGTTCTCGTCAACACGACCCGCGATTTCGAAGAAGTCAAGAAGGACCTCGGCCTGCAGTACGGCACGCTGGCCATCGTCGACGCGATGGGCGTCGCCGTCGAAGAGAAGACGAAGGTCAACACCTCGATGCTCGGCGCCCTGTTCCGGATCTGCGACTTCCTCGACCCGGACGCGATGCGGAAGGTTATCCGCTCCACATTCGAGAAGAAATATCCGCACCTCGTTGAACCGAACATCCGCACCTTCGACCGCGGCTACAACGAAGTGAAGTTCATGACCTATGAAGTTCCGGCCGGAGCGGAAGCGAAGCCGTTCAAGCGCGCCCAGTCCTCTCTCGGCTATGCTACTCAAGTGCCCGGCGGCGTCATTCTCGCCCAGGGCAACAGCACCCTGAAGGACCTCAGCGGATCCCGCCAAGGCTTCCTGCCCGAATTCAACGCCGAAAAATGTATCAGCTGCGCCAACTGCGACTCTGTCTGCCCCGATTACTGCTTCGTCTGGGAAACCGGCGAAGACAAGAAGGGCCGCCCGCAGCAGTTCCTCCGCGGCATCGACTATCAATACTGCAAAGGCTGCCTGAAATGCGTTGAGGTGTGCCCGACGGACGCTCTTTCGTCCCGCCGCGAAGAAGTGGGATACGCCGAGCAGAAGCGCGTCGCCCAGGTTTTTAACTAAGGTAAAGGGGAGGACATGAACCATGGCCGTTATTGAAGATAAATTGTCGGAAGTAAAGCCGGCGGAGCAGATCACCCACTTCGAATCCGGTAACGAAATGGCCGCTACGGCTGCCGCCCAGATCAACTACCACATCATGGGGTATTTCCCGATCACGCCTTCCACGGAAGTGGCTCAGTATTTGGACCAGATGAAGACCCGCGGCCTGCATGACATCCAGCTGATCGCCGCCGACGGCGAGCACGGCTCCGCCGGGATCTGTTACGGCGCCGCCTTGACCGGCGCCCGCGTCATCAACGCGACGAGCTCGCAGGGCTTCCTGTACATGCTCGAGCAGCTGCCGACCCAATCCGGCACCCGCTTCCCGATGGTGCTGAACCTGGTTACCCGCGCGATCAGCGGCCCGCTCGATATCCGCGGCGACCACTCCGACCTGTACTACGGCCTGAACCTCGGCTGGGTCATCCTGACCGCCAGCACGCCGCAAGCCGTATATGACATGAACATCATGGCGCTGAAGATCGCCGAGCATTCCGATGTCCGCCTGCCGGTCATCGTCGCCTATGACGGCTTCTTCACCTCGCACCAGAAGCGCAAGGTGCAGTACTTCAAGAACAACAAGACGGTTCAGGACTTCGTCGGTCCGAACCCGAATCACAACTATCCGAACATCGCCGATCCGCGGCATCCGGTTACCGTCGGCGCGCATATGGGCGGCGACGATCTGGTCAACAACCACTATCAGCTGAGCCAGGCGCTGGAAAAGGCCGGCGAAGTGTATGAGCAGGTCGCCCGCGAATACGCCCAGCTGTCCGGCCGCGAATACCCGACCCTCGACCTGTACCGCATGGAAGACGCCGAAGTGGCCGTATTCCTGCTGAACTCCGCCGGCGAATCGGCGAAGGACACGGTTGACGCCCTCCGCGCCAAAGGCGTGAAGGCCGGTCTCGTCCGCCCGAACATCATCCGTCCGTTCCCGACGGAAGCTCTCCGCAAGGCCCTGAAGAACGTCAAGGCTCTGCTCGTCGGCGAACGCGCCGATTCCTACGGCGCTCAAGGCAGCAACCTGACGCATGAAATCCGCTCCGCCCTGAAGGTCGATCCGGAGAACAAGACGATCGTTCTGTCCCGCATCTTCGGCCTCGGCGGCAAGGACTTCTATGCCGACGACGCGGAAGCCTTCTTCGCAGCCGCCATCGACGCCGCCGACAAAGGCTACGCCGAAAAACCGTTCGACTATCACGGCCACTATCCGGGCGACCCGGCCAATACCGTCGTCACGAACCAAGTGATCGAGCCGCTCAAGACCGACGACTACAAGACCGGGCTGATCAACGTCACCCAGGACGAAACGACCGGTCGCCTGAACGTCAAGCTGCCGCCGCTGCGCCAGCTGACCGTGAAGCCGCACCGCCTCGCTCCCGGCCACGGCGCTTGCCCGGGCTGCGGCGCTCTGTCCGCGATCGAGCTGTTCCTGAAGGGCATCGAAGGCGACGTCGTCCTGCTGTTCCAGACGGGCTGCGCGTACGTTGTAACGGCCAGCTATCCGTACTCGTCGCACAAGCAGACCTTCGTGCACAACCTGTTCCAGAACGGCGCCGCTACGGTAGCCGGCGCGGTTGACGCCTTCTACGAGCTGAAGCGTCGCGGTGAAATCCAAGTATCCGACGACGTTACGTTCATCATGATCTCCGGCGACGGCGGCATGGACATCGGCATGGGCGCAGCCGTCGGTACCGCTCTGCGCAACCACAAGATGATCATCCTCGAGTATGACAACGAAGGATACATGAACACCGGTTCGCAGCTGTCCTACTCGACGCCGCTCGGCCACATGACCAGCACCTCCGGTGTCGGCAAGGCCCAGAGTGGCAAGAAGGGCCAGCACAAGGACACGGCCCAGATTCTCGCCGCTTGCAACATCCCGTACGTCTTCACCGCAGCCGAAGCCAACGCGCAGGACCTGCTGAAGAAAGCCGCCAAGGCTCAGTGGTATGCGAACAACGTCGGCACGGCTTACGGCAAGATCCTGTGCGCTTGCCCGCTGAACTGGAAGTCGGAAGACCCGAAGGGCAACGAGCTGGTGAACGCCGCCGTCAACTCCTGCTTCTTCCCGCTGTATGAGATCGAACAGGGCATCACGACGATCACCTATAACCCGGAAGAAAAGGGCAAGCGAATTCCGGTTACCGACTGGCTGAAAGGCATGGGCAAGACGAAACACCTTCTGAAGGAAGAAAATGCCGAACTGCTGCATTCCTTCGAAAACGAAGTGGAGCGCCGCTGGACCCGTCTGAAGGCCAAGCACGAAAATCCGGAGCTGTAACAATCGATTCAACCGGAACAGGGGCCGCCGGCTCCGATCCGATGGGAGCTGCGCCAATCAACGAGAAAATCGAGATATGTTGTTTTGGCGCAGCTCGTTAAATGAATGTGGGTCCGTGGAGGCCGGCAGTTACGGTTGCCGGCTTTTTCCCTGTCCGCTGATAATTATTCTCATTATCTGAGAGGAGAGTCCATAATGGTATTGCTACAAAGCGTCTGCTGCTGCGGTGAAACTGCGGAACCCGACGAAAAGCTGGAGAAGGTCAAAGCCGCCATCGAGCAATTCAAAACCATCAAAGGCGCGCTCATTCCCGTCCTGCATGAAGTTCAGGACATCTACGGCTACCTGCCGGAAGAAGTGCTGAAGGTGGTTTCCACCGAGCTGAATATTCCGATGAGCGAAATCTACGGAGTCGCTTCGTTCTATCACTTCTTTTCCTTGACGCCAAAGGGCGAAAATGTAATTAGAGTCTGCATGGGCACCGCTTGCTACATCAAGGGCGCCCAGGGCCTGTTGGACCGCCTGAGCACGGAGCTGAAAGTTGCCGTTCAAGGCACGACCGAAGACAACAAGTTCACGCTGGAAGCTACCCGCTGCCTGGGAGCCTGCGGCCTCGCGCCGGTTCTGACGATCGGCGAGAAGGTCTACGGTCGTCTGACCCCGAACGACATTCCGAAGATTCTCAAAGAGTACAACTGATGAAGCATGCACGCGCTGTGCATTTTATACGGGAGGTATAGGCATGAAGCTGTTAACGGATCTTGAAGCAATCAAGACGCTCACCGAAGCCAAGCTCAGCAACCGGCAGATCACCGGCGTGGAAGCGGGAGCAGTGGGCTATCGCTCGGTGATGGTCTGCGGAGGAACGGGCTGCACCTCGTCCGATTCCAACAAAATCATCGCGGCGCTGAACAAGGAAGTCGCCAATCACGGCATCGAAGACAAGGTGGAGGTCGTTCGCACCGGCTGCTTCGGGCTCTGCGAGCTCGGCCCGGTCGTCATCGTCTATCCGGAAGGCGTCTTCTACAGCCGCGTCGAAGTGAAGGACATTCCCGATCTCGTCGAAGGTCACCTGCTGAACAACAAGCCGCTGGAACGTCTCGTCTATGAGAAGACCAAGGCCGACGGCAAGATCAACAACTTTGAAGACACCGACTTCTTCCGCAAGCAAAATCGGATCGCCCTCCGCAACTGCGGCGTGATCGATCCGGAAGTGATCGACGAGTACATTTCGCGGGACGGCTACAAAGCCCTCGGCAAAGTGCTCATGACCATGTCCCGCCAGCAGGTTATCGATACGGTCAAGAAATCCGGCCTGCGCGGACGCGGCGGCGGCGGTTTCACGACCGGCATGAAATGGCAGTTCGCAGCCGACCAGGATAAGCACCAGAAGTATATGATCTGCAACGCCGACGAGGGCGACCCCGGCGCGTTCATGGACCGTTCGATCCTTGAAGGCGACCCGCATTCCGTCATCGAAGCGATGACCATCGCCGGCTACGCGATCGGAGCCGATCAGGGCTTCGTGTACGTCCGCGCGGAATATCCGATCGCCGTGCAACGTCTGATGAAAGCCATCAAGCAAGCCCGCGAATACGGACTGCTCGGCGACAACATCCTCGGCACCGGCTTCAAGTTCGACATCGACGTGCGGCTCGGCGCCGGAGCCTTCGTCTGCGGCGAAGAAACCGCTCTGATGAACTCGATCGAAGGCAAGCGCGGCATGCCCAATCCGAAGCCGCCCTTCCCGGCCGTCGAAGGCCTGTGGGGCCAACCTTCCGTCATCAACAACGTGGAAACCTTCGCCAACATCTCGCCGATCATCCTGAAGGGCGCCGACTGGTACTCCAGCATCGGAACCGAGAAGTCGAAGGGCACGAAGGTCTTCGCCCTCGGCGGCAAGGTCGTCAACACCGGTCTCGTCGAGGTTCCGATGGGGATCACCCTGCGCGAGGTCATCTTCGAAATCGGCGGCGGCATCCCGAACGGCAAGAAATTCAAGGCTATCCAGACCGGCGGACCTTCCGGCGGCTGTCTGACCGAAGAGCATCTCGACTGCACCATCGATTATGACACGCTGACGAGCCTCGGTTCGATGATGGGCTCCGGCGGAATGATCGTCATGGACGAAGATACCTGCATGGTCGACGTGGCCCGGTTCTACTTGGACTTCACGCGCGACGAATCCTGCGGCAAATGTACGCCCTGCCGCGTCGGAACGAAGCGCCTCTTGGAGATGCTCGACAAGATCACCGAAGGCAAAGGGACGATCCAGGACCTTGACGACATGGAGCGCCTCTCCAATACGATCAAGAACGCATCGCTTTGCGCGCTCGGCCAGACGGCTCCGAACCCGGTTCTGTCCACGCTGAAGTACTTCCGCGAAGAGTACATGGCGCATATCGTCGATAAGAAGTGCCCGTCCGGCGTCTGCAAATCGCTGATCTCCTACACGATCGATCCCGAGCTGTGCCGCGGCTGCAGCCTTTGCGCCCGCAAATGCCCGAGCGATGCCATCAGCGGGAAAGTCAAGGAGCCGTATGTGATCGACACCGTGGCCTGCATCAAGTGCGGCGTCTGCTTCGACGTCTGCAAATTCAATGCCGTAGCGATAGTCTGAGGATAGGAGTGAGCGAAGTGGATACGATTAAACTTACCATCGACGGAATCGAGACGGAAGTTTCCAAGGGCACGACCGTCCTTGAAGCAGCCCGCGGGCTGGATATCAACATCCCGTCTCTGTGTTATATGAAAGGCATCAACCATTCTTCCAGCTGCCGCGTATGCGTGGTGGAAGTGGGTCCCCGCCTTATCGCTTCCTGTACGCTGAAAGCGGAAGAAGGCATGAAGATTCAAACCAATACGAAGAAGGTCCGCGACGCCCGCCGCACGACCGTCGAGCTGCTCCTGTCCGATCATGACCGCGAATGCCTGAGCTGCTCCCGCAGCGGCGGCTGCGAGCTGCAGACTGTGGCGAGCGGCCTGAACGTGCGGACCGTCTCCTTCACCGGCGAGAAGTCGCATCACGAGAAGGATCTGTCGTCCCCTTCGATCCGCCGCGACTCGGCCAAGTGCATCAAGTGCGGCCGCTGCATCGGCGCCTGCGGCACGATGCAGACCGTGCACGCCATCGGCTTCAACCACCGCGGCTTCGACACGACGGTCGGACCGGCCTTCGACCGCGCCCTGGGTGAGTCCACCTGCGTCAACTGCGGCCAGTGCATCATGGCTTGCCCGGTTGGAGCGCTCACCGAAATCGAGAACATCTCCGATGTCTGGAACGCTCTAGCCGACCCGAGCAAGTACGTCGTCGTTCAGCCCGCTCCGGCTGTCCGCGTAGCGCTCGGCGAAGAATTCGGCATGCCGGTCGGAACCCGCGTAACCGGCAAGATGGCCGCCGCCCTGCGCAAGCTCGGCTTCGACAAGGTGTTCGACACGAACTTCGGCGCCGACCTGACCATCATGGAAGAGGGCACGGAGCTTCTGTACCGCCTGAACAGCGGCGAAAACCTGCCGCTCATGACTTCCTGCTGCCCGGGCTGGGTAAAGTTCGTCGAGCACAACTTCCCGAACCAGCTGAACAACCTCTCCACCTGCAAATCGCCGCATGAAATGGAAGGCGCGATGATCAAGTCCTACTTCGCCCAGAAGATGGGGCTCGATCCGAAGAATATCGTCGTCGTCTCCATCATGCCCTGCACCGCGAAGAAGTACGAAGGCGGCCGCGAAGAGCTGTCCCACGAAGGCTTGCAGGACGTGGACCTGGTCCTGACCACCCGCGAGCTGGCGGCCATGATCAAGGAAGCCGGCATCGACTTCGTCAACCTGAAGGGCGAAGCGTTCGACAACCCGATGGGCGAAAGCAGCGGTGCCGGCGCCATCTTCGGAGCAACCGGCGGCGTGGCAGAAGCGGCCCTCCGGACCGTTTTCGAACTCACGGCAGGCAAGGAGCTGGACACGATCGAATACACCGCCGTCCGCGGCCTCGAAGGCATCAAGGAAAACGTCATCGAGCTGCCGAACGGCAAGAAGATCCGCACGGCCGTCGTACACGGCCTCGGCAACGCCCGCAAGCTGATGGAAGCCATCGAAAGCGGTGAAAAGAGCTATGAATTCATCGAAGTCATGGCTTGCCCGGGCGGCTGCATCGCCGGCGGCGGACAGCCGATCATCGACGCCCAGACGAGCGAGAAGATCAACATCAAGGCGGAACGCGCCAAGGCGATCTACTCGGAGGACGAATCCCTGGCAATCCGCAAATCCCACAAGAACAAATCAATTCAGCAGCTGTACGCCGAATTCCTCGGCGAACCGAACGGCCATGTCGCTCACGAGCTGCTGCATACGCACTACGTGATACGCTCCAAATTCTAAAGGCGGGTTCTATTCCCCCGAATAAGCGGCTCAATTGGAAACGGTGAGGGTGCGGGTGGCGGCGGTTGCCGGCGTCCGGACTCCTTCCGTTTTCTTCCTTTTTTTGACCAGAGAAATGTGAGCTGCAGCACACCTTGATTAGTGAAAAAAATCACGGACTCGCAGCGGTTTCCGGTGTAAAATCAGGATAAAGTGCGGTAATGGTCTTTTGCCGCTGCTTGAATGGAAGCTTGATCGGGGTCCGACGTGTTAAAGATCGCACATGTCCCAGGACAGAATGATTCACGGGCAATGCGTGCCGCGGCAGGATTGGCTGCCTAAGCAATGATTAAGTCAATAACTGTGAATACTGTGAGTGTAAGCACGCGAATTCCGACTCATCCGCAGTACCCATGAGAATTTTTGCCATCGCTTGCTCAGAGGGTCGTTTCATTTGCCAATCATGAAGGAGGGAATGCGCCATGCCATCCTCGCCTCAGTCGGGCCGGCTGCACATCGCCGTATTCGGCTGCCGCAATTGCGGAAAATCGAGCCTCATCAACGCCCTCACCGGGCAGCCGACCGCGCTGGTCGGCGAAGGACCGGGAACGACAACGGAACCGGTTTATCAGCCTTTTACTCTCGATCGCGTGGGGGAGGTCGTTCTGGTGGACACCTCCGGCATCGATGATGACGGAGACCTGGGCCGCTTCCGCGTGCATAAAACCAGGCAGATCATAGACGAGACGGATCTCGGGATCGTGATCTTTTCCCAGGAGCAAGAGTGCTTCAAGCTGGAGAAGGAATGGTATCGCGAGCTCGCCGGGCGGAACATTCCGGTCATCGGCGTCATCAACAAGGTGGACGAACGCTACGTTGATATCGACCCTCTGGAGATGGAGCTGAACATTCCGATCGTCAAGATCAGCGCCAAGAAAAAATTGAACCTGGGCAGCCTGAAGGACGCGATTCGCGTGTTCGCTCCCGCCGAGTTCGAGCGGGCGAGCATCGTCGGCGATCTCGTGCAGGCGGGAGATACGGTGCTGCTGGTCACACCGGAGAGCATCCCGGCCCCAAAATACCGCCTGGTCGCCTCCCAGCAGCAGATTCTGCGCGATTTGCTCGATCATCACGCAATGGTGATGGCGGTCACGGATGCCGAGCTTCCGGGCCTCGTTGCCAAGCTGAACGGGCGACCCGATCTGGTCATTACGGATTCGCAAGTATACGACAAGGTGAGCTCGGTTCTTCCCGCTGACGTGCCGCTGACCACCTATGCCATCCTGATGGCGCGCTTCAAGGGGGACCTCGACCGGTTTCTCGAGGGAGCGCGGGCCATCGAGGGCTTGAAGCCGGGCGACAAGGTGCTGCTGTCGGAAGCCTGCATCCAGCATCCGCACAACGGCGAGATCGACCGCGAATTCGTCCAGCAGAAGCTGCATGAAGCGGCGGGCGGCCAACTCGATATCACCGCGACGGTCGGGCCGGAGTTCCCGGACAGCATCGGCGAGTATAAGCTGATCGTCCACTGCGGCGGCTGCATCTTCAACCGCAAGCAGCTGATGCTGAGGCTCCTGCGCTCCGCCGAGCAGGGCGTGCCTATCACGAACTACGGAATCGCTTACGCTTACTTTAACGGCATGCTGCCGCGGGTGACCGACGTGCTTCAGGTGGGGCAGAGGCAATAAGCGGGATGGCGGAATCGGCGGGAGCTCCCGCCTTTTTTGTTGCGGGGCCGGGCACGGAGCCGCCGGCGAAGCTGTACGAGATGAGTGGAAAAAATTTAACGTCCGGCGCCAAAAAGACGCCGATTGGCGGTTATCCTGGAAAGGTCAGAAAGTATAAATTTCTGGGTAAAAGCAAAAATCAGTGCTTGACACTCTTGGTCCCATACCTCGCTCGCCGCTTTGAGAAGATGCTCTGAATGGCAAGAGGCGCACGAAACTCTTCCCAAGCAGTCCCGCTTCGTGTGTCTGAGACCGAAAACCGATATAGAGGTTAAAATGCCCGTTATTCTGAGACCAACAAGCTGCTGCAAGCAAACAACGGTAAAAATTACCGCTAATCTACCATCTCGATATAGATTTGCCCTGATTTGCAAGAATAGCGGTAAAAATTCCCTCTATTATGGTGTTTATCGGGATACTGGTCCAAATAGCGGTAAAAATTCCTCTTATTTCAACCAGGTGGTTACGAATGGGTCAGAGTTCTGGTTCTAGCCTTGTGCAAAGTCTGGCAATCCCCCCAAACCTAATTTTGTGCAGGCTGATTGCGGAGTGAGAGTCTGTCGTGGGGCTGGAGCTGAACGAATGCCGGGGTGGTCTGCGCGTCCGGCTTTCGTTTGCCGATTTCGTGCAGAATGTTGGTGAGCCAAGAAGGCGCCGTCAAGCATTGATTTTGAGGTTGAGTCAATTTTCTCCTATCCTTTCTGACAGTTCATCGGTAAACGTCGTGGCGTTTATCCTGGCCGGATTTCATCTGCTATCCTCGCTTGGATCATCGAAATCGGATAATAACAGCGACCGGAGCTCCAGATCTTTTTGCCGTTGCGACTTTGCCTCTATCGCTAACAATCTCAAGTCAGTCTGATTATAATTGAAAAAGGACAGGAAGCGGGCAAATCGGAGAGGGAGTGCGGGCATGGACGAGCGGACGGAGCGGCTGAGCGGAACGGGGGAAAGCGGAATGCAGGGCGTCGACGGGCAGATTGCTGGTGGGCAGACTGGCGGAGGGCAAGTTGCCGGCGGGCAGATTGCTGGCGGTCAGACTGGCGGAGGGCAAGTTGCCAGCGGGCAGACTGTCGGACTGCGAGAAGAACGGGATTCGCTGGGAGTGAGGACTATCCCGGCCGATGTGTACTACGGGATTCACACCCAGAGAGCGGTGGAGAATTTCCCGGTGAGCGGGCGGCCGGCCAACCGGCAGCTGCTGCGCGCCTTGATCACCGTGAAGAAAGCGGCTGCGCTCGCTCATCTTCGGCTGGGGACGTATCCGGCGGAGATTGCCAAAGCCATCGCCACAGCCTGCGACGAGCTGCTGGCGGACGGGGACGCGACGGCCTGGGAGCGGCGGTGGGGGAAACATTTTCCCGTGGATAGCCTGCAGGGCGGAGCCGGGACCTCCACTAACTTGAATGTCAACGAGGTCATCGCCAATCTGGCCATCGAACGGCTCGGCGGACAGCGGGGCGAGTATACCCTCGTTCATCCGCTCGACCATGTCAACGCTAGCCAGTCCACCAACGACGTCTATCCGACCGCGCTGCGGATCGCTGCCATCCGGCTGTTGCGCCGGGTGAGCTCGGCCTTCGCCGCGCTGCAGGAGGCGCTGCAGGAGAAGGAGCAGCAATTCGCCGATGTGCTGAAGCTCGGCCGCACCGAGCTGATGGACGCGCTGCCGATGATGGCGGGGCAGGGCTTCGGCGCCTATGCCAAGGCGATCGCCCGCGACCGCTGGCGGCTCTACAAGATCGAGGAGCGGCTGCGCGAGGTCAACATCGGCGGCACCGCGATCGGCACCGGGCTCAATGCGCCGGTGAAATTCACCTATTATGTGACGGAGCTGCTCCAGGACCTGACCGGCTTCGGGATCGCCCGCAGCGAGTACCCGATGGACCCGACGCAGAACATGGATGTGTTCGTCGAGGTGTCCGGGCTGCTCAAAGCGGCGGCCGTCAACCTGCTGAAGCTGTCGAACGACCTGCGGCTTCTGGCGAGCGGACCGGCCGGCGGTCTCGGCGAGCTGGAGCTTCCCGCCATGCAGGCCGGTTCCTCGATCATGCCGGACAAGGTTAATCCGGTGATGGCGGAGATGGCCGGCAGCGTCGCGATGAAGGTCATGGCCAACGATGCCGCCGTGACCCTCGCCGCCTCCTCCGGCCAATTGGAGCTGAATGCGTTCGTCCCGCTCATTGCGGATGCGCTGCTCGATTCGCTGGAGACGCTCGCGAACGCGGTGCGGCTGTTTGAAACCCGCTGCGTCAGCGGCATCGGCATCCGTCCGGACCGCTGCCGGGAAAGCGTCGAACGCTCGGCGGTGCTGGCGACGGCTCTCGTCGGCCACATCGGCTATGAAGCGAGCGCCCGGGTGGCGAAGCGCGCCCGGCTGGAAGGGCGGACGGTGCGCGAGATTGTTCTGGAGGAAGGCCTGGTCGCGGCGGAGGAAGCGGATCGCATTCTCAATCCGTATCAGGTGACGAAGCCGGGAATACCGGGAATCTGAGACTAAAGGCGTCAGAGATTGAGGTTTGAGTGGGTTTAAGTGAGTTTAAGTGAGTTTTAGTGAGTTTTGGTTAGTTTGAGTGAATTTTAGTGAATTTTAGTGAGTTTTGGTTAGTTTGAGTGAATTTTTGTGAGCATGAACGAGCTTGCATGGTTTTGGGAAGGGGAGGAATTGCCGTGAGCTTGAATGAAACGCCGCGCTCCAGCCGGCTGCACATCGCCATCTTTGGCCGCCGCAACGCGGGCAAATCGAGCATCATCAACGCGATCACCAAGCAGGAGACCGCCGTGGTATCGGCCGTCAAGGGGACGACGACCGATCCCGTGTACAAGTCGATGGAGCTCTTGCCGATCGGTCCCGTCGTCCTGATCGACACGGCGGGGCTCGACGATGAGGGAGAGCTGGGCGAGCTCCGCAAAAAGAAGACCCTCGAAGTGCTGAACAAGACGGATCTGGCTCTCCTCGTGGTCGATGCGGCGGAGGGCGTCACCGAGTTCGACCGGGAGATCGCGGAGCTCGTGCGCGGCAAAGCCATTCCGGCCATCGGGGTGCTGAACAAGACGGATTTGCTGGCGGCAGACGCGAACGCGGCGGAGGACCGGGCGGCGAGCGAGCTCGGCATGAAGACGGTGGCCGTCTCCGCTAAGGAGGAGCGGCGCATCGCCGAGCTCAAGAAGGCGCTGGTCGCCGCCGTTCCCGACGAGGAGGACAAATTCCGCATCGTCGGCGATCTGCTGTCGCCGGGCGATCTGGTGGTGCTGGTCGTGCCCATCGACAAGGCGGCTCCGAAGGGGCGGCTGATCCTGCCGCAGCAGCAGACGATCCGCGACATTCTGGAGAGCGACGCCATCGCGGTGGTGACGAAGGAATACGAGCTCAGGGAAACGCTGGAGAGCCTCGGACGTAAACCGAAGCTGGTGATCACGGATTCGCAGGTGTTCCTCAAGGTGGCGGCGGACACGCCGAAAGACGTTCCGCTCACGTCCTTCTCCATCCTCTTCGCCCGGCACAAGGGCGATCTGGAGGAAATGGTGCGCGGCGCGCGGGCCATCGACCGGCTGCAGGACGGAGACAAGGTGCTGATCGCCGAGTCATGCACGCATCATCAGCAGCCCGACGACATCGGCAAGGTGAAGATTCCGCGCTGGATTCGCCAGGCGACCGGCAAGCAGATTCAGTTTGACTTCGCCAATGGGATGAAGTTCCCCGACAACGTGGGAGACTACGCGCTCATCATCCATTGCGGCGGCTGCATGATGAACCGCCGGCAGATGCTGTGGCGCGTCGAGCAGGCGGTCGAGGCCGGGGTGCCAATCGTCAATTACGGGGTGGCCATCGCCTATGTGCAGGGCATTCTGGAGCGGGCGATCTCGCCGTTCCCGCTCGCCCGCTTCGCTTGGGAGGAAGGAGCGCGCGCATAAAAAGCGGTGCGCAGTCTTAGAGAAAACCACCTGAGAAATGTTTTACATTTCTTTAGGTGGTTTTTTTTGAGCAGCTATGATGATTTCTTAAAATGTCAATCCCCATTGGCTAATAATATCAGCAGCTTTGGAGTAATAAGAGGTAATTGGAACACCAGGTGCCCCCCCGGCACTTCCGAAATGAACGCCTTTAAGAACAGATCCGGCAAAAACGGTTCCTCCACTGTCGCCTCCGCCTGAAGCATAGGTAGCAGAGCGGACTCCATAATAATCGTGTGTACCGATGTTATCATTGACGACCAGATTTTTAACCACCCCGCAGGTATAACCGGAATTGGCACCGGCAAGACAAACGGGATCGCCCACTATCCCGCTATTGGCGGATTCGTAAGAGGTCAAAACTACACTTTGTGAGCTATCTCCATACACATATTTACTTGCCAGTGATGAAGGAATATTCACAACTGCCGAGTCGTTATTCCCGCCCTGATGCGAACCTGCCGTTATACCGATAAAACGTCCACCCTGATAGATCACATCATCTGTTTGCGTACAGTGCCCTGCGGTTACAAGATAATTAGTCGTGCCATTTCTGGCAATAAAACCACTTGAACAAAAACCGGTAGTACTTGTTGCCGACTTTGTGATCATCAATCCTCCCTCCAATGGTGTTTTGGCATCTGTTCTGGCCGAAAGCTTGATGTCATTCTCTGCATCATAGAATACCATCATAGCCTTTGGATAAATGGATTCCATCAGCGCTTGAGTCTCTTTGTTGTTCGGATTCATATATACTTCTACTTTTTCCTGCGGTGTATTTACCGCCGTTTTTTTCACAGCTACTCCGGCTTGTTTCAACTTTTCGCGATCATTAAAAATGGAATTGGAGAGATCGATCAATTCTTTTTCACTGTATGTTGCTTTGCGGATTTTCACCATGTCGGCAAGGCCATATAACTCTTTGCTTCTTGCAATAAGCGCCTCGTCTTTATAATTCTCGCCTTTCAGACCAACAACCAATTCTCCGCCTTTGGATTGGTCAATATAGACCCAAGCAAAGGAATCAAGCGAATGAAGATAATCCAAAAGCTTTGACTTGTGAGTTTCCTGATACTGAAATCTGGCTTCAAGCTCCTTGATTTCCGCATCGGTAAGAGATACACCGAATGGATTGGGTTCATTATGATCCTTTACGACAGTCCGCACAAACTCGTCGTCATTGTAAAGTCCAAACATATCCCGGAAAATTTTTGACTCCTGCCACTTTTGATAATCGCTTTTGTTATTGTCTTCTGATGCATGGGCGTATCCCGAATAGAGGGGGAAAAATACAATCGCAATAAGAAGGAGTAAAAGCCGCGTTTTTTTCATTTCGTTCCGCTCCTTACCATTTATTAAGTCATCACAAAAACACCGTTTGTTCCTAGCAAGGTTCGAGAAGCGTTTAGTTTCTATTATTTGGATGAAATTTGTGAAGTGTCAATTCATTATGAAGTATTCATTTCATCACCTGCTTTCTGTAAATTTTAAAAGGATATCGCGCCAGTCGAAAATTAGTGCTCATAAATAAAGGCGTTTTGTTTTAGAAAATGTTGCATTGTCTTTCGAATTTTTTATAGTGATATTCGATTTCAGCTTCCCTTTCCCACTCTCCGCTTCAGAGCGAATAACAGAGGACAGGCCGGAAGGGAGGGGGCGGGAAAAAGGCATGGGGAAGGAACGGGAAGACGAAGAAATCAAACAATTCGTCCGGGGCAGCCGCGCCGCCTTCGAAGCGCTCGTTCTCCGGTACCGGCGGGCCGCCGTCGGATTCGCCCGGCAGTACGTCGGCGATGATCCGATCGTGGAAGATTTGGTCCAGGATTGTTTCGCCCATCTGTACGTCTATCCGGACCGGTATGATTTTCGCAGCTCGTTCAAGACTTACCTCTATACCCTGATCCGATACAAATGCGTGGACCATCTGCGCAAAAGGGAGCGGAGAAAAGAGAGCGGCCTGCCGGAGGCGGGATTTGGAGCGGAGTCCGGAACAGGCGGCGGAAGCCCGCGGGGATCGGCCGGCAAGGGCTGCGAGCTGTGCGATCCTACGCCGGGACCGGAGGAGCGGGCGCTCGCCCGCGAAAGCTGGCAAGCCTGGCAGGGAAGGCTCGCGGAGCTCCGCGAAGGAGACCGGAGGGCGATATACCTCGTGGATGTGGAAGGGCTCACCCCGCAGGAAGCGGCGGCGGTGCTCGGCAAGTCGGGGGCCGGCTTCCGCGTCGCTCTCCACCGGGCGCGGCGAAGGCTGAGGGAGATCGTCGAGAAAGGAGAGGACGGGCATGAGCGAAGAGAAGCGGGAGAGAGGATTTGCGAGTGGCGAGTATGACGGGGGATATAACGGGGGATATAACGGAGGATATAACGGTGAGTATAACGGTGGGTATATCGGCGGATATAACGGCGGGGGCAGCGGGCGGTCCGAATCCGCAGCAGCAAAAAGCGGATCGAGGGTTGCATCGGACGATGACTATCTGCGCGCGATCTATGTCAAAGCGGCGCTGTTGGAATACGACCGGCTTGAAGACGAGTGGGTGCGGCGAAATACCGCGCGGTTGCGAAAACGCGGTCTGGCCCGGCTGGCGGCCGGGGCAGGCAGCCTGCTGCTCAGTTATCTGGCGCTGCGCTGGGGCGTTTTTCATCTCGCCGGTTTGCTCCTGCTCTCCATCGCGGTGATCGGGCTCGGCACTCTGCTGGAACAGGCGGAGCTGGGATGGACGAACGGCGATTCGGCCTGACCGAAGGAGGAGTGAGGATCATGGAAGTAAAGCTGAACGGGCTGACGAAGCAATATGGCGGCAAAATGGCGCTGGATCACGTCACCCTGACCTGGAAGGAAGGGGTGCAGGGGCTGCTCGGGCCGAACGGAGCGGGCAAGACGACCTTGATGCGGCTGCTCGCGACGCTGCTTGCGCCGACCGAGGGGACGGCCGAGGTGGATGGGATTCCCCTCGCTGACAAAGGGCGCATCCGCGAAAGAATCGGCTATCTGCCGCAGGAGTTTTCTTTCTATCCCGGCATGAGCGTGGGCGAGGCGATGGATTATCTCGCCCTTCTGTCCGGCGTGAAGGGCAGGGCGGACCGCCGGCGGCGAATCGACGCGCTGCTCGAGGAAGTGAACCTGACCGCGCACCGGCGGACGAAGGTGAGGGCGTTGTCCGGCGGGATGAAGCGGCGACTCGGCATCGCCCAGGCGATGATCCACGAGCCCAAGCTCTTGATTGTGGACGAGCCGACGGCCGGACTCGATCCCGAGGAGCGCATCCGCTTCCGCCAGCTGCTGGCACGGTTCGCTGTCGGCCGGGTGGTTCTGCTCTCCACCCATGTGCTGGAGGATGTGGAGTCGTCTTGCCGTCAGGTGACGGTGCTGAAGCAGGGCCGGGTGCCGTTTAGCGGCGAGCTTGCCGGATTGGCGGAAGCGGCCCGAGAACGTGTCTGGACGGCGGAGATCGGCCGGGACGAATGGGCTAAGGTCGGCGGACGCCATAAAATCGTTTCGGCGGTTGCCGCGGCTTCGGGGATGAAGGTGCGGCTCATCGCCGACGAACGCCCGTTCCCGGATGCGGAGGCCGCCGAGCCGACGACGGAGGACGGTTACCTGTGCCTGGTGGGGAAAGGAGGTGCGGCTGCCTTATGAATTTCTTGACGCTCGTCGGCAAGGAGATGCGCATGCTGAGCCGCAGCCTCGTGTTCTATCTGCTCATCGCCGTCGCTCTCCTCTTCTTTTATGGAAACTATGCGACTTCCGAAAGCTGGAGCGAGGGGATGACCCCGATTCCTCCACAGGAGCAGGCGGATCAAGCCGGAACCGCTGCCGGGAAGCAGGCGGGACAGACCACAGCTCCTACCGAAAAACAGGTGGGACATCAGACCGCGGCTCCCATCGGCAAGCAAGCGGACCGGGCCGGGGAGGCGCTACCTGGAACCCCGTCCGGAGTGCAGAATGTCCCTATGGAATTCGCTTCTGTGGAGTCGGCTCCCCCTCCCATGCCGGCTTACGGCTATAAGGAGGTCACCGATCCCGGCTTGATCGCCCAGCGCTATCAAACGGAGATCGAAGCGAACCTGAAGAATGGCTGGATGGAGCAGCGGATCTTCTTCGGGGCATTCGGCCACAAGGCGAAGCTGACTGGCAAGGATCGCCGGGCGATGCAGGCGGCCGCCGACCGTTTCCGACAGATCGCCCAGGACCCGGCCGGCCACACGGCCGCGGAGGTCAAGAAGATAGCGGCGGATCTGGACAAAAAATTGGGCGGCTGGACCAATTACATGCGGGACGGCATCAAGTTCATGGACGAGATCAAGACCTATGACGAAGCGATGGGGCAATATCGCGCCAAGGCAGCGGAGTATCGCCAGCGGGTGGAAGAGGGGCGGAGCGGTCTTCTTAATTTCGGAAGCCGAAGGCTGCGAGCCTGCGGTTCAGCCGTCATCCCGCATTTGGCGCTCAGCGCGGATGAAAGCGATAAAGCGGCGGGCTTCGTCGGAAGTCAGCTCTCTTCCGTCAACCGTGAGCTGAAATTTCTGGATGATCGATTCGTCGGCCAGCTCCAAGCTTTCGACGAATTTCTTCACCTCTGGGTCCAGAGAACGGCCGGGCTCATTCGTCCTTCCCATCAAGTAATCGAGGGTTACGCCAAAATAATCGGCCAGCTTGGCCAGAACATCCAGATCGGGCTCGCGCCGGTCATTCTCATAGTGGGATAAGGATGCCCGGGATATGCTGACCTTCTCGGCCAGCTCCCCTTGGGTCAGACCTTGTTCGGCCCGCAGACGGGCGATCCGATTGCCGTACTTCATTACCATTCCTCCAGAATACGTGCGGATTCGGCAGGCTCATGCCCGCCCGCCGTTCGAATGGCGGCTGCTGACAACCATCCGTCGGTTCCGGTCAACTTCGCCGGTCCCGGATCGTGGCACCCGAATAGTTCTTGAGGAACGGGCGGATGCTTCTTCATGCAGATTCTTCTACCATCATAATAGTTTCGGCAGGGCAGAGCAACCCAATAGAAGACTGTAATTTTCGGCAAATTTCGACTTTATTCATGGTTGGCGGCTTCCTTGGACATGGCTTCAGGAGTCGCTGAAAATTGCAACAAATGGTCCATACACGGTAGAATGCGCGGGGAGTATAATTCAAACCATGACCCCCCTGATACATTTCGTAACAGAATGCGGCTCCGCTTGTCTTACCTTATTCCGGACAAGGGTTATTCCCGTGCGCTGGAAACGTGAAGAAACCATGCTTCCGACTATACGTTTGAAGAACTGCGCGGTTTCGCGTAAAACGGCCCAAGAGGGAGGCGCATGATGAAAGAAGAACGGACGGAACTCGATATCAATCGGATCATGAAGCAGCTGGGGATCCAGCCATGGGAAGGCGGACACAACGATGCCTTCGCCAAATCCTTGCTGGATGCTTCCCCTTCTCCGGAAGAGCTAGCCGCATCCTCCGCCCGCCCCGCTCGGGAACGGCGTCAGGAACATCCCAACCCATTGAACTCCTTTGCCCGTTCTCGCTCCGCCAAATTCTTGGGCAACCGGTAAACGGCCGGTTTCCAAACCGCTCCGGCTTGCCTTGCACCAAGGGAGCCGGTTTTCGAGGGACAAGCTCTGAAAGCGTTTTTACATATTATATAGAAGAGACAAAACAAAAAGGCATTTCGCACACCCCCCGCATGAGGGCGGGAATGCTTTTTTCGATTTTGCGACCCGACGGGCTGAAACGCCGTGCGCCCTTTCGTACCCGGTGAAATTTCCTCGCGCTCCGTTCATTATAATGTGCGCCCTTAGTCCTCTATTCGGCGGGCGCTTTCCGGTTTCCCCCGCTTTTTGTCCGCTCCCCGGCCTTATTTCCCAAATTTCGTAAATCTCTTGACAGTGATACAAAATGTATCATAAAGTGAGGTCAACTCCACGAAACTTCGCCAAGTTTTCATGCGAACGCAAGGAGGGGGGGCTGATTCTCAGGAAACGATTTGTTCGCTGGTTCACATTCGCAGAGCGCATCGTCCAGGGAGATGGAATGATAGCCGCCTTGGAAGTACCGCAGAAGGAGAGGAGCCGACGGTTCGTCCGCCGCTTGTCTCCGGGCTGACGTCTTGATTGTCGTAATACAACCAATTTCTTGAGAGAGGTGAGTGACTTTGTCCAAGAAATCTATGCCGGTGAAGCTGCTGTCGCAAAGGCTGCTAATTTCGGTGCTGTCAACCAGCCTGCTGGCCGGCAGCGTATCGGTTCCGGCTGTGGCCTGGGGGGAGTCCGCGGCTGCGGGCTCGAAGACGGTGAACGCCGAGCTTTCGACCCAGCCGAATCACGGAATCCCTCCGCTGCCGGATAGCGCGAACATCCTGAAGAAACAGCTTCAGCGGATTCATGACGCGATCCTTCCCGAGGATCTCCTGGTGTTGAAGGAGGCGCGGGAGCGGGTGAGGGAGCTGAACGACCCGTCGCTGTTCGCGGAGATCGGGTACAAGCTGGCCTTGGCCAAATCCGGCAAAAAAGGCTATGATTCCGTCACGCCGGAAGCCCTGTTGGAGCTCGTGAATGATCTGGCAATCGATTATGATCCGTCATTAAGCGATCTGGCGCTGGTTCGCGCCAAGCATGCTGCCCTGCTCAGTGAACTGGTCCGGTTGTCCGGCAATAAGGCCGGTATGAACGGGGTTGACTACAACGATCTCTACCTGTTTGCCACAAGATACGTCAACCAGCTGCAGTCAGCTGTCGACGGAAAGGATCTCAGTCAGTTCGCAAACCGCAAGGCCGTTTCCGCCCTGCTGAACCAAGCGCTCGCCGACACGCTTGGCGAATCGGATCTGGCCGTGAGCCGGATCATCGGCGGACTCGGGATTACGGCGGACGATATCATCAACGACAAGAACCGGGTGAGTGTGGTCGTCGACCCCGATGGCAAAGCCAAGCTGGCCTTGGCGCTCGCCATCGTCCGTTCCCATGTGGTATATGGCGAGACGGCGGATCAGGGCCGCAAGACCATTGTCCCCTCCCTGTGGCTTAACGGACGAAAAATTCCATCCTCCCTCATCGAATGGCAGGAAGTGAAAGACGTCCCGGAAGTGGCCATCAAAGACGGGAAAATCGTCCTTCTGTCCGGTACAGGAACCGCTGTGACCGTTCGGGCCGTGCTGAAGAGCAACAACAAGCCGCTGCTGGACAGCCGGGTTGTTTACCTTGGAACAGCGAACTCCAATAAGCCTCAGCTTCCGGAAGGAGCGCAATACCTGGTCGGTAGACTGAACGAGATTCACGCCGCCATCCGCCCCGAAGATCTGCCATCCATCCGGCAGTCGAGGGACAAGCTGGCCGCCTTGACCGACACGACGCTCATCCGTGATGTTTGGGAACCGATCGCCAAGAAGAAGAAGGGCAAGAAGGCGGGCTTCGAGCAAGTGACGGAGAAGAACATCCTCGCGTTCATCGCCGGGCTCGGCATCACCTACGATTCCGGATTCAGCGACCTGGAGCAACTGCGCCGGGACAACGCCGAGCTCTTTAACCAACTGGTCGTCTTGAGCGGCGAACCGAAAGGGATGGAAGCGATCAGCTTCGCCGACCTGACCGAATTCCTCCTCGCCTACGAGAAGGAGCTGCAGAGCGGGGTTCTTACCGGAAACGGGAAATTGAAGGAGCAGCAGCTACTTCAGGTCCTCTCCGACAAGTACGGCGAGAAAGCCTGGGACAAGGTGCTGGCGAACAAGAAGCTCAAGCTCAGCGCCGTGCTTCGCGGCCTCGGCATCAAGGGCAAGGATATTCAGGCGACTTCCTCCCGCATCGCCTGGACGGTGGACCCGAGCTACCGTGCGCGCTTCGGCCTGCTGCTGGCTTACGCCAAGACCCAGCTGAACATTCAGTTGCCGTCCGGAATCTCACTCGACAGCGTGAATTTGGAGACTCTGCTCCCCGTTCTTTTGAAGGATAGCCATACGGACAAATAATGTTCGTCAGTCAGCGGGCGCCGCAACCGGGATTCCTGCGGGAGCGACGCCCGATATGACTCAGCCTATGGTGGGGAAGCGCGGAGATCGGTCCGGTCCTTTTTCTGATTATAGGAAATATCAATAGAATTTATCGTTTTAATATATAACATCTATAAGTGTCTGCGCCTTGGTTCATTCTGTTTCTCATGAGACGGCCCCTCCCCCGGTTCGGCCGCACAGCCCAAGGAAAGGGCCGCCTCATGAGCATCTTAGAATCAGCCCTATGGTTCGCCGTTTACTGCAGTCATCATACCAATCGGAGGGATGCAATGTGCAAAAAGTGAAGAAGGCGATCATTCCCGCAGCCGGTCTTGGCACCCGGTTCCTTCCGGCGACCAAGGCTATGCCCAAGGAGATGCTGCCCATCATCGACAAGCCGACGATCCAGTATATCGTCGAGGAGGCGGTGGAGTCCGGTATCGAAGACATCATCATCGTGACGGGCAAGGGGAAACGGGCGATTGAAGATCATTTCGATCACGCGTTCGAGCTGGAGTCGAATCTGGAGATGAAGGGCAAGCTCAAGCTGCTCGAGGAGGTGCAGCGCACCTCCAAGGTGGACATCCACTACATCCGGCAAAAAGAGCCGAAGGGACTCGGCCACGCCGTCTGGTGCGCCCGCCGGTTCATCGGACCGGAGCCTTTTGCGGTTCTGCTCGGCGACGATATCGTCCGGGCGGAGACTCCCTGCCTGAAGCAGATGATCGCCCAATACGACGCGACCGGCTCCGCCATCCTCGGAGTGCAGCCGGTGCCGGATGCCGAGACCGGACGCTATGGAATCGTCGCTCCGGCCAGCCAGAACGGCTATCTGTACGGAGTGGCCGGCCTGGTCGAGAAGCCGCCGGCGGGTCAAGCACCCTCCAACCTGGCCATCCTCGGCCGGTACATCCTGCCGCCGGAAATCTTCGACATCCTGGACAGCCAGGAGGAAGGCTCCGGAGGTGAAATTCAACTGACCGACGCGATCGCGCGCCTTGCGCTGGAGCAGCAGGTATACGCCTATCATTTCCAAGGCACCCGCTACGACGTGGGCGAGAAGCTCGGGTTCATCCTCACTACGCTGGATTTCGCGGTGCGGAATCCCGAGCTGAGGAGCGCGACGCTGAAGGCGATCCAGGAGCTGCTCGTGCGGGAAGGATCGGCCCCGGAGATCTTCCTCCGGGATCTGAGAATCCGCGAGGCGGGAGACTGGTCTTCCCGCTCTACAGGATGATGACAAAATACTAGAGGCGTTTGGGGGCTCAGGGTAAGGGGAAGCCGCGGAGAAGGCGGTCCGGTCGCGAGGCGTGCAGACTGGTTATGAGGCAGCGCAGTGAATAGTTTTCGAGGGAGGCTGAATGCGATGGGTATCGGAGAATATTCCAGGGATTTGACGGCGGTGCTTGGACAAGCCGGCGCGGGAACAACGGTTCGCAAACGGGCGTACCGCATGCTGAAACGGGCGATGGATGTCGCCGGAGGGCTGGCCGGAATTCTCTTCGCCCTTCCCGTGCTCGTCTTGATCGCGCTATTGATTAAGCTGGAGGACCCGAAGGGAGGCGTCTTTTTCCGCCAGACCCGGGTCGGCAAGAACGGCAAGGAGTTTCAGATGTACAAATTCCGCTCCATGGTCAGCGACGCGGAGAAGCGGCTTGCCGAGTTGCTCAAGCAGAACGAGATCAAAGGCCATATGTTCAAAATGAAAAACGACCCGCGCATCACCCGCGTCGGCCGCGTCATCCGCAAGATGAGCCTGGACGAGCTGCCCCAGCTCTGGAACGTGGTGAAAGGAAACATGAGCCTGGTCGGCCCCCGGCCGCCCCTGCCGCGCGAGGTCAAGGAGTATACCGTCTACCATCGCCAACGGCTGCAGGTGACGCCGGGCTGCACCGGCCTCTGGCAGGTGAGCGGGCGCAACAGCCTGACCTTCGAGCAGATGGTGGAGCTGGACCTCATCTACATCCGCAACCGCAGCATCTGGCTCGATCTCACGCTGATCCTGCGGACGGCGAAGGAGATTTTCGCTTCGGAGAGCGCGTTCTAGTTATCAGGAGACTGTCCGACGCAAAGAGAGGAGCCGTTCGACCCGTCTGGCGATACTTGATTTCGCGGTTCGTCAGATTGGCTGCGTCGGACAGGCTCCCGGTCGGCGGATGCTCGTTAGATAGACAAGGAAGGAGAGAGCAGGGGATGGAGAGGAAGCCCTACCGCATCGGCATTGACGCCCAGGCGATCGGCACCAATTTCAGCGGCAACGAGGTCTATATCAAAAATGTGATCAAAAACCTCGACCGCCACAGCCGCTTTGATTACCGCCTGTTCGTCAACAAGAACTACAACTACGCCGGGGATTTTACCGGAACGAACTGGAAAACGCTGGAGTTCAAGACGCGCAGCCCGTTTCTGCGGCTGCCGATCGAGTTCCCCCGTCTCATCCGCCGGGAGAAGCTCGACCTGCTGCATGTGCAGTATACGGCTCCGTATTTTGCCGACTGCCCGATCGTGAGCACGATTCATGACATTTCGTTCGAGCATTACCCGGAGTTCTTCACTCGCAAGGAGGCGTCCTTCCTCAAGGTCGGCATCCGCAAAACCGCCAAGGAGGCGGCCCGGATCATCACCGTCTCGGATTACTCCAAGCAGGACATGATCGACACCTACAGGGTGCCCGAGGAACGGATCGTCGTCACCTACAACTCCATCGACGAGGCGTTCCGCGCCGTTCCGACCTCTGCCCAGCTGGCGGAGGTTCGGCAGAAATACGGCATCGAGGGCGAGTACATCCTGGCGGTGGGCAATCTGCAGCCGCGCAAGAACATCCCCCGCCTGCTGGAAGCCTACAAGCGCATCCGGCTGGAAAATGCCGACATTCGGGCGAAGCTGGTCGTCGTCGGGCGCAAGGCGTGGATGTTTGAAGGGATTTTCCAGTCGCTGGCCGATTTCCCCTTCCTGAAGGATGTCATCCTGACGGATTATGTGCCCAAGGAAGACCTGCCCCTGCTCTACAACGCCGCCAGCGTCTTCGTCTATCCTTCGATCTTCGAGGGCTTCGGCCTGCCGGTGCTGGAGAGCATGGCCTGCGGTACGCCGGTCGTCACTTCGAACACCTCCTGCCTGCCGGAGATCGCCGGAGGAGCGGCAGTTCTGGTCGATCCCCTGAAGGAGGACGACATCGCCGCCGGGATCGTCAAGCTGCTCCGCGAGCCGAAGACGAGGCAGGCCTATATTGCCAAAGGCCTTGCCCGGGCGCAGGATTTCAGCTGGGAGAAGACCGGACGCCAGACCTCGGCGATCTACGAGAGCGTTCTGGAGGAGCGTTCGGCCCGCCGCGCCACACGGGTGCAGACGGTATGAACATAACCCAAGTGAAGAAGGGGAACCGCTCATGAACATACTCATCACCAACGCCTATTGCTACCTGAACAAGGGAGATTCCGGCATCATTCGGGCGATGGTGCAGGAATTCCGCAAGCAGTATCCGGAGGCGCGGATTACGGTGATTTCGCTTTTTCCGGAGCTGGATCAGAACAAATACGGCGATTGCCAGGTGGTCGGCGGGCTCATCTCCCCTTACCGAGGCAAGAGCCGGCTGGCCAAGGTGCTGCGCAACTCCTTCCGCTGGGCCGCACTCTGGCTGGCCAATCTGCTGCGGCTGCCGGTCCATCCCACCCTGCGCGAATTCCGCGAGGCGGACATCGTCGTGAGCTGCGGCGGCGGGTACTTCAAGGCCCGCAATCTGGCGCAGTTTCTCGGGGATTTCATGTACCACTACGTGCAGTTCATGACGGCGGTCCAGTACCGTAAGCCGTTCGTGATCTATGCTCAGACCGTAGGCGAATTCGGTGACAACCCGCTCGTACAGAGCAAAATCCGCCGCATCATCAAGAAATCCGCCCTCTGCCTGCCCCGGGAGCCGATCTCCTCGGCATTTCTCAAGCGCTTTGTGCCGGATGCGAACAACTGCTTCGAGACGAGCGACATCGCCTTTCTCCTGGAAAAGCGGGAGATCGGACCGGGGCGCCTGCAGAAGCTGCTCTCCGCGAACAGCCTGAAGATCGGCATCACGATGCGCTCCTGGCATTTTCCGGGGGAGGCGAATCGCGAGGGGCTGCTGGCCGGTTATAAGGAGACGATGCGGAACACGATCCTTCATCTGGCGGACACGACCGGAGCGAATATTTTTCTGATGCCGCAGTGCATCGGGCCGGGGGAAGACAACGACCTGATCATCTCGCGGGAGATTTACTCCCAGCTGGGCGGCTGCCCGGGTGTGCACCTGGTCGACGAGAACTTGACCCCGGAGGAGCTTAAAGGCGTCTACGGTCACATGGACCTGTTCCTCGGCACGCGGATGCACTCCAATATCTTTTCCTTGTCGGAAGGGGTGCCTTGCGTAGCCGTTTCCTACGACCCGAAGACGGACGGCATCATGAGGGCGGTCGGACTCGAAGACTACGTGCTCCCGATCAAGGGCATCAAGTCCGAAGCGCTCATCCCGCTAATGGAAAAAGCTCTGGCCGATCTGGACGGCATGCAGCGGACGCTCGCGAGAACGCTGCCGGGGCTGAAGGCGAAATCGCGGCTCAACAACACGCTCCTCTACGATGTGATCGCGTCGGGCGGAGCCACTCCGGCGGGAGCCAGAATCAAGGCCGTAGCGGGGGAATGGCAGGATGCGTAAGCGGGTACTCTTCCTCGGGGCTTTCCAGGAGCCCGGGGGGGAAGAGGAGGTCATCACCTACCTGTACAAGAACCTGGACCGGGAGCGCTACGAACCGTATCTGTGCGGGCCGTTCCGCCAGGATTTCTTCGCCAAGCACCGCATTCCCCGCGAGGAGATCCTCGAGCTGCCGATGACCGGCATGGGCGACTTCGGCTCCTTGCGCAAGCTGATCCGCTACATCGACAGCCTGAACATCGACCTCGTGCATTCGCACGGCAATCGCGGCGGCCTGTTCGGCCGGCTGGCTTCCCGCCTGTCCCGGCGGCGGCCGAAGTCGGTCTGGACGGTGCATCTGCTCATCGCGGAGAACAACTTCACCATCTCTCCCATGCAAAAGAAGCTGTACACCGCCGTCGAATACGCCCTCGGCCGCTATTTCACCGATCATATCGTCGCGGTGTCGCACGACCTGCGCGGCAAATACGCGCCGCATTGCCCGAAGACGGCGATCACGACGATTCACAACGGAATCGACGTCGGCCGTTTCCATACGGACAAGACCGCATTGCCCGTGAATCGGGTGAGCGTCAAGTTCGGCTTCATAGCGCGGATGTCCAAGCAGAAGGGGCTTCCCTATCTGATTGAAGCGTGGAAGAGCGTGGACGAGGAGCTGAAGGGAACGGGGCTGAAGCCGGAGCTGATCCTCGCCGGAACGGGCGAGGAGGAAGCTCCGACGAAAGAGCTTGTGCAGCGGTACGGGCTGGAGAGCTCGGTGCGGTTTCTCGGGTTTCGCACCGATATTCCCGAGCTGCTCGCCGGGCTGGATGTGCTGCTCCTGCCCTCGCTCTTCGAGGGGCTGCCGATGGTCATCCTGGAGAGCCTCGCCTCCGGTACCCCGGTCATCGCGACCCGCGTCAACGGCGTGCCGGAGGTGCTGGAAGACGGGAAGAACGGCCGGCTGGCGGCCCCCGGGAATGCGCCGGAGCTCGCGGCGGCCATCCTCGAATACCTCCGCAATCCGAAGATGATCCGCTTGCACGGCGCGGTCGGACAGAGGCAGGTGGCGGAGGGATTCACCAAGGAGCAGATGCTCATGAAGCATATGGCGCTCTATGAGCATCTGCTGGCGGGCACAGCGGCGGCAACCGCCGGAGCGGAGGCAGCGTCTCCGCAGACGGCGGCCGCCAGGCTACCCGCCGCCGCTTCTCAAGGCGCTGCCCGCTCCGCCGGGAAGGACGCGGTCGGATGAGCGCGCGGCGTGAAGCGGCGGAGTACCCGCCATCAATGACTGCCGCCCCGATGCTCGCGGATGGCGCCCCTGCGACATGTTCTCCGGCCTCGGCCTCGGCTTCGGTTCCGGCGGGGTCCAAGCCGAAATCCGCCGGCGGCAGCATGTCGGCGCTGTTCCTCGTGACCATTCTGCTCGCCGTCGTCGCCAAGCTCTCCGGCCTGATCCGCGAGATGGTCATCGGCTATTACTACGGCGCAAGCGCCGAGCTGGATCTCTACTATTACCTGAACACGCTGCCCGAGCTGTTCATGACGGGCATCACGGCGGCGGCCGCCGTCGCGCTGATCCCCTTCCTGCGCGCGAAGGACGACCCCCGCTACGGCGAGAACCGCACCATCGTCTCGCAGGTGCTCATCGCCGGAACGCTCTTCTTCGGCATCGTGACGGCGGGAGCGATCCTATTCCAGAGGCCGGTGCTGAATGGGCTGCTTGCCGGCAGCAAGATGCCGACGGCCCATGCGCCCGCTCTGCTCGCCGTCGCCAGCCTGCAGATGGTGCCGACCTTTCTCTCGGCCATCCTGCTCGCCGTTGAGACCAAGCTGGAGAAGTTCAAGACGATCACGCTCCTCAGTCTCCCGCTCAATCTGGCGGCCGTCGCGGCGCAGATTCTTCTCCACCATCGGACGGGCGTCCTGTCGGTCGGCATCGGGCTGGTGGCCGGCATGGTCCTGCAGACGGCCTACCTGTTCTACGACCTGCACCGGCAGGGGCAGCGGTACGAAGCGGTCCTGGCCCCGGCGGCTTACCGCGGAAGGGAGTTCCGCGAGTTCCTGCTGTTCCTCCTCCCGGTTTATTTCGGGACGATGATCCAGCGGGCCGGCGTCTTCGTCGACCGCCGCCTGGCCTCCGGCCTGCAGGAGGGAAGCATCTCGGCCTTGTCCTATGCGGACCGGGTCATCCAGATGATCGTGATGATCATCGTGAGCACCATCGGGATGATCCTCTTCTCGAAGATGAGCTCGATCGACGATGAGGATGAGAGCGGCATGGTGGAATTGCTCGGCGGCGCCATCACCTTCAGCTGTCTGACCATCCTGCCGGTCACCGCATTCCTCCTCGTGTTCAGCCCCGAGGTCACCGCCGTCTTGTTCGGCCGCGGCAAATTCGATGCGAACGGGCTTCGGCTCACCTCGCAGGCGCTCGCCGGGTACGGCATCGGGCTGATCGGCATCGGCATGCGGTACATCCTCAACCGGGTGTATTACGCCAAGCGGGACGCCCGAACGCCGACGATCAACACCGTGAACGCGTTTGTCGTCGGCGCCGTTCTCAGCATCGTGCTGTGCCGCTTCCTCGGCGTGACGGGCATCGCGCTCGCCGCCTCGCTGACGATGATCATCTCGAGCCTCCTGCTCGCCCTGCGGCTCGAACGCCGCTACCGCTTCCTCTCCCGCATCGACTGGGCGGACGCTGTCAAATCCGTCGCGCTGTCCATCCTGCTCGGCGCCGTGTGGCTGGCGATCCGCGAATTCGTCCCGGGGGGAGCCGAGCTCAAGCTCCTCGCCGCCATCCCGACGGGAGCGGCCGCGTTAGCCGCCGGAGCCAAGCTTCTCCGCGTCCGCGACTGGGTCAAGCTGGAGGAAGCGCTGAAAGCCAAACTGAGCCCGAGAAGGAGGAGAGTCGCATGAAGCATGTGTTCATTATCGGCTCCAAAGGGATTCCGGCCCGCTACGGCGGCTTTGAAACCTTCGTCGAGCAGTTGACCCGGCAGAAGCGGTCGGCGGATATCAAGTACCACGTCGCCTGCCAGGGCAAGGAGGACAGGGAGTTCGAGCACAATGGAGCCCGCTGCTTCCAAGTGAAGGTCCCGGAGGTCGGCAGCGCCAAAGCCGTGATCTACGACCTGCTCAGCCTGCGGAGCTGCATCCGCTACATCCGCGAGCACAAGCTGGACGACTGCGTCGTCTACATCCTCGCCTGCCGGATCGGACCCTTTTTCGCCTATTACAAAAGCAAGCTAGAGCGCCTCGGAGTGCTCGTCTACGTGAATCCGGACGGGCACGAGTGGAAGCGCAGCAAGTGGTCGAAGCCGATCCGCGAGTACTGGAAGCTGTCGGAGAAGCTCATGGTCAAGCACGCGGATCTGCTCATCTGCGATTCGGTGGGCATTGAGGAGTACATCAAGCAGGACTATGCCCGCTACAAGCCGCGCACCTGCTTCATCTCCTACGGAGCCGACCTGATTCCCGCGGAGCTGTCATCCGACTCCCCGAAGCTCGTCGACTGGTACCGCGAGCACGGCGTGCAGCCAGGGCAGTATTACCTCATCGTCGGCCGCTTCGTCCCGGAAAACAACTACGAGACGATGATCCGCGAATTCATGGCGAGCGATTCGCCCCGGCAGCTGGTCATCGTAACCGGCGTGGATGCGAACGCCTTCTACGAGCGGCTGCTCGCCGCGACCGGCTTCGACCGTGACCCGCGGATCAAGTTCGTCGGGACGGTGTACGACCAGGAGCTGCTGACGAAGCTCCGCGAGGAAGCCTACGGCTACCTGCACGGGCACGAGGTGGGCGGAACCAATCCCTCCCTGCTCGAAGCGCTCGCCGCGACCCGGCTGAACCTGCTGCTCGACGTCGTGTTCAACCGCGAGGTCGGAGCGGATGGGGCCTTGTACTTCAGCAAGGCCCGCGGCGATCTGGCCCGCGTGCTGCATGAAGCGGACCGCCTGCCCGCCGAAGCGCTTGCCGGCTACGGCAGCCGGGCCAAGGCCCGCATCCGCGACGCGTACTCCTGGCGGGACATCGTGAACCGCTACGAGCGGCTGTTCCTCACGGAGCGGCGGAGCGAAGCGCGGGTGAAACGGGGTAAGGCGGCAGTCGCCTCCCGGTAAGAGGCAGCCGCATCTGGCAAGGGGCGGCTGCCATAGCTTTCCGGTAAGGGCAACTGCCCCGGAGCAGGCCGCGGTGGATGCCCGGAAGAGAGCCCAGGGGTCGGGCGGGCCCGCTTGTCCGGCTCATGACCGAGCATCCGTTCCGCCGCTCGCAACGCTCCCGCTTATCGGCCCGCCGCTAGCAGCTCGCAACGCGCGCACCTGTCGGCCCGCCGCCTGCCGCCCGCCGCCCACAGCGTTCGCGCCTGACGGCCCGGAGTCTGCCGCTCGCAACGCTCCCGCCAGGCGGCCCGCCGCCTGCCGTCCGCAACGCTCTCGCCAGTCGGCCCGCCGCCTGCCGTCCGCAACGCTCTCGCCAGTCGGCCCGCCGCCTGCCGTCCGCAACGCTCTCGCCAGTCGGCCCGCCACCTGCCGGACCGCCGTCTGCCGCCCACAGCTCGCAACGCTCTCGCCTATCGGCCCGCCGCTCGCAGCCCGCAACGCTCGCGCTTATCGGCCCGCTATCCGCTCAAGCGCCCCAACATAACGTTACGGAAAATTTTAACGATACCAAACATCGCTATTTCCCCAAAATAGCCCGACTCTCCGAAAATAGCGATGTCAAACATCCTTATTCCGATGAATCTGTCCCTTTAATCGGGCCTGCGGCAGAAATAACGCCTTTCTATATCACTAATTCGCGAGACCATGCGGCATAACCGAAAATAACGATGCCAGACATCCTTATTTTCCCTCGCTACTTTCCTGCGCCGCCCCATGTCCGCCGCTCCCGCCTCCGCATGCAGGCCGGTCTGCTGCCGGCGGCTGGCCGGACTTTTCGGAAAGCGAGCATCGGCACCAAGATCGGGCACCAAAATCGGGCACCAAAATCGGCACCAAATCCGTTCAACCAAAAAAGGAGAGATGGCGATGAAAGGGATCATTTTGGCCGGAGGAACTGGCTCTCGGCTGTATCCGCTCACGAAGGTAACCAACAAGCACCTCCTTCCCGTCGGCAAGTATCCGATGATCTACCACGGCATTCACAAGCTGATCGACGCGGGGATGAAGGAGATCCTCATCGTCACCGGCCGCGAGCATATGGGCGATGTAGTCGGCCTGCTCGGCAGCGGCAGCGAATTCGGCTGCACCTTCACCTACAAGGTGCAGGATCAGGCCGGGGGCATCGCCCAGGCGCTCGGCCTGGCGGAAGCCTTCGCCGCCGGCGACAGCATCGCCGTCATCCTCGGCGACAACATCTTCGCCGATGACATCGCCGCATACGCCCGCAACTTCGAGCAGCAGAGCGAAGGCGCCAAGATCCTGCTCTGCCGCGTCCCCGACCCGGAACGCTACGGCGTGGCCGAGCTCTCCGGCAACCGCATCGTCTCCATCGAGGAGAAGCCGGAGAAGGCGAAGAGCCCGTACGCCGTGACCGGAATTTATTTTTACGACGCCCGGGTGTTCGAGATCATCCGCACCTTGAAGCCGTCCGGCCGCGGGGAGCTGGAGATCACCGACGTGAACAATCACTACATTGCGGCGGGGGCGCTGTCCTATGACATCCTGAACGGCTGGTGGACGGATGCCGGAACGCATGCCTCGCTGGCGCTGGCGAACCAGCTGCTCGAGAACACCGAGTTCGATCCGGACTTCGGGCGCAAGCCGAAGCTTTCTATCGCGAACTGACCATCCATCCATCCATCCATTCATCCATCCATTCATCCATTCATTCATTCATTCATTCATCCATTCATCCATTCATCCATTCATACACTCACTCACTCACTCACTCACTCACTCACTCACTCACTGATGCGAAAGGGGAATCCCTTATGAAGCTCATCCCGGCGAGACTCGACGGAGTCTATCTTCTCGAGCCGGTTCAACACCGCGACGAGCGCGGATTTTTCATGGAAAGCTTCCGGGCGGACACGCTCAAGCGGCTGGGACTTCCTTCGTTGTTTATTCAGGACAATCACTCCCTGTCGGTTCCCCGCGGAACACTGCGCGGCATGCATTACCAGACTCCGCCAAAGGCGCAGACCAAGTTGATCCGGGTGCTCGCGGGCGCCATTCACGATGTCGTCGTCGACATGCGGGAGAATTCGCGGACATTCGGGCAGTGGGAAGCATTTCTTTTGTCGGAGGAGAATTCGTTGCAGCTGCTGGTGCCGAAGGGCTTCGCCCACGGCTTCTGCACCCTGCAGGAGAACGCGCAGGTGCTCTACAAGGTCGACGCGCTGTATTCGCTGGAGCATGACCGGGGCATCGCCTTCGACGATCCCGATCTGGCCATCCCCTGGCCGGTGGAAGACCCGGTCCTGTCGGACAAGGACGGCAAGCACCCGCGGCTTGCGGAAGTGGAGCTCTATACCAAGGAACAATGGGAGGGAACGGCATGAGGATGCTCGTTACGGGAGGAGCCGGATTCATCGGCAGCAATTTTATCCGCTACATGATGAGCCGGGCGGAGACGGAGCACATCGTCAATCTGGACAAGCTGACCTACGCCGGCAATCCGGACAATGTGAAAGAGTGGGAGGGTCATTCGCAGTACACCTTCATCCGCGGGGATATCGCCGAGCGCAAGCTGGTGAATCACCTGGTAAAAGCGTACAAGATCGACACCATCGTCAACTTCGCCGCCGAATCCCATGTGGACCGCAGCATCGCCCGCCCGGAGCTGTTCGTGGAGACCAATGTGCTCGGCACGCAGTCGCTGCTCGATGCGGCTCGGGCGAACGGAGTTGCAAAATTCGTGCAGGTGTCGACCGATGAGGTGTACGGCTCGCTTGGGTCTGCGGGGTATTTTACCGAGGCGACGCCGCTAGCTCCGAACAGTCCGTACTCGGCCAGCAAGGCGGGCGCCGACCTGCTCGTGCGCGCCTACCATGAGACATATGGGATGAACGTAAACATCACGCGCTGCTCGAACAACTACGGCCCTTACCAGTTTCCGGAGAAGCTCATCCCACTCATGATCACCCACGCCCTGCAAAATAAACCGCTCCCCATCTACGGAGACGGCCTGAACGTGCGCGACTGGCTGCATGTGGAGGATCACGCCGCGGCGATCGAGCTCGTGATCAGCCAGGGCAAGCCCGGCGAGGTCTACAACATCGGCGGCCACAACGAGCAGACCAACCTCACCATCGTCGGCCTGATCCTGGACGCGCTCGGCAAGCCGGAATCGCTCATCCGGCACGTCGCCGACCGGCTCGGCCACGACCGCCGCTACGCGATCGACCCGGCGAAGATCACCGCCGAGCTCGGCTGGAAGCCGCGCTACACCTTCGAGACGGGAATCGGCGAGACGATTCGCTGGTACCTGGAGCACGAAGGCTGGTGGAGGAGGATCGAATCGGGCGAATATCAGGCAGAGGCGGAGGAGGACCGGATCTATGGCTAAGCGGAGAGCGATTGTAACCGGAGCTCACGGCCAGCTTGGCTGCGATCTGGTCAAGGTTCTCGCAGGAGCGGGCTGGCAAGTCTATGGGCCCGGCCGGGAGGAGCTCGACTTCACCGATCCGGAGGCCGTGGAGCGGGAATTTGCCCGCATCCGGCCGGATGCCGTCATCCATGCCGGGGCTTACACCCAGGTGGACGCCGCCGAGGAGGATTACGGCGGAGCATTCCTGGTGAACGCCTTCGGCACGCGCAATGTAGCGATGGAGGCGGAGCGGTACGGAGCGAAGCTGGTGTACGTCAGCACCGATTACGTCTTCGACGGAAAGGGGAGCGAGCCTTACCGCGAGTCGGACCGGCCGTCTCCGATCAACGTCTACGGCGAGTCCAAGCTGGCGGGAGAGAAGTTCGCCCTCCGGCTGTCGAAACGCGCCTTCATCGTCCGCACCTCCTGGGTGTACGGGCTGAACGGCGGCAATTTCGTGAAGACGATGCTGAAGCTGGCCGATTCCCGCGATACGATCTCGGTGGTGAACGATCAGATCGGCTGCCCGACCTATACGGTGGATCTGGCGCTCTGCATCTCCCGCCTGCTCGAGACGGAGAGCTACGGGATCTATCACGCGGCGGGCGGCGGGCACTGCTCCTGGTACGACTTCGCCCACGCGATCTTCGATCGCGCGGGGCGGACCGTGTGGCTCACGCCTGTGACAACCTCCGCCTTTCCCCGGCCGGCCAAGCGTCCGGCTTACTCCGTACTCGGACAGTCGGCTCTGGCCGCTGCCGGAGTGCCGGCGCTGCCGCATTGGGAGAAGGCGCTGGACGCGTTTTTCCACGAATGGGAGCGTGTGTTCGCTCCCCGCTATTCCAAACTCGGCTGAATAAGGAGCTGCGCTGAAATAACATGCCGGAAAAACACAGGAAGAACGTTCCAAACCGGGCAGTCGGCGAGAAAATCGCGATAAGTTATTTTGGCGCAGCTCCAAAACTTCAAGGAGGCTCCCGTCTATGAAGCTTGTGCTGTTATCCGGCGGCTCCGGCAAACGCCTGTGGCCGCTCTCCAACGATGCCCGGAGCAAGCAGTTCCTCAAGGTTCTGCGCGCGCCTGACGGAAGCTATGAATCTATGGTCCAGCGGGTCTGGCGGCAGCTTGCCGCCGCCGGTCTCGCGGACCGTGCCTGCATCGCCACAGGGGGCGGGCAGGTGGACATGATCCGCAGCCAGCTCGGCGTAGAGGTGCCGGTGATCGCCGAGCCCGAGCGGCGGGATACGTTCCCGGCGGTCGCTCTCGCCGCCGCGTATCTTTATTCCATCGAGGGGACATCCCTCGACGAGACCGTGGTCGTCCTTCCCGTCGATCCGTATGTGGACGAGGAGTTCTTCGTCAAGCTGACCGAGCTGGACGGCTATCTCCGGCAGTCGGGAGCCGAGCTCGCCCTGATCGGCGCGGAGCCTGTCCTGCCCTCGGAGAAATACGGCTACATCGTGCCGGAGCCGGCGGCGGGCGCATCGGTCGGCGGCGGGGTCTCGGCCGGCGGAGATTCGGCGGCGGAAGACGCCCGCCCCCGGCCCTACTCCCGGGTGCGCCGGTTCACCGAGAAGCCGAAGCGGGATGCGGCAGAAGCGCTTCTCAAGGAAGGCGCCCTGTGGAACTGCGGCGTGTTCGGCTTCCGCCTGGAGTACCTGGTGAATCGGCTGATCGCCTCCGGCCTGCCGGTTCACTATGAAGAGATGGTGCGGCAGTACGGCCGCATGCCGAAGATCAGCTTCGACTACGAAGTGGTCGAGAAGGCGGAGCATATCATCTGCACGCCCTACTCCGGCAAATGGAAGGACCTCGGCACCTGGAACACGCTCACCGAGGAGCTGGACACGCCGCAGATCGGCAAAGGCGTCGTGAGCGAGGACTCCACCGGCTGCCACCTGATCAACGAGCTGGACATCCCGGTGACCGTCATCGGCATCCGCAACGCCGTCATCGCCGCCAGTCCCGACGGCATTCTCGTCGCCGAAAAGGAAGCGAGCCCGCGAATCAAGGACCTGCTCGCCGGCATCGATCCGCGTCCGATGTACGAAGAGCGGCGCTGGGGCTGGAGCCGGGTGCTCGATTACCGCTCCCTGTCGGGCGGGCGCGAGGTCATGACCAAGCGGATCGGCATCGCCGCCGGCAAGCATCTCAGCTACCAGCAGCATTTCAAGCGCCGCGAGGTCTGGACAATTCTCGACGGCAGCGGCGAGCTGGTGCTGGACGGCTCCTACCGGAAGGTCGGCGCGGGCGACGTCGTGACCATCCCTCCGGGAGCGAAGCACTCCTTAAGGGCGGCGTGCGACCTGGAGCTGATCGAGGTGCAGAGCGGCAGCGAACTGGTCGAGGAGGACATCGTCCGGCTCACCCCCGATTGGGCGGAGATCATGCAGGAAGTATCCGTGTATTTTGAGGAACAGGCAGAGTAATTGACGGGACGCGGGCGGAAAAGACAGACGAATGAGGCCCGGGCGGAAGAAGTCCAAACGGGGAAGAAGTCCAAACGGAAGAGGTCCTGACGGAGTAAGTCCAAACGGAAGACACCCAGACGGAAGTAACCCAAACGAAAGTAACCCATACGGAGTAGGTCGAGCCCAGTAAGGCCGGGTTTGGCCTGCGCAGGAGGAGGTTAACATGAAAGCATCGAAACGCAAGAGGTTGTTGCGCTTGGCGGGAGGAGCCCTGCTCCTCCTCGTGCTGTTTGCAGGGGGTACCGGCGGTTACTTGTGGTATCGCATCCACCATGTCGATCTTGCCGATATTCAGGCCCGCCATGCTTCCCCGCAGCCTTCGGATAACGGCAATAGCGGCGGCACGGCAACAGGCAACAGCGCGGACGGCGGGATTTCTCTCCCGGGCAAGCTGACCGCGCCGGTCGCCAAGGCCGAGGAGCTGGCCGGCAAGCCGATCAGCTCGCAGGACGCGATGGACGTTGCCGCCATTCTCATGAAAGCGGGCTTGTCGTTCAAGGAGATCAACTACCTGACCCAAGAGACGGACGCCAACCTCAGTGTGGAAGAGAAACAGCATATCCGCAATCTCCTCTTGAAGAAGCTTTCGCAGGAGGAGATTGATACGCTCAAGTCCATCACCCAACCGTACGGCAAAAAACTCGTCATCCTGGACCGGAATTATCCGATCGAGCTGGTCGGCGTCTACGACCCGGCGGAGCGGGAGAGAATCATCGAGATGTTGCACAAGAAGGATTCTTCGTCGAAAAAAGAGAGCGAGTCCGCCGAAGGCGGCGCATCCGCAGCGGCCGAATCGAACGAAACTTCTGCGCCGTCTTCGGCGAATTCGTCCGCTGCCTCCGGAGTGACGGCCAAGCCGTCCGCCAAGCCGGCATCCTCCGGCAGGCAAACCGCCGAAGGACCTGCCGCTGGCGGTTCCACCGGTTCCACCGGTTCCACTGGTTCCACCGGTTCCTCGGGGACATCCGGCACGTCCGGTTCCTCCGGTTCGACAACCGCCGGCAAGGCGGCGATCACCGCCAAGTACGAGAGCAAGCTGCAGGCTCTGCAGGCTGCTTCCGAGAGCAAGGTTGCCGGACTCGCCGCTTCCGCTTTGGACAAGTATACTTCCTCCGGCAAGCTGCCGACGGAGCTCATCGGCCAGATCGCGGCGGCCGAGGCGGAGTCCGACGCTTCCTTCGAAGCGATCCTCGCCGCGGCGGGGAAAGAGTTCAAAAGCGCCGGCTACTCGACGGAGCAGCTGTCCGCCTGGCGCTCCCGCTACGAATCGCAAAAGGAAGCCGCCAAAGCGGCGGCTCTTGCCCGGTTCCAAAGTTCGATAGGCAAGTAAACCTCACGAGTCCAAACTGACAAATCAAAAGCGCTTCGCCGATTCCCCCTGTCCGTTCATACAGGGCGAGCGACGAAGCGCTTTTTACTCTGCCAATTCCAGTTATGCAGGTGCGGCTTCCTCCTTACAATCGGCGCCCCTTTTTCCTGCTGCAAATTCTTTTCTGCTGAGCACCCATATGAATCCAAGGTGTACCCAGAACATGGCAAGCGTATGACCGGGAGAGAAATTGTACGAGAATAGCATAACGACCATACCGCTCAGCAGACCGATCAGGTACACCTTTTGTTTCTCGTCGGTCGATTTAAGGGTTGCTCGAAACCCATTGAATATAATCGATCCTATGATCAGAATGAATAAGGATAGCCCGATAATTCCTGTATCATCCAATATGGCCATGAACATGCTGGTAACCCATTCGTTCGGATCCAAGTATTTGATTGAAAAATACCCGTTGCCGACGATGGAATGATTGCCGATCCAGTGATTATAAGCAAGATTCAACTTCTCAACCCTGAATTTGCCCGTCCCATCGTCGCTGTTAAACAGGTTGGTGAATTTGGAGGTCAACAGATTTTCTCGGCCAGATGTCTGATCAAATACCTTTTGGACAACTACCAACGTAGGAACGAGCAGCAGGATGATTGCCATAAACATCATGACATTTTTGGGTTGGAACAACCGTTTGAAATAGAACGAGAAAACAATCAACAATCCGATTGCACAGCCAATCCACGCCGATCGAGTCCACCCCATGATGATGCCGACGACACAGAGAATCAAACTGAGAAAGATCATAATGGGATGGCGAACCTTTATTTTGGATAGGAACATGGCAACGATGAAGACAATACAAGCGCCCATGAAAGCAGAGAACAGATTGGCTTCATACAGTCCCCCTCGCCAGGTTATCGAAGTCCAGTTCACTCCGCTGATCTGACCCGTCATCAACCCGCCGTACTTCTCGCCAAATAGAAAAGATCCGGTAATCAGGTTGTAAAGAAAGCAGATCAGAGCGTAAGCACATTGAAAAACACCCAATCCTATATAAATATTTACGTAACGGTAAATATGCCCCCGGTCAAGGGATGCCAGTTGGCTGATCAAAAAAAACCCCAAAAAAGCAATTGAAATTTGCAATATTCCATTTACTGAGTATCGGAACACATAGCTGTTCAAATACGAAACAACGCAAGTGTATAAAATGAAGATAACGAATAGAATGCTTGGCGCGTTGATCGTCAGTCTTGCTTTCCCCCCTCTGCCCCGCAGGACATACCCCACTATGGATAGGATTGCGACCATCGCAAAAAGCATTTCGGGCCGGTAATTATTGTTTGATATAGCAACTGTCAACCGATTGAATGTCACGCTGATCAGATAGATATAAATCGAAGCTTTCCAAGAAAATAGCAGCCACACCAATATAGCGGCAACTGCGGCATATAGAATCGCAATGGGATAGATGGCGAATGCCGTTGAGAGGAGAGCGGCGAGTATGACGATCAGAATCGCCTTAGCGCCCGACTTCAATTTCTCCGTCCTCAAATTTTTTCTCTCCACCGAAAAATACCTGCGATCCGCCTGTTCAACGCTCATAATAGACCTCCATTCGGTAGATATCTAAAAGCTCCTCGAAATTTCATACCACTTGCTTTGACTGAATCGAAAGCGTATCGTCCCGTTTAACGGAATAGTTGCGTTTACAGCACCCTTTAAACGGAATGTATCAACTCCGGAATTGTTGTGGGCAATCGCCGTGTTTCCATTGAACGCAATAATTGTAATCTCTTTTCCTTCATATCCGCCCGTAAAACTATTGATGGTTGTAGCGGCGGACTGGTTCACATTAATCTGATCATATTTGCCGACGGCCACAATGGTTTCTGTCAATGCAAGGGTTAATACCTGATTTAGAGTTTTCACGATAAATCCGCTTTCGATGTTTGCATGCATATATTTATTATTGCCAAGCATGCTCATGGTATTATCAGGCATCATGTTTCCGATGACATTTACAAATTGGCAGTCGATATCCACATTAACTCCGTAATGTGAAATGGTCGTTAGATCAATGGTTCCATAGTATCCGCTTTCGTTGATGTTCCCGGCATCACGGATCGCATTGCCGATAATGTTGATATAACCGGAAGTACCTTCAACAGAAATCCCGTGCCTCGATGGATAATCGATGCTGTTCCCGGCGATGACTCCATTGTTTGTAATGGCTCCACCCGTATCGCCGTTGATGATACGGATTCCGTCGGATGGCTCACGCTGTCCTGGCCATGCGATCGGATTGTTTGAAATTTGAAAGTTTCGGCACCTCGATAATAAGACAGCCTCTTTGCCAGCCTCAAAAAGATGATTTCCTTCAATATGGATCCAGTTCCCACGTTCGATGTAAATATTGTTCTCCTTGGTTGCGTTCTGTACGGTATTGCCGGGAAAGAACATGAAATTCCCTTTGCAGCTCAAACCGTCTACTCCAAGTCCGTAAATATGGAATTTATGAACATCGCCATAAGCACGATTATGGCTAAAGGTGAAGTCGCCGATCTGATAAGCTTGCGTTGGTGCGGCAGAGCGGTCCACGTATAGACAATAATTGACGTTTTTGAAATCATTATCTTCTGTGATGCTGACTTTGTTGCAATGTTGGAAATATTCGCTGTCAATCGGACGAATATAAACAGCCTTGTCGCAATTGCTGAATACGACATTTTTTATAATGCCGATGCGGGCATTTTGCAGCTCGATACCGTTTTTGCTGTCGGTTATGGCATCATATTTCAACGTGATATTTTTTATTTTAAAATGCAAATCTTTAGGAAGTGCGGGATCTCCGACAACGATGCGGCCGCCTTTTAAAACGCCTTGTCCATCAATGGTTACCCACGGCTTGGTTATGGTTACCTCATTATATAAAAACTCGCCCGGAGGAATGATGACAGCGCCGCCGCCATTATCCTGAACATGGTTGATTGCAGCCTGGATGGAAGCATCGTTCTGTGCTGCTGTGTTGGTCGGTTTCGCACCGAATTGCTCATCCGTAATAACAGCGAAATAGATTGCTGTCGTAATATCCGCCTGAAGCGCAATGGTATCCTGCTCCGCAGCGTCCAGCCGATCTTTCAAAACTCCATAAGTTGTGTCCTTTGGTGTGCTGTATCGCGCTTCTACTACTTCTGCATCCGCCACAAATCTCACTCCTTTTGCATGGATAATTTCTTTATGATACTATTAGTATCAATATACAAATTGTATCACAAAACATGAAGCTTTACCATGAATATGGCAAATTGGGAAAAGAGAACCGGTGATATTTGGCTATGCGCTCTATATAGGCGCAATGAAGCGGTTCGAATGATACAAAGCGTATTGTTTTCTTGAAGGAAAAAACGGATAATTCTAATTTTTTTGAGAGTTTTACCAAAATAATCATCAGAAATAGTCGGATCTTAACGAAAATAGGGCCATGTGTCTACAAAATGTATCAGAAATAACACGACTTTCTTCATTCGCAGATCAGTAGAAAATGATGGTACAATCAAACAAAGATTTATAGGGGGATTATGTAAATGATTGATATTCATGCCCATATTCTTCCCCTCATGGATGACGGCTCCTCCGGAATGGAGGAATCCTTGCGGATGGCCGGAATGGCTGTGTCCGAAGGCATCCATACAGTTATCGCCACCCCGCACCATGCCAACGGGAGCTACGACAACGAAGCCCCGCGGGTTCGGGAGGCGGTCCATTCTCTGCAGAAGCTGCTTGAGCTCCGGAACGTTCCCTTGAGAATTGTCCCCGGCCAGGAAATCAGGGGTTTCCGCGATCTGCTGCGCGACTTTGAGCGGGGAAAGCTGCTCACGCTGGCGGATTCCTCGTATCTGCTGCTGGAGTTTCCGCCCGCTCAGGTTCCGCCGCAAGCGCGGGAGTGGATTCATGAGCTGGGCGTATCCGGGGTAACAGCCGTGATTGCGCACCCGGAACGCAACAAGGAGCTGGCCGCGTACCCGGAGACGCTGGCCGAACTTATTGAAGCGGGAGTGCTCGCCCAGGTGACCAGCCATTCCCTGACCGGCGCATTCGGGCGCTCCATCCAGAAGGCGGCTTTCCAGATGTGCCGCAGCCGGTTGATTCATTTTGTGGCTTCCGATGCCCATAACGTCCAGTTTCGTCCGTTCGCTCTTCGGGCTGCCTTTTCCTTGCTGGAGAAGGAGGCGGGGCAAGAGATCGCCGATACCTACCAGAGGAATGCCGCGATGCTGCTGGCCAATGAAGCGATTCCTTACGAGGAGCCGCGGCTTTCCAGGAAACGATGGTTCTATTGATCCGATTGCGATTCTAAATCGGGTGAATATTTCCAATAAATTGTGATAGGGAGGGCGCTTACACCGAATGATGAATCGGTCCATCCATGGGGAAGACTGTCATCGACTACACAATAAGAGTGGAGGATTCTAATGGAATTGGAATTCAAGGACTACTTGAGGATTCTGCGCAAGCGGCTTGTCCTCATCGTTTCCATCACCTTGCTGAGCACGCTTGCTGTTGGTTTGATCAGTTATTTTGTCTTACCACCGGTCTATGAAGCATCGACCAAGATCATCGTCAAGTCCAACGAACAGGCGGGGATTGCCCAATTGGACATCAATGCGATCAACAGCGATTTGAAGCTCGTCGATACCTACAAGGAAGTGATCAAGACACCGGCTATCATGGACGCCGTCGTGGCGGAGCATCCCGAATTCAATATGAGTTCGGAGGAACTGATCCAGAAGGTGCGAGTGAGCTCCGTAAATGACACCCAAGTCATGACGCTGGTCATCCAGGACGGAGATTACAATAAGGCGGCGAAGGTGGTCAATGCGATCTCCGAAGCGTTCCAGACGGAGATTCCCAGGATCATGAAGGTTGACAATATCACGATTCTCAATCAGGCAAAGCTGAAGGATGCTCCGGTTCCGGTGAAGCCGAACAAGGTCATGAACACCGCCATCGCTTTCCTGCTGGGGCTCCTCGTCTCGGTGGGGCTGGCGTTCCTGCTGGAATTCCTCGACGATTCCGTCAAGACGGAGGCTGATATCGAAGCCTTGCTCGGATTGCCAACATTGGCCGTCATCGCCCGTCTCAAACCGGAGGACTACAAGATTCATGCCTCCGAACAACAAGTAAAGGCAGGTGCTAACAAACATGCCACCCTCAACCAGTAAACGGCTGATCATCACCCTGGAGAATTCCAAGTCGCCGATCTCCGAGTCCTATAGAATGCTGCGGAGCAACCTCGATTTCACCTCGTTCGACAACAACGAGAAGATCCTGATGATCACTTCCGCCAGCCCCTCGGAAGGAAAGTCCACCACAACGGCCAACCTGGCCATCGTCTACGCCCAGTCGGACAAGCGGGTCCTGCTCGTCGATGCCGATCTGCGCAAGCCGACCGTCCATCTGTCGTTCAATCGGTCCAATCGGAGCGGCTTGTCCAATATCCTCGTCGGCCAAGCCGAATGGAAGGAATGCATCCAGAGCGGCGGCATCGATAACCTGTCGCTCATCACCGCGGGTCCGGTCCCTCCCAATCCGTCCGAGCTGCTCTCCTCCAAGCGGATGAAGCAGTTTATCGATGAGGTGAAGGATGAATTTGATATCATCCTGTTCGATACCTCGCCGGTTCTTGCCGTCACCGACGCCCAGGTCGTCGCTGCCTACTGCAGCGGAGCCATCCTGGTGGCGGATTCCGGCAAGACCAAGAAGGACATTTTGTTCAAAGCCAAGAGCACCTTGGAACGCGCCAATGCGCGCATTCTCGGCGTCGTGCTGAACAATGTAAGCCGCGCCAAGGGAGACTCGTATTATTACAATTATTATGGGAGCAAATGAAATGGAGAAGGGATGTCGCCCATGCGGCATCCGCTGAAAAGCGCTTCGCCGACTCGCCCTGTCCGTTCCTACGGGGTGAGTCGACGAAGCGCTTTTTACCTTCATGCGGGCAGATCCTTGATCCTCTTCGCCGGAACCCCGGCGTATAGGCCGTTCGGCTCGCAGTCCCGGTTCACCACGGCTCCGGCCGCGACGACGCAGCCGGCTCCGACCGTCACCCCGGGCAGGATCACCGCCCGCGTCCCGATCCAACAGCCATCCTCGATGCGGATGGGCAGGCCGACCGGCTTGCCCGCTCGCTGATCCGGTCCGCCCGGCTCATGGGTGGATGCACAGAGCATCACCTCCATGCCGAGAGAGACTCCACGCCCAAGGAGGATCTCCCCGTGATTTTCGAAAAAGCACCCGCCGTTTACGAAAGACCTTTCCCCGATCCGCACCCGGTTGCCGCTGAAAAAGCACCGAGGTGAAAGGAAATGCGTCCGCGCATCAATCCCGCCCATGCGGTAAAGCCGCTTCCTTATCCGAGCGGGCACGATCGCCCATGCGGCGATGCCGTTCACAACCAGCTTGCGGTATAGCGTCTGTCCGAAGCTCATGTTTCTCTCTCCTCTTTTCCGGGATGGATAACGTCCGTTTCTGATACAAATTGTATCAACATGTCAATTGTAACGATCGCTTCCCCTTCTTGGCAAGCGGTTTTTCCATTCTTCCGAATGACGGAGCGAGTGGCAAAAAGTAGTGCTCAGACCCGTAATAAAATCAACGGTTCAGCGTGTGCTGAGCGACATGGCGAGTGTATCGATTCATGCAGTAAACTCGCTGTATTCGGGGCGCACTGCGGGTCAATTGCGGAACGATTGCGGAACGAGTTACGGCACGAGCTGCGGCAAGAGCTGCGCCACGAGCTGCGGCAAAACTGCAAAAGTACATCAAAATTGCTCACGATCCGTCCTCCGGCCTCGTATTCCTGCAAAAATGCAGGCTTTCTTCCGTCCTCCCCCGCAATCGAGGCCGCCATCCGAAATTTTCCTGCACAATCGCAGGTTTCTCTCCTTGTTGGGGCAAATCCATACGAATTTCCTGCACAATCGCAGGTTTCTTAACCGTCAGTGAAATCACATCCCCTGCCTGCCGCCAAACCTTCCACATGTCAACCGCCCGCAGTAAGCGAACCGAGCGCTTCAGGAGCACGCTGGACCTTCAGAAAAGGCATACGACCATGAGCATCGCTCTCTTCTTTCTCCTACCCGCTCGGCGCTGCCGGATTCTCCGCCGCCTACGCCGTCGCAAACGAAAAGGCACCGGAGAACCGGTGCCTTTCAGGTTATTTATCGCGGGCGGAGCTTGGGTCTGCCTGCGGGAAGATTCGCGCTAAGCGCTATACTGCAGTTGCGGTTGCAGTTGCAATTGCAGTTGCAATTTCGGTTGCAGTTGCGGCGGCGGCTGTGAACGGAGTTTGCCGATCCGGCAGCATGCCGCCGGGCTCTAGGCGATCTCTACTTCACATATTTCTTGATGGCGGCGATCAGATCCTGACCGCCGATGCTTTTGTAGCCGGCATTGATGCGGAAGACCATGCGGCCCGCGGGATCGTTGAGACCCGGCTGGATGGTCACGTCCAGCTTGTGTCCGAGCGCTGCGGAGATGGCGCGGGTATCGCGATTGTTGGCCCCGTAGGGGTAGCAGAAGACATCGGTAGAGGTGCCCAGCTCGTCGTGGATTCGCTTGTCGGCGAAAGCCAGATCATCGGTGATCCGCTTGCGGTATTGATCCGCCGTCTCGGCCGGCCGGCCGTCGGCGGCCGGATAGCGGCTCGTCAGGGCGGGGCCGGAGCCCGGGATGTAGAAGTGCTGGTTGTAGGTATGGTTGTAGAAGCTCATGCCATTCTTCGTCATCTCCCGCATTTGATCCCAGGTGAGATGCGGATTGCCGCCCGGGTTTCCGGTATCGGTGGAATGCACGATGATGAAGCCGGTGGCCGGAATCTTGTTCTCGAGCAGGTAGGGATAGGCCACGGTGTAAAAGTCCTCGTATCCGTCGTCAAAGGTGATGAGGACGGCGTTCGCCGGAACCTTACCCCGGTTCAGCTTGAAGGCTTTGAAGTCATCCATGGAGATAAAATGAAAGCCGTTTGCTTTCAGGGTGCTCAGTTGATCGGCAAATACCTCTAATGAGATCGACTTTTCCTTGGGGTCCTCCTTGAAATCGTGGTACATGAGCACGGCGACCTTGCCCGCGTAGTGAACCCGGTTGTCTCTGTTCGCGTCCCCCGGTCTGCCCTTGCCAATTGCGAAGTCGGCGGACTCGAGGGCTTGCGGCTGCTGAATGGCATCGTCCGTGGCCGGGCCCGGTGCATGGCTCGACGGGAGAAGGACGGTGCCGGATCGAGCGACAGCGGAAGAAGCGGTCTTCTCCGGATGGGCGCTCGAGGAAAAATATCTCAGCAAGCTGGCGGCGGCAATGAGGACCACAAATACTGCCAGACCGGATAGGACTGCGGTTCTTTTGGCAAACGGACTCATGATGGGTCTCCTCCCGCGATGCGGTTACAGTGGGCAGTCCGGCAAGGCCGATGGGAAAGCCTTCCTTGAAGGCGCCTTCAAATAGGCGCTTGCGAATTTCTGCCATCGATCCCATTGTAGTATCAGGCGTGCCGCAAGGCTAGCATTATTTATAGGGCATGCAAACAAACCGGAGAAAATACTCGAAATATGTCGAAATTTTGACGGGACCAGGCAGGAATTTGCCGGTGAACGGAGAATATTTGGAAGCAAGAACCTTAATAAGGGAACGCCCGGCACGACACGGCTCAGATCGCGATGGGGGAAGCGTGACTTTGGTAGGGGATATCAGGCATTATGGGAGGTATAGAAATGAGCAGACCTATCAAACAGATTTGGCGCGATCTTATACACAAATGGTCGCCGGGGCGGCCGCTCGAAGCGGCATCCTCCCTCTTCATCGACAAGGAGCCGGCGGAGGGAAGCATCGATCCGATGCTGGATGAGGATGTCAAGGAACGTCTGGACATGATTAAGCTCACCGAAGAAGACATGGCCGTCCTGCGGAGAATCAAACCGCTGATGGAGCCGCATCTGCAGGCGGTCATCGACGATTATTATGCGTCGCTCGTCAAGGTGTCCAAGCTCAAGGCGATCATCTATATGCACAGCTCCATCGATCGCCTGAAGGGCACGATGAGGCGGCATCTGCTGGAAATTCTTGATGGCCGCATCGACCCCTCGTTCATGGAGAAGCGGATTCGCATCGCCATCATGCATAACAAGATCGGCCTTGAACCGAAATGGTACATGGCCGCCTTTGAGAAGCTGCAATCCTCGTTCCTGGAGCATCTCGTTCAGGAACTGCATACTTCGGCCGACCGGGACCGGGCGGCGGAGACGATCTCGAAGATGTTTAACTTCGAGCAGCAGGTCGTCCTGGACGCCTACGAGAAGGAGCATATTCAGGAGCGCGAGTCTCAGTACGAGAAGGTCAAGGAAGAACTGAAGCGGAATCTCGCGCTCATCAGCTCAGAGCTTGCCGCCCTCACGGAAGAGACCAGCGCTTCGATCGAGGAGCTCGTCTCCACCAGCAATGAAGTCAACCGGTCGCTGTCGATGAGCGTTGACCAGTCCAAGGACAGCCGCAGTCTGGCCTCGACCGGGCAAGAGGACCTGCAAGCGCTGGGGATGCGGATTTCCTCCATCCGCCAAAGCGCGGATCACATGGAAGAGACCGTTCAGCAGTTGAATCGCTCGTCCGTCCAGATCCGCAACATTATTCTGATCGTCAAGGATATCGCCGAGCAGACAAAGCTGCTCTCGCTCAATGCATCTATCGAAGCGGCGAGAGCGGGCGAGCATGGACGGGGATTCGCCGTGGTGGCCGGCGAGGTGCAGAAGCTCTCGGATGACACGCGGCAGGCGGTCCAGCAGATCACCGACCTCGTCGGCCAGACCTCCAAATACACGGCGAGCGTGGTGAAAGCCATTGGCGATACCCGTGAGCTCGTAACCGCCGGCGAGTCCGAGGCCGTTCGGACGGAGCAGGTTTTTGCCGACATCGTCCGCTCCATGGAGAGCAGCCTTACTTCGGCTGCGAGCGTCAAGGAGGAAATGGATACCTTGGTCGGCATCATTGAAGAGATCGGTCATGCCTCCTACCGGGTGGCGGCGACGGCCGAGACCCTCAATACGACGACGCAGGATTTATAAGAGGGGAGCGTGGAGATTCCGGCTGGGGAGCGTGGAGAGTCCCGGCTGGGGAGCGTGGAGAGTCCCGGCCGCGGGACATGTGAGATAAATCATGACAGTTCAAGAGCGCAAGCTCTTTTTTTTTGCAAATGTGGAAAGAACAGTTGTTACCAGCCAAGGGGTTTTCAAATTTATGTGATATATTTCACTTTAGTCCCAGTGTCTTGCCCCTATACTAAGAAAAGTGCTTTTCTAGCAGAAAGTAAAAATAGAGCGGCATGCCGCACAGTTGGAGATGAAGAGATGTATACCGAAGACAATGAACACATCATCGAGTACGCCTTGAAGAAGAAGAAATTCCTCGACAATCACCCGCTCCGCTATCTGATATCCTCCGGACTTGCCGGTGCTTATGTCGGAATTGCCGTCATCCTGATGTTCTCCGTGGCGGCGCCGCTGTACGCTGTTCATTCCCCGTTCACTTACCTGATCATGGGGCTGTCCTTCGGCGTTGCGCTGACCCTGGTCGTCTTTGCTGGAGCGGAGCTGTTCACCGGCAACAACATGGCTTTTGCCATCAGCACCTATTCGGGAGCGACCTCGGTCTGGGATACGCTGAAGAACTGGGTCTGGTGCTGGCTTGGCAACTTCATAGGCGCCTTCATCTTCGCTGCCCTGGTCTACGGCGCCGGTCTGTTCAAAGGGATTCCCCCGGAGCATCAGCTGATGGTGCTCGCCCACAAGAAAATGACGCTGCCCGGCTATGAGCTGTTCTTCCGCGGAGTGCTCTGTAACTGGCTGGTCTGCCTGGCGATCTGGACCTCGCACAAGGCCAAGAGCGAGTCGGCCAAGCTCATCCTGATCTTCTGGTGCCTCTTCGCCTTCATCTCGTCCGGCTTTGAGCACAGCATCGCCAACATGACGACCTTGTCGCTCGCCCTACTGCTCGATCATCCGGCAAACATCACCCTGTCCGGCATGTTCCACAATCTGACCTTCGTCACTCTCGGCAACATCGTCGGCGGCTTCCTGTTCGTCGGCACGGCTTATTGGCTGATCTCGCCGATCCGGAACTACCGGGAGAAAGCAGCCGCGATCAGCGGACGGACCGTCTCCAAATAACGGCAGATTCCAACAATTCTCCGCGAAATCAAAAAGCCTTCTTTCCCGCTAACAGCAAACGGGGGAGAAGGCTTTTGCAGGTTGCACCGGCCGGCGAGCGGACGGATCAGACGCGGCAAACCGCATTGGGACAAGATTCACAATGGCAGATAGACTGCAGGAACTCCTCATCCTTGACGACGATATAACCATTGTCATAATCGACGGCATCCTTCTTGCGCAGGTCGTTCAGCATCCGGTTGACGCTCTCACGCGTGGCGCCGATCATATCGGAGAGCTCGGAGTGAGTCAGCTTCTTCGAGATCAGGAGACCGCCGCTCTCCGTCTTGCGCCCATAAGTGTGGGCGAGGCGAAGCAGGGTGGAGCAGAGCGCGCCCGGCTTGCCGTACATGACCATGTCCCGAAACTTGGCCTGGGTGACCCGGTGGGTGAGCCCCATCCATTTCATGAAGTCGATTGCCAGCTCCCCATGCTGCCAGATGACGATCTCGAGATCACTCTGCAGAAGGATGCCGACCGTGCATTCCTCAAGCGCCGTCGCGCTGAAGGCCTGCCGGGAATTGTTGAAAGGATCGATCTGGCCGAGCATGTCGCCGGATTGATGCATATAGAGGATAAGTTCTTTGCCTTCATCCGTTGATTTGGTGATTTTAACCCGGCCGGATTTTAGGTAAAACAATTTGTCGGCCAAGTCGCCTTCCCAGTAGAGGTGAGAGCCGACGGGGAATTTTTGCTCGTACATGATCTCCCGGAGAATCGTGAAGTTTTCTTCGGAAAAGACCGAAGTGTTGCCTGGGAGAACCTGATCGAGGCTCGTTTGCGTGTCGTTCAATGAATTTTCCCCCCAAGATGAAACGGCCTCGCCTTCCTCTTCCGTGCCGCGGGAGGCGTGCTTCATCGAGAAATAGAAGATAAGTGGCAAGCGAAGCTTAGCAATGGTTCATATCTGATACGGCATTATTCCATAGTATATCCTAAAATATAGGGAATACTGTGTGAGAAAGGTCATTGCTATGCAAGCTTTTTCATCAAATGTGCAACCGTTTTGTATTGTGATTTAATTTACAGCTTAATGGGATTCGATGCTCGATAATGAAAATAACCACAGTACGTTTAATGCCCGGATGGGAGGAGGATTACCAGATGCTTACAGGTGCAATCCTGGCGGGCGACTCCAGTTGCATAACCGGCGCTCATGGCAAAGCGCTGCTCCCTTTTTGCGGGGAAATCTTGATCCAGCGGCAAGTACGGATGCTGAAAAGCCTGTGCCGCGAGGTTATCATCGTAACCAATGAGCCGAAGCTGTACTTGCCCATCCTCGGGAACAGCGTGCGGATCATCACCGATTACTTTCCCGGGAAGGGTCAGCTCGGCGGCATGCATGCGGCATTATCTCTCAGCACCTCGAATCACCTGTGGATCGTCGGAAGCGACATGCCGTTCCTGTCGGCCAAAGCGGCCGGCCTGATGCAGAGCCTGATGGAGCCGGAAATCGACGCGGTCATTCCGCATTATGGCAACGAAAGCTACATGCTGCACGGCATTTATCATAAACGTTGTCTGGCTCAGGTATCCGCCGCCCTGGAGAAGGGGCGGTACGAGCTGGCCGTCCTGGAGGAGAGCCTGCGGATCAAGAGGATGGATGAACACTTCTTCAAGGGGAACGACGTGGAACCCCATTTCGTGACCCGAATCAACACGACCGAGGCGTATCACCACGCCATGCAGCTCAATTACAGTAACCAGGAGCAGGCGGAAGCGGCGCGCTGCGTTTGAAGAATGGGGCAAGAAACTGCGCGGAACGAACATGCCGGAAGAACGCAAGGAGAGCGAGCATATAGAACTGCGCTGAACGAACATGCCGGAAGAACACAAGAAGTGCGAGCACATAGAGCCGCGCTGAACGAACATGCCGGAAGAACACAAGAATGTACACAAAGCGGGCAGTCAACGAGAAAATCGAGACACGATAGTTTGGCGCAGTTCCAAATTGGGCAGTTAGTGAAAGTCGAGATCCATTAGTTTGGCGCAGCTCCTAAAGCCGCACCCCAAAAAAACTTCCCTATAGCAGGGAAGTTTTTTTTAAAACTATCAGAAAGCATAAAATTTCTGGGGTCAAAGCGAAAATCAGTGCTTGACACTCATGGTTCCATACTCGCTCGGCGCCCCCGAGAAGATGATCTGAACGGCAAGGGCCGCACGAAGACTCCTCCCAGCAGTCCCGTTTCGTGCGTCTGAGGCCGAAACCGATATAGAGATAAAAATGCCCGTTATTCTGAGACCAACAAGCTGATGCGGCCAAACAACGGTAAAAATTACCGCTAATTTACCATGGCGATATAAATTTACCGAGAATTGCAAGAATAGCGGTAAAAACTCCCTCTATTATGGTGCTTAACAGGCTACTGGGCTAAATAGCGGTAAAAATTCCTCCTATTTCTACCGGGTGGTCACGGGTGGGTCGGGGTTCCGGTTCTAGCCTTGCGCACGGTCTGGCAATCCCAGCCCAAAAAAATTTTGTGCAGGCCAGATTGCGGAGTGAGAGTCTGTCGCGAGGCTGGGCTGAACGAATGTCGGGGTGGTCTGCGTGTCCGGCTTTCGTTTTGCCGATTTCATGCAGAATGTTGGTGGGTCAAGAGAGCGCCGTCAAGCACTGATTTTGCGGTTGAGCCAATTTTCTCCTATCCTTTCTGACAGTTCGTCGGTAAACGCCTGGCATCATAAGGACGCCGATAGGCGTTTATATTTGGTTCTGGCAATCATGGTTGGGTCCCGGCGCAACGGGAAAATCATTGGCTGCGGGCGCGCCCGGCTTCTGTCTCTGCCGCAAGGCCAGGCATCGACGGATGGCTTCGCCGGCAAGCGCCTTGTCCATCCTAACGAATCGTGCAGCTCGGCCTGTCCAAATAACGTTTGCTCGATTCGTTAACCGTATTCCTGCGAATAGGCGAGAAGACCAGTCTATAGTCGGGAGCGGTGTACGTCACCCAACAAATCACGCCGGTGAAGCCCGCGCCCAACCGTGCCCGGACGATTCTACCATCAGCAGTCATGAAACACGAGAGCAAATTTATCGAACAGGTTTTTCTTTGATCAAATAAAAAAATGAGATATTTATCATAATGTCTGCGATTCGAACGACCATAATATGGGTAAATGCATAGGGGAAAGCGCAGTCTTGTTGAGGTGAATATGCAGATACAGGCTAGATAAAGCGACTTTGATTGGACGTGCCGAAACGCCAATTTTTTTCAGGAAAAGGTGACGAAAGTCACTGTGATTATTTGCACAAAGTCTTAGAATGAAAACATGGATCAGCAAGAAGGAACAGAAGAAACACGAAACAGCTTTTATAAAACAGACGGTTCATCAGCCGCCTGGCCGGCGCCAAGAAGCCCGCGTGAATGCGGCGAAAGCCGCTTACGCAACTTCCTGACATAACGAAGCCCCGTTTGATGGAACCCTAAGACGGAGGATCAAGCGGAAATGATCGACCGCCTTCCTTCATCCGTTTTAGATCATTTTTATAAGAAGCACAGCAGTACCGGTTCCGCCCTGCGTCAGCGGGAAATCTTTTTGGAGGTGCAAGATCATGTCGATTCAAGAAAAAGACGTCATGCAAACGGGCAAAGAACCTTGGAGAGGCTTCCTGAAAGGGAAATGGATGAGGCACATCGATGTTAATGACTTCATCGCCTTGAACATCACCCCTTATTATGGCAACGATGCGTTCCTGGAAGGCCCGACCGAGAATACAACCGCTCTTTGGAAAGAAATTTCCGATCTGACGAAGAAGGAAAGGGAAGCCGGCGGCGTGCTGGATATCGATGTCAACACTCCGTCCTCAATCCTGTCCCATGGCCCCGGTTACATTGATAAGGATAAAGAAGCAATCGTCGGCCTGCAAACCGATGAGCCGTTTAAACGTTCGATTCATCCTTTCGGCGGGATTCGGATGGTCGAGACTGCTTGCAAAGCTTACGGATTCGAGCTTCCGCAGGAAGTCATCGACACCTTCACCACCATCCGCAAAACCCATAACCAAGGCGTATTCGACGCCTACACGCCGGAAATGCGCGACGCCCGTAAAGCCGGGATCATCACCGGCTTGCCCGATGCTTACGGCCGCGGCCGGATCATCGGCGACTACCGCCGGGTAGCTCTGTACGGAATCGATCGCCTGATGGCCGACAAGCAGCGCGAATACGCTCTTCTGGAAGTCGGAACGATGACGGAAGAGATCATCCGCGAACGCGAAGAGATCTCCGAGCAGTTCCGCGCTTTGAATGAGCTGAAGAAGCTCGGCAAGCTGCATGGTTTCGATATTTCCCAGCCGGCCCGCACGGCGAAAGAAGCCTTCCAGTGGGTATACTTCGGATACTTGGCCGCCATCAAAGAACAAGACGGCGCAGCCATGAGCCTTGGTCGCGTATCGTCCTTCCTGGACACCTATGTACAGCGCGATCTGGACGAAGGCACCCTTTCGGAAAAAGAAGCTCAGGAAATCGTCGACCACTTCGTCATGAAGCTGCGCATCGTCAAATTCCTGCGCACTCCGGATTACAATGAACTGTTCAGCGGCGACCCGACGTGGGTAACGGAATCCATCGGCGGCATGTCCCTGAACGGGGAAACCCGGGTAACGAAGAACTCCTTCCGCTTCCTGCACACCCTGTACAATCTGGGACCGGGTCCGGAACCGAACCTGACGGTTCTCTGGTCCACGCAGCTTCCGGAAGACTTCAAGAAATTCTGCGCCAAGGTTTCCATCGAAACGTCGTCCATCCAATATGAGAATGACGATCTGATGCGCGGCTTCTACGGCGACGACTACGGCATCGCTTGTTGCGTGTCCGCGATGCGCATCGGCAAGCAGATGCAATTCTTCGGCGCCCGCGCCAACCTGGCGAAGTCGCTCTTGTACGCCATCAACGGCGGCGTGGACGAAAAACTGCAAGTGCAAATCGGACCGCGTTACCAACCGATTACCTCGGAAGTGCTGGACTACGAAGAAGTCATGTCGAAGTACAAGGATATGCTCGAATGGCTGGCCGGCTTGTATGTGAATGCCCTGAACATCATTCACTTCATGCATGACAAGTACTGCTATGAACGCATCGAATTTGCTCTGCACGACAAGGATATCCTGCGCACGATGGCAACCGGGATCGCCGGCCTGTCTGTTGCGGCCGACTCCCTGTCCGCTATCAAATACGCCAAGGTCTACCCGATTCGCAACGAAAAGGGCATTGCCGTCGACTTCCGGATTGAAGGCGAATATCCGCAATACGGCAACAACGACGAACGCGTCGACCAGATCGCCGTCGAACTTGTGGAAACGTTCATGAACATGATCCGCAAGCACCCGACCTATCGCAATGCTCTGCACACGATGTCGGTCTTGACGATCACGTCCAACGTCGTATACGGTAAGAAGACGGGCGCTACGCCTGACGGCCGCAAAGCCGGCGAACCGTTCGCACCTGGCGCCAACCCGATGCACGGCCGCGACAAGAAGGGCGCACTGGCATCCCTCGAATCCGTCGCCAAGCTCCCGTACGAACACAGCATGGACGGAATCTCGAACACCTTCTCCATCGTTCCGAAGGCGCTCGGCAAAGATCTCGACATGCGGGTCGACAACCTGGCTTCGATGCTCGATGGATACATGTCCAGCAACGGGCATCACCTGAACGTCAACGTCTTCGACCGCGAGCAGCTGATTGACGCGATGGATCATCCGGAGAACTACCCGCAGCTGACCATCCGCGTATCGGGTTACGCCGTCAACTTCATTAAGCTGACCCGCGAACAACAGCTCGATGTCATCAACCGGACGTTCCACCGCTCCATGTAAGGAGCTGCGCTGAACTAACAAGCCGGAAGAATACAAGAAGAACGCACACAAATCGGGCAGTCGGCGAGAAAATCGAGATACGTTATTTTGCCGCAGCTCCTAAGCCGGCTCGGAACCCGTTGATCTGTTTTGAATTTGCTGGGGCTCCTGAAAAAGACGCGGAACGCATCGAATTCTTCCCGTCTTTATCGGAGCCCCGGATTTTCCTTATTCTTGCCCCTTGCGCATGCCGCCTGGAAGGAGACGTGATGAAGATGCAAGGACGTATACATTCCGTGGAAACCTTCGGCACCGTGGATGGACCTGGCATTCGCTTTGTGCTATTCATGCAGGGATGTGCGCTGCAGTGCCAGTATTGCCACAACCCGGACACGTGGGAGATGAAGGGAGGGCGGGAGGTTACCTCGGAGGAGATCGCCGATGAAATCGCCCCGTACCTGACTTATTACCGCCGTTCCAAAGGCGGTCTCACCGTGACCGGCGGCGAACCGACGCTGCAGGCGAGCTTCGTCGAAGAATTGTTCCGGGAGTGCAAACGGCGCTGGAATCTGCACACGACTCTCGATTCCAACGGCTTCTGCGAGCCGGAGCACGTGGCCGGACTGATCGAAGTTACCGACCTGGTGCTGCTTGACCTCAAGCACATAGACCGGGACAAGCACATTGCGCTCACGGCCCAGCCGAACGACCGGATGCTGCGTTTTGCCCGTTATCTGTCGGATGTGGGCAAGAAGGTCTGGATTCGCCATGTGTTCATCCCGGGAGTGAACGACGATGAAGAGGATCTGCTCAATCTCGGCCGCTTCATCGGCACCCTGAACAACGTGGAGAAGCTGGAGCTTCTGCCTTATCACACCATGGGCATTTACAAATGGGAGCAGATGGGCAAGGCCTATCCGGGAGCTCATTTCCGCACTCCGACGGATGAGGAAATCGCCCGCGCCAACCGCTTGATCGCGCAGGGCATCGAGGAAGGCAAAAACGGCAAGCAGGCTCCCGCGGCGATCGCCGCCGGAGCCGACCGCAAGCCCATCCCTGCCGTGCAGGCCGAGACGGAAGTCGGCACCAACGCCGCCGCCTTCGAAGGCCACCGGGCCACGCACCGGTAAGGGATACGCGCGAGCGCGAGGCGGTGAAAGCAGCGGAATCGGCCTTCCGCCGCCTTCGAAGGCCACCGGGCCACGCATCGGTAAGGGATACGCGCGAGCGCGAGGCGGTGAAGGCGGCGGAAACGGCCTTCCGCCGCCTTCGAAGGCCACCGGGCCACGCACCGGTAAGGGATTCTGCCGCCTGCCCAATGCTCGCTTCAACGCACCATGATGCCGAAGTCGATCTCCGGCACCCGCTCACGATTGCAATCCACCCCGGACCAGGTTTCCCTAGACTCCGGGGTGTTTTTTGTTTGAATCCGGCGCTTGAGAGGGTCGCCAGAAATTTTAACGATACGACAAATCGCTAAATCAGGAAATTCCCAAAGGTGTGGGCGAATAGTGATATGCCATATCGTTATGCACGGGTTTTGGGTCCCATAATCGGCGGTATATCGAGAATAGTGATTTGCGATATCGTTATTCTCTTTCCAGACGGCGATCGGTTGCAATTAGCGATGTAACGCATCGTTAAATTCGCAGGAAACCTCTGCGAACCCCTCTGCGAACCCCTCTGCGAACCCCTCTGCGAACCCCTCTGCGAACCCCTCTGCGAACCCCTCTGCGAACCCCTCTGCAGTTCCTTGCGGGTGAAGGTACCTGACAGCGCTTACGCGGCCTGTCTCGGCCCGTCTGCGGCCAGTCCCGGTCTGTCTTTACAAGTAATGATTTACCTGCGCGGTTGTCCGATAGCGGGTGATCCGTTCGGCGCCTGAGGCAGCTTCTACAAAGCCTTGGGTCATCAGCCTTTTCAGCAAACGGCGGGCATGCTGCTGCTCTGACCCGATCCAATCACAGACCTCCCCCACAGAAAAGGGAGCCGGCTGAGTCGCGCCAATGCGCACGATTTCGAGTTCTTCCAGATTGAGGGGAGACGCAACCGCCGCACCGTCGCGGTACCACTGCCCGAGCATCTGCTGGATCAACTGCTGGCAGCGGCGGGGCTTTTCTTTTACCTCGTCGTAGGAAAAACGCAGAACCTTCCATCCGTCGAGCACGAGGTGATTTTGCCGGGTGAGCTGATCGGCGAACTGCCATCGGGAGAGATCCCGCGAGTGCGGCCCATATCCGTCGATTTCCAGGCAAATGTGATAGGGCGGCCGAAGGTAAGCAAAATCCAAGTAGCGAACGCCATCGCGAAAGTCGATCACCTCAAATTCCGGGATCAAACCGTTCAGATGTCCTACCGCCGGGAACCAAACCTGTTTGACAAATAGCTCCTCCGCATGTCCATGCCCCTCCTGCAATCTTCGCAGACCCTCGCCTGATCTTGAACGGCAATGGGTTTCCAGCCACCGTTCATACTCTTGCTCCATTCCTCTCCAACCTCTCTTCACCTGAAATTTTATTACCGCGAAAATGAAAAACACCGCCCGTTCCCGAGGGGAAAGAGCGGTGTGCTTCACCTGATACTCATCCTAGCAGATTTTGCCGCGAATGGCGAGCAGACGGGCCGGCTGGAGCTAATACCAGCGTGAAGCCAAGGCGGCGCAGATTCGCTGCCAGTTAGGTGGCGCAAAATCGCTGCCGGTTAACCGGCGCAGAATCGCTGCCAGTTAAGCGGCGCGGAATTGCTGCTGGTTAGGTGGCGCGGAGAAGCTGCCGGTTAGGCGGCGCGGAATCGCTGCCAGTTAAGCAGCGGGGAGAAGCTGCCGGTTTAGGTGCGGGGAGGCCGCATCAGCCGGCAAGGAACGGATAGCGCTCCAGCACGAGCGCGCGGACCGCGTCCGGGCTCTCGAGGTCGAGCGCCTCGGCGGCAAGGGCAGCGCATTCGCGGCGGTCGAGCTGCGCGATGAGCGATCGGGCCGGCAGGATGGCGGGCGCCGACATGCTGAATTCGTGCAAGCCGAGGCCGAGCAAGAGGGGCAGCGCTGCCGGCTGGCCGGCCATCTCGCCGCACATGCCGACCCATTTGTCCTCCTGGCGGGCGGCGCGGATTACGCGGTCGATCAGCCGCAGGACAGCCGGGTAGAAGGGGTCGGTCAAATAGGCGAGCCGTTCGTTCATGCGGTCTGCCGCCAGTGTATACTGCACGAGATCGTTGGTGCCGATGCTGAAGAAGTCGACCTCTCTGGCAAACCGGTCGGCCATCAGCGCCGCGGCCGGAATCTCGATCATGATGCCCGTTTCCAGTCCGGCATCGAAGGGTATCCGCTCCGCAGCGAGCTCTTGCTTCGCTTGCTCAAGCAAGGCCTTAGCCTGGCGCCATTCGGACAAGGCGGCGATCATCGGGAACATGATCTTGATGTTCCCGTAGGCGCTTGCCCGCAGGATGGCCCGCAGCTGGGTGCGGAAGAGATCCGTCCGCTCCAGACAGAGGCGGATGGCCCGATAGCCGAGAAAAGGATTCTCTTCCTTCGGCAGAGGGAGATAAGGCAGCTTCTTGTCTCCGCCGATATCAAGGGTGCGGATGACGACCGGCTGTTTTTGAGCGGCAAAGGCTTCGGCAGCCTGCCGGTAAGCCGCAAACTGTTCATCTTCGGAAGGGAGTGCATCCCGATCCATGTAGAGGAACTCGGTGCGGAACAGGCCGATTCCTTCCGCTCCCGCTTCCGCCGCCGCCCGGACATCCCGCGGGTTGCCGATATTGGCGGCCAACTCGACCCGGTGGCCGTCGCGGGACCGGGTTTCTTCCTTTCGCAGCCGCAAATAAGATCGGCTGCGTTCCTCCTCTTGCCGCTGCTTCTGTTCATACTCGCGGATCAGTACTTCATCGGGATCCATATGCACGATCCCGGCATGTCCATCCACAATCGCGAAGCGGGCGGAGGCGGCGACGGTCATGAACTCTGGTCCGAGGCCCGCCACGGCGGGAATCCCGAGGGACCGCGCCATGATCGCCGAATGCGAAGTCCGGCCGCCGGCCGCGGTGGCGAAGCCTGCCACAACGCTGCGGTCCAGCAAGGCGGTGTCGGAAGGGCTGAGATCCGCCGCCAGCAGAACGGGCGGCCGGGAAGAACCGCCGCTGCCGGCGGTATCCGCACCGGAAGAGCAGAGGAGATCGCCTGGTCCGGCCATCGCAGCCACAGCCGCCCCGGTCCCGCCTGGTCCCGCCATCGCAGCCACAGCCGCCCCGGTCCCGCCTGGTCCCGCCATCGCGGCCCCTGCCGCCCCGGTCCCGCCTGGTCCCGCCATCGCAGCGACGGCCGCCCCGGTCCCGCCTGGTCCCGCCATCGCGGCCCCTGCCGCCCCGCCTGGTCCCGCCATCGCAGCGACAGCCGCCCCGGTCCCGCCTTGTCCCGCCAAATGCCGGCGGATTCGTTCGGCAACATCGCGGATGTCCGCCGAGCGGCCGCGCAGATATTCGTCGTCGAGGCTCTCCAGCAGCGCGGCGATTTCCGCCGCCGTCTCTCCGACCGCAAGCTCCGCGGGCATCCGCTCTTCGCGGATGCGGCGCCGGATGCCGCCGGCGAATTCTTCGTCGCTGAACAGCAGCAGATGCGTCTCGAAGATTTCGGCTTCCTCCGCTCCGATCTTCTGCCGCGTCCGCTCCGCCAGCCGTTCCAGTTCGTCGGCCGCCGCTGCGGCGGCCCTCCCGAACCGTTGCAGTTCTTCTTCCGCTTCCTCCGCAGAGAGGAGCTCTTGCGGCAGCGGCGGCGATGCGGCGGACTCCCGGTTGGCGTCAGGCTGCCCCATGATCCATACCGGTCCTATGCCGATTCCCGGGGCGGCGGCAATTCCTTTCAGCTGCATGCCCATGATCTTCACTCCCCAACCGGTTTCTCGTCCCAGACAGCTTCCAGGACGGCGCCGATACTAGCGGCGGCCTGCTCCGCACCGTCCCCCTCGGCGATGACCCGGATGCAGTCGCCCTGCTTCGCGCCCATGGAGAGCACGCTGACCAGGCTTTTGGCGTTATAGCGCTTCCCGTCTTTTTCCAAAGAGATGCTGCACCCGTAGCCGGCCGCGGTCGTGACGATCTTGCGGGCGGGGCGGGCATGAATGCCGTTCGGATTGAGAATCACGTGTTCGTTGTGCATGATGGTTCCACTCCTATGATTGGGATTAGGCTGGTCAATCGAGGAAGGAGGGCGCGACGGGCAAGCTTTTTCGGCCGATTCGCCCCTCTCTCCTCATGGCCAGCCATTCTCTGGATGTACGAGGCTCGCATGAGAACCGGTCAGACTGGTTTGCGGCCAAGCTTGCCGCTCTCGGCGGGGCCGCCCGGCATGAGCTTCTTGATGGAATCGCTCAGCGCTTCCGACTGGGTGCCGAAGATGACCTGGACGCTTCCCTGGCCGAGCCGCATGACGCCGGAGGCGCCGAGCCGCTTCAGCGCCGGCTCGTTGATCTCCTTGTCGTTCTTCACGACAAGGCGCAAGCGGGTGATGCAGGCGTCGACGCTGTCCAGGTTTTCGGCGCCGCCGAGCGCGGTCATGACAGCGGCCGCCTTGTCCTTCAGCGCGCCAACCGCCGCTTGTGCACCGGCGCCGGGACCCGCTTCCTCCAGCAGATCGTCATCCTCGCGGCCCGGCGTTTTCAGGTTCAGCTTGACGATGAGGAAGCGGAACAGGACATAGTAGAGGGCAAAATAAGCGAGACCGACCGGAATCAGCAGGAGCGGCCTGCTGGCGATCTGATAGTTGACCAGATAGTCGATCAGACCGGCGGAGAAGCCGAAGCCGAGCTTCATATGAAGGATATAAGTGACATAGCCGGAGATTCCGGTGAGCAGAGCGTGAACGCCGTACAGGACCGGGGCGATGAACATGAACGAGAATTCCAGCGGTTCGGTGATCCCCGTCAGGAAGGAGGCGAGGGCGGTGCCCAGGAATGCGGAGGCGACCATCTTGCGTTTTTCCGGCTTGGCGGTATGGATGATGGCGAGTGCCAGACCGGGCAGGGCGAACATCATGATCGGGAAGAAGCCGGTCATGAACATGCCTGCCGTTTTGTCCCCGTGGAAGAAACGGGGAAGGTCGCCACGCCAGACCTGTCCGGCCGCATCCGTATACGAGCCGATCTGGAACCAGGCGATGTTGTTGAAGATATGGTGCAGGCCGAAGGGCAGAAGCAGCCGGTTGCCGATTCCGAAGGCGGCCGAACCGAAGGGGCCGAGGCCGATGACCCAGTTGCCGAAGGTATCGAGGCCGTGCTGGAGCGGGCTCCAGACGAGGCCGAGGCCGACGGAGAAGAAGACCATGAAGAACGAGGTGATGATCGGCACGAAGCGCTTGCCGGCGAAGAAGCCGAGCCAGTCGGGCAGCTTGATGTTGTGGTACTTGTTGTAGAAGAAGGCGGAGATGATGCCGACGAGAATGCCGCCGAGCGCGCCGGCGTTGAGAACCGTATCCTTGCCGACGATATCCGCGAAAGCGACGGGCAGCTTCAGGAACACGTTCGCCAGCACCTGATAGGCGATGACGGCGGTCAGCGCGGCGACCGCATCTCCGGCGAGCCCGATGGCGACCCCGACCGCGAAGATGAGCGGCAGCACATTGCCGCCCAAGATGGCGTCGCCGCCAGCGGCAAGGAACGGGGCGATGTACTGGTTAAGGAAGCCGCCCACATCCTTGCCCATGTGGAAATCCTTCACATAGTCCACGTTGCCGAAGCGCATGAGCAGCGAGGCCGCCGGCATGGCGGCGACAGGAAGCATCAGTGACTTTCCGATCTTCTGAAGAAATGCTAACATTTTACAGCCTCCTAATGATATGGAATTATGTCAAGCTTGTAAAGCCACCTTGAGCAATCCGGACTGTCCCCGGATCACATTCCCTTGCACGGCATCCACATGTCGCACCGTTTCCATATTCGCCACCACGACGGGGGTAATGACCGGATACCCCGCTTGCCGAATGGTCTCCAGATCGAATTCGATCAGCGTCTGTCCGCAGGCGATCCGGTCCCCTGTGTTCACCCGGGCGCGGAATCCCGCACCTTTGAGTCCCACCGTGTTCACCCCGATGTGCAGCAGGAGCTGCAGACCGCTTGCGTGCTCGACGATGATCGCGTGATGGGTGTCGATCAGATGCGCGACCGTTCCGTCGAACGGCGCGGCGAGAACTCCCTCGCTCGGTTCAATCGCCAGGCCTTCCCCCATAAACCCTCGGGAAAAAGCCTCGTCAGGCACGTTCGCGAGCGCGACCGCCTGGCCGCTCAGAGGGGCGACGACTTCGACGAAGGGGGACGGTTTTGTTTTTTTGCCAAAAAGCTTCTCCAGCATGGATGTTCCTCCTAGGTTGTCGGATAGTGTTGAAAGAGCCGGTACAGATGCATCGCGATATACCCCACTTCGTCTTCGGGAATGGGCTTCTGCAGATGCTGCTCCATCAGCTTGGCGAGCTTCAGGGCGAGGGCGTATTCGGCCTTGTACTGCTTCTTGATGCCGCGCACGAACGGATTTATCTCCGTTATGTGCAGGGACACCCGATCCAAAGTGAAGCGCAGGTGCGAGATCAGCCTCATGTAGTCGGCGCTCTCCCGGGGGATGACGAGCCCGCGTTCCTCCTCCACCAGTTCAACCATCTGCGTGATCAGGCTGGACCATGCGACCAGTTGTTTGACCGGAACATGCTTGACGGCGGAGTAGACATGGAAGGCGAGAAACCCGACCTCATCCTCCGGCACCTCAAGCCGGAAAGTCTCTTCAATAAGCACGGCCGCTTGCTTGGCGACTTCGTATTCATCGGGCAAAAGCGTCTTGGTCTCCTGCAAAAAGGGGTTGTTGATCTCCATGCCGTTCCTCATGCGGTAGACCGCAAACTGCAGATGGCTGGGCAGAGCGGTGTGGACGCCCTCGTTCAGGCTCGCGGTGAGAGTGGAGGCAATCAGTTGGATGATGCGCTCCGCGATAACCTGTACCTCGGGGGCAATGGTCTCCGTCAGACTGTGATACTGCTTCATCTGCTGCTGGTCGTCGAGCCGGAACTTCTTCTCGATCCGCGGATCGTCTGCCGCGAGCCAGGCCTCCGCTTTGAGCAAATAGCCGAGTCCTTTGCCCATGACCATCATTTCCTTGCCGGTATGCGGGTGAACCGCAAGCACTACATTGTTGCCGACGACTCGTTCGACCCGGAGCCGAATTTTCTCGCTCATGAATGTCCTCCTTTCCGCGTGGCGGATAAAAAACAGAAAAGCCGCAAAGAACACCGTCCGGAAGGGAACGGAATTCTCTACGGCTCATGCCCGAAGATCGGTAACATGCCGGAATCTGAAACGCTTTCATTTACAGCCTTATCTTAGCCGGATTCCGCCCTAGAGTCAATATGGTTTTATTAGCAAAAAACGAGGCAGCCGCTATTGAGAGAAGAAAATCAATTTAAAAAAATTCTCACATTTATCAAAAAATCTAATCATCACGTTACATATGTCACACCATGTCAGGTCGAGCGGGTGTATGCTGGGGTTGAATTTAAACGATGTTATCGCATACATAAGGTGTCGCTCGCGGCTTCGATTCCGACAAGGGAACGGCACCGCGCCTGATGCGAATTCGGGGGCTTACTTACATGGACGGGCTGTCGTTGGGAATGCTGATGTTCATCATGGCCGGAGGCTTTGTGGCCGCATTTGTCGATTCGGTGGTGGGCGGCGGCGGAATGATCTCGCTGCCGGTTCTCATGGCGACGGGGATTCCGCCGCATCTCGTGCTCGGCACGAACAAGCTCGCTTCTTCGATCTCCAGCTTGACCAGTACGCTGTCCTTTGTGCGGTCGGGCCGGGTGGACAAGCAGCTGGTGCTGCGGCTGGGGGCCTATTCCGTGGTTGGGGGCGCGGCGGGCACGACCGTTCTGCACTGGGTTCCATCCAGCTTCCTTCGTCCGATGATGATCGTCATGCTGCTCGCCGTCACGATCTTCACCCTCACGCGCAAGCAGATGGGAGACGAGCGGACGTACGTTGGTCTAACCGGCAAAACCACCCTTTGCTTCACGGCGGCAGCGCTTCTCCTCGGCGGGTATGACGGCTTTTTCGGTCCCGGGACCGGGTCGTTCCTGATCTTCGCCTTTCTCCTGGTCGGCTTCGACTTCGTGGGGGCGGCCGGCAACGCCAAGGTGCTCAACCTGTGCAGCGGACTGGCCAGCCTGTCGATGTTTGCCTACTTCCATACCATTGATTACCGGATCGGTCTCGCCATGGGTCTCGCCATGATGTTCGGTTCGCTCGTCGGCAGCCAGCTCGCTATCAAGAAGGGCGCCCGCTTTGTCCGGCCGCTGTTCCTCAGCATGAGCGCACTGCTCATCGCCAAGCAGCTGTGGGATTTTCTCCAATAGCTTCTATTGCTGACGACTTCCGGGTCCCAGGATGGAGCCAGAGAAGACCCATTCGAGGGCACTTGATCTTGCATGAATCCGTGATGTTGGGTAAAAAGGAAGGAGGATCATCTCATTTCCTTTTGAAGGAGCTGTCGGTATGGAAATCCGATTTCATGGGCATGCGTGCATTCAGGTGACGGGCGGCGGCCATTCGGTCATTGTCGACCCGTTCCTCACGGGCAACCCTCAGGCGGTTGTGAAGGCGGAGGAGATTGCGGCTGATTATGTGCTGCTCACGCACGGTCACGGGGATCATGTGGGCGATGCGGCGAGCATCGCGCTCCGCTGTGGAGCTCAAGTCGTCGCGACACCGGAGCTGGCAGAGTACATCGGCAAGAGCGGAGCTAAGACGATCGGCATGAACCTCGGCGGCAGCTTGCGGACGCCGTTCGCCCGGTTCAAGATGGTGCAGGCTTTTCACAGCTCCAGCGTGACGGGGCCGGACGGGCTGCCGATCTATATGGGAATGCCGGCGGGGTTCCTGATCGAGATGGAGGGTCGGACCATCCTGCACTGCGGAGATACCTCTCTCTTTGGAGACATGAAGCTGATCGGCGAGCAGCACAATATCGACGTCGCGTTCATTCCGATCGGCGATCATTTCACCATGGGTCCTGAGGATGCGGCCATTGCCGCCGAATGGCTGAAGGCCAAGGTGGCGGTGCCCTTTCATTTCAACACCTTCCCACCCATCCGGCAAAATCCCGAGGAATTTCTCGCGCTGCTGGCAGAGAGAGACATTCGCGGCAAGGTGCTGGCGCCGGGAGAGGTCTTTGAGCTGTAAGGAACTGCGCTGAACGAACCGATGTAGAACCGAGTTAAAAAACGCCCCAAGCCTATATCCGGCTTGGGGCGTTCTTATGAGCTGTGATTGAAGCGGATCAGGCCACGGATCAGGCGACTTCCCGAGAGGCTTGGGAGGATGATTCCACATCCTTCTTCCGGCGGGTCATGTTGAACAGAATGTTCAGCAGGACAGCGGTGATGCTGCCGGCGACAATGCCGCTGTCGGCCAGCACTTGGAGGTTCTCCGGCAGCTTGCCGAAGAGGCTCGGCATTACGGAGACGCCCATGCCGATGCCGATGGAGATGGCGATGATCAGCAGGTTCTCGTGGTTGCCGAGATCGACGTAGCTCAGCATGCGGATGCCGGAGGACATAACCATGCCGAACAGGGCGAGCATCGCGCCGCCGAGCACTGGATTCGGGATGACGGTGGTAGCCGCCGCTACCTTCGGCAGCAAGCCGAGCAGCACGAGCAGGCCGCCGGCCATGACGATGATGTCGCGCGTCTTGACCTTGGTCATCTGCACGAGGCCGACATTTTGCGAGAAGGTGGTGTACGGGAAGGCGTTGAAGATGCCGCCGAGGATGCTGGCGAGACCTTCGGCGCGGTAGCCGCGGGTCAGGTCGGCGGGCGTGATGTCCTTGTCGCAGATTTTGCCGAGAGCGACGAAGACGCCGGTCGATTCGACCACGCTGACGATGGCGACGAGGGTCATGATGATGATCGCGGACGGATGGAATTCCGGCGTTCCGAAGTAGAAGGGCTTGACGAAGTGAAACCAGGAGGCTTGCCCGACGGCACTGAAGTCAACCTTGCCCATGAAAAAGGCGGCGATCGTTCCGGCGACAAGGCCGATCAATACGGAGATGGAACGAAGAAAGCCGGTAGCGAAGCGGTTGAGGAGCAGAATCAGGACGAGGACGCCGAAGGCGAGCGCCAGGTTGTCCAAATTGCCGAAGGTTTTGGCGGAGGCGTCACCGCCGCCCATGTCGGTGATGGCGACCGGGATGAGGCTGATACCGATGATCGTCACGACCGAGCCGGTGACGACGGGCGGGAAGAAGCGGATGATCCTGCCGAACAGCGGGGCGAGCAGGAAAATGATCAGCCCCGACACGATGATCGAGCCGTAGATAGCCCCCATGCCGAACTTGGTGCCGATCGAGATCATTGGCCCGACAGCGGTGAAGGTACAGCCGAGTACGACCGGCAGCCCGATGCCGAACACCTTGTTCTTCCACACCTGCAAGAGGGTGGCCAGGCCGCAGGTGAGCAGGTCGATGGCGATGAGGTAGGCGGTCTGCTCGCCTTTCAGTCCGATGGCCCCGGCCACGATCAGCGGAACGACAACCGCCCCGGCGTACATGGCGAGGACATGCTGCAGCCCCAAGGAAAACACTTTGAAAAACTTGGACATTCTTGCACTCTCCTATAATTTAATGAACAGAAGGAAATCCGATGCTCTCCGGCGTCAGCGGAGGCGATGAGCGAAGGCTCGCGGGAACTCGATGCGAGGCGCGGTCGGCAGTTTATTCCGCGAACGTTACCCGACCGCCCGCGAGCGAGGCGATGCGGGCGAGCGATTCCACCCGGTAACCGGCTTCCGCCAGCTTGCGCGCTCCGTCCTGGAACGACTTCTCGATGACGATGCCGATCCCGGCCACTTCCGCCCCCGCCTGCCAGGCGATGCGGACGAGACCCGTCGCCGCTTCGCCGCGGGCGAGAAAGTCGTCGATGATGAGCACCCGGTCTCCGGGCACGAGGAACTTTTTCGATACGGTGACTTCGTTCGTCTCCTGCTTGGTGAAGGAATAGACCTTCTCGACGAGGATGTCCTCGGTCAAGGTGAGCGACTTCCGTTTGCGCGCGAAAATCAGCGGCACCCCGAGCTCGAGCGCCGTCATCACCGCCGGGGCGATGCCGGACGACTCCAGCGTAAGCACCTTGGTGACCGCAACCTCCGCGAAGCGGGCGGCGAATTCCTTGCCGATGGCCATCATCAGCGCGGGATCGACCTGATGGTTCAGGAAGGCGTCCACCTTCAGAACCTGATCCGACAGCACGATTCCTTCTTCGGCGATTTTGCTTTTGAGCAATTGCATGTGAGTCCCCCTGTTGGTCTGGCTTGTCTGCTTTCTCCGGCTTGTTCCAAACGTCTGTACAATGCAAAAAGACCACCTCTCCCAAGCGGAGAATGCGGTCTATTCGGTGCGCGGCAATGCGTCCCACGGGCAGTCATGCGGGTGCATGAGCAAGCGGGCGGGCGTCCGGGCACTCGTAGTCCGATCATTTCCGGTGATCAGGTAGAGACTTGCGGGCCATATTCCCGCCATTATACGAGCGATATTCGATTGAGCGGGGCTATTTTTGCTAGACGAAAAAGCTTGCCTTCCCCGGCATGGGAGTATTATAGCCCAGCATCACGCATCTGAAAAGGGCTTTTCCGCAAAAGGTAGAAACTGTTCGAAGTTTGTCGAACATGATGCTCCATGAAGACCCCGCTCCTATTCTCTTGCCGGGCTGCGCTCTTGTGCTAGAATGAGAGAAACGGAATCAGCTCCCGACACCTCTGCATAAAAGGAAGGATTCACATGGCGATCTTGCACAACGATTGGGCTGTCCCGCTGAACGGCGAGTTTGAGAAGCCATATTACCGCGAGCTGCGCGCTTTTTTGGCTGAGCAGTATCGGATGCATACCATCTACCCGGATATGTACGACATTTTCAACGCCCTCCACACGACTTCGCTGCAGCAGGTAAAGGCGGTGATCCTGGGGCAGGATCCCTATCACGGTCCGGGGCAAGCGCACGGGCTCAGCTTCTCCGTCAAGCCGGGCGTCCCGGTTCCCCCGTCCCTGCGCAACATGCTGCAGGAGCTTCATGACGATCTCGGCTGCCGCATCCCCAACCACGGCAACCTCACCCATTGGGCCAAGCAGGGCGTGCTGCTGCTCAACACCGTGCTGACGGTCGAGACAGGCAAGCCCAACTCTCACAAAGGAAAAGGCTGGGAGTTCTTCACCGACAAGGTGATCCAGACGGTGAACGCCCTCGACCGGCCCGTCGTCTTCCTCCTCTGGGGCAGCCCGGCGCAGAGCAAGCTGCCGATGATCGACACGCGCCGGCACGGCGTCATCCGTTCGCCCCACCCGAGCCCGCTGTCCGCTCACCGCGGATTCTTCGGCAGCCGTCCGTTCTCGCGCACCAACCAGTTCCTGAAAGAGAACGGCAAGGAGCCGATAGACTGGCAACTGCCGGGTTTGTGAGAGAAGATATCGCAAGTAGACGATCCAGATCGAGAGGCCTCCGCTCAAGCGCTTTGACTTGGTGGAAGTCTCTTTTTTAGCTTTTGACAGGAATGCCTTCGACAAAATATTGCAAATTATGGTTATTGACAAAAGGTATGTCCCGTTATACATTACCATTAGATAATTTTACCAAATACTCATAGCATGAAGCCAGATCAGAAAAATCAAAGGAGTGATCAAAAAGAATTGGTTTCAAAAAGTAGGTCATAAGGTGGTAAGTTCTGTAGCTAGCGATTTGAGAGATAACACATTGACCAATGCTGTATCAATAGGTTCCGGAGCGGCTAAAGGTGGACAAGTTGCATACAAAGCCGCTTCAACAGGGTTTACCATGCTAGAAAGAAAGGTAGCGACAAAAGCAGCAATCGGGACAGCTAAAGGCGCTGGTGTTGGTTGGGCTGGTGGAGAAATTATTTCAAGTGTTACAAATAAAGTCGCAGGTGTTGAAAAATGGTTTGATAACACAAAGGTTGGAAAAACCATTGATCACAGCATAACAAAGGCAGAAAACTGGTTACATAAAGCAATTGGCGGTGGTTCATATTGATATTGTTAATATCTATTCTTGTACAGAACTAGATAATGAGTTGAAGCCAGCAAACATAAAGACGGTTTTCAACCAGCTAGATGAAAACATTATTGTTTGGGGCAAAGCATTGAAAGTGAAGCATGACACTGAAATTTCAATGGAATGGTACAATCCAGATAATGTATTGATTTTTACAATAACCATCAATATTGAAGCAACAAATGAACAACGTCCATTTAGATATTTTTGGAGCATAATGCAATACAAACTCATACATGCTATTGAAGGGAAAAAGTATGGCAAATGGACTGTAAAAATTATACCTTTTGACATTGTTTATGAATTTTTAATAAATGAGCTTACAGTAGCATATGAAAATAAAATAAAGTCTGTCTCAAGTATTTCTTTTTTTGACAAAACCATGTAGAAGGGCTGTTACGCAATATGGGCAAGGGTAAGACTATTGGTTATACAATCGGTGGCATACTCATAGGATTATTTGTATGTGTTATTCTAACAATAATTGTAGGTGGTTCAAGAGGTTTATTAAAAGAGTATTCTCTTAGTTGGATTGTAGATGTATTAATAGTAGCGGTATTCGGGATAGTAATATTTCGATATATACAAAAGAAAATAAAATCAAAAAAAGGATAATATTATGGCAAAAATCCAGTAAAAGAGAAGACTATTCAGTCATCATACTTTGAATGCTGCATCAATCCTGTAGCCTTGTGAGAGAAGATATCGCAAGTAGACGATCCAGATCGAGAGGCCTCCGCTCAAGCGCTTTGACTTGAGTGGAAGTCTCTTTTTTGGTTTTTGGCAGGAATACCTGGGCTTCTCTTCCCAGGGAAAAAGTACTGATTTTGTCGATTAAATGAGAAATAAGTCCTTGATGGATAATTTTGTCGATGGTACAATGTGGAAGGATTTATGAGCTTTCTACTCGGGATTAAGAAGGGAGGAATAAGGATACATAGCGGTGATGGCAAAGCGCAATTATAAATTGACGATTTCAGGAGGAAAATGAATGAAGACTTTTGTCGGCAAAAAGCTTGTAGCCGGGGCGCTGGCACTGGCCCTTATGATCAGTCCGTTTGCGAGTGCGGCGACACGGGCGGCCGCAGCAGGCGCGGGGGCGGCTCCCGCTGCCGCAGCATCGGCGAATTTCTCCGATGTGGAGAAATCGTACGCCAAGACCGAAATCACAGAGCTTGTAAGGCTGGGGATCCTCTCCGGCGACGGCAGCGGGAATTTCAACCCGACGGCTGGTTCCACCCGCGCCGAAATGGCCAAGGTGCTCACCCTATCGCTCGGACTTACAGAAAATCCACAGGCGGCCGCCGCGTTCAAGGACATCCCGGCAAATGCCTGGTTTAAAGGCTATGTCGGGGCTCTGGTGGAAGCCAAGATTACAACAGGAACTTCAGCGACGAGCTTTTCGCCAAACGAGCAGGTGAGCCGCGAAGCGCTGGCTGTCTTTTATGTGCGGGCGATGGGGCTTGAAGATACTGCCAAGAAGCTAGCCGGCAAAACCGAATTTGCAGATGCCGATCAGATCTCCGCCTGGGCTCTTCCGGCTGTCGCCCTTGCCGCCGAGCTCGGCTTCATCCAAGGCGTCAAGCAAGCGGACGGCAAGGTCTACTTTCAGCCAGCCGCCAAGGCCGAGCGCCAAGCGCTGGCAAAATTGACGTACAGCTTCTATGTAAACAAGGAAGCGTATGTGGAAAAGGCCGCCAAGCTTGAAGAGGCTGCCGCATCGCCGAGCCCAACACCGACGCCGTCGGCTTCCACATCCCCTTCTCCGACGCCGACTCCGGCAACGGGCGGGGGCGGATACGTGCCTCCGGTGAGCACACCGACACCGACGCCTACGGCCGCCCCCACGGCTGCCCCGACGATGGGACCTGGTGATGCTACAGTGGATGCGCCGTATTTTACCGGAAAATATTATGCTAAAGACTGGTGGGTATACGGTCTTGCAGACGGTCATGCGACGATCCGGATCTACTACAATAACGAGTTGATTGCGCAAGATGAATCTGATTATTCAGGGAAATTCGACATTTTCCTTGATGAAAAAGCGGAATCGATCGAAGCCGGCAATCTATACGTTACCTCTCAACGGGAGGGTGAAAATGAAAGTCAGCCCTTAAGTGTTCCGGTAAATGAACCAACTGGAGAGAAGTCAACAGCGCCTCATGTTGACACGATTCATGCCGGAGACATTCTGGCAACTGGGACGGCTGCTGGGTATGCATCTATCAACATCCAGGATGCGGATGGAAATTATGCCGGTTGGGGTTATACAAGTCAAGGTATATTTAGAGCGAGCCTTTACGGCAATGTAACGGAAGGGCAAACCCTATACTTTACGGCGAAAGAATCGAACAAGCAGGAAAGCGATCCGGTAGCCGTAACCGTTGCAGCCGCAGCCACTGAGAAAACACCGGATGACTTTCTGCTGAATACCGTGTATGAAGGTCCTCTCTATCTGAATCTCGGAGCTTCGGAAGGATTGCAATTCAAGATCATTCTTTCGAACAGCGGTATCTCGACAGAGTCCGGCGGTGTTGTCTTCGATCCTAACATTAAACTAGCTGCAGGAGATATCATCAAGATCAAGGCTCAAGTTCCGGGCAAGGGACCTTCCGAGAAACTTGTTACAGTTGCCGCGGCTTCCGGCAAGACGGAGAAACCGACTGCATCGGAAACAATCAAGTACAACATAAGCGAGCTTGCTGTTCAGACTGAACCGAATGCGTTTGTCTATATGACTGACGATAATGGAAAAAATTATGGCTATGCCAAGGCGAATCCATCCTCTGAACGAATTATCAACCTTTACAGTTATACCAAGCCGGCCTCAACTGTGAAGCTATACGCTTATGTTCCGGGCAAAGCCGTCAGTGATCCAACGGATATCCAGGTGGCCGCATTGGAAGGCAGGGCGCCACAAGCTTCCGTCACTGAGACAGTCTACGAGGGAGATACAAGCTTCAAGGCTAATGTACAAGAGGGATACACTTTGAAGGTGTACAAGGTTGGGGACGAACCGCTAAACTATTATTGGCCGGATTCGTACACATCGGATAACGGAGTCATTAATGGACGTTTCTATCCTGAGGTTCCTGAACCGGGAGCCAAGTTGATTCTGGTCACCGAGAAAGAAGGATTTGAAGCGAGCAAGCCGGTGGTTGTCGTTGTTCAGCCAGTAACGGAAGTATCAGCTGAACCGACAGTAACGGGATCCGTTTATGAAGGTGACCGTTATATTCCGTTAACCGGTGATTACAGCCGAGTATTCGTATATGATGGTCATGGAAATCCGCTTAGGACATTAGACTGGGAGCAAGAGAGCGGAAATCCGTATCTGTTTCTTGAAAACGAGATTCCTGCCGATACCAACTTCATAACAGTAAAAGTTTGGCAAATTGGAAAAAAGGCCTTTGAGTTAAACCTTCCGGTATTCGCTAATGAAGGCGTAACTGACGAAATCGTGGTAATCAATGAACATATCAAACCGGACACAACTGATATTCAGATCGTTACGAAACCGGGGGATCAGGTTTCGATCAACTATTCAGGAGAGTATGGTTCTTTTATTGTTGCCGACAGTGGCATTACCTCTCTGTCTTTCGATCATCCCAAAGTGGCTGGTGATTCCATCATTATTACGGTGAAATCGCCTGGCAAAGAAGCGGTAACATATACCCTATATGTCGAATCACTTTAACATCAGCTGCATAGTTTCAATACGAAAGGCCCTCATTTTTCGAGGGCTTTTTCTTTGCTGGCTACTCCCGACTGGTTGCAGGTTGCCAGCCGCTTCAGAGCGGGAATGGACAGAAAGCATCGTGTATGGTCAACGCTACGAAATCGAGTAAACTAGCAGAGTAACCCTTTCTGCGATCTGATCTCCTTTCTGGTGTGAGAACCTTAGGATATCCATGATCGCTTGATGGGGTTATTTTTCTATTTACTTGTTTTTCGACAAGAACTATTCACTGTCCAGTAGAAATAGATTGTACGACAAAAAAACCTGGGTCAACTTGGCCCGAAGCCGATTGATTTTTTTCAAGAAAGATGCATAAAATAGAATCAATAAATTCATTGATTTCAATGCAATACGGAAAGGAGCAGCACTATGGAGCTTGCAAAAATTACAACGCGCGGGCAAATCACGATTCCCGCCGAAATACGCAAAAAGCTGGGCGTAAGGGACGGCGACAAGGTTATTTTCCTTGAGGAAAACGGGCGCATCATCATGGAAAACGCCGCCATGATCTCCCTAAAAAACGCGCAGGACGCTTTCGCAGGGGGAAGCGGAGCGGTTGGGACTGAAAGCGGAGCAGGACGTTGTTAATCAGGTGAAGGATGTTCGCCGCGCGGAATGGGAGGAAAACCATGCGCGTCATGATTGACACCAACGTTCTCCTATCCGCCCAGCTGTTTCCCGGCCAGCGGATCAACGGACATGCGGGACGCTTAGAAGTAGAATTTTGCCGGTAGAAGGAGAGAATCAGAAGCTAAGCGCCGCTGAAGTCCGTTAGATCGCCTGCTGCATGAATTTCCGGCTCTAACGGTCGCTAATGTCCGTTCCCCTGCTCGGACAGAGCCTTTCCTTGCGATTGGGGGACTTTTTATGTATGGGTTCTAAATCCTCCATCCGGTGTAAATGATAACAAATATTCCAACCAAGAATTATGGAAAAGGGGGATGCCAAATGAATCAATCCGCTCGACCGACTTTCCGTAAAGTATTCTGGTCGGCCGGCTTCGGCTGGCTGTTTGACGCGATGGATGTGGGGCTGCTGTCGTTTATGCTCGTGCAGCTCACCGTGGAGTGGGGGCTGACGCCGGTGGAGAAAGGGCTGCTCGGGACGGTGACGACCTTCGGAATGGCCATCGGCGCGCCGCTTGGCGGATACATCGCAGACCGGCTCGGCCGTCGGCCGGTGTTCCTGATCACGCTCGTCCTGTTCGGCGCGGCCAGCCTGACGAGCGCCTTCTCGCCGGGGCTCGCGTTCATGATGGCCTGCCGGCTCGTGATGGGCCTCGGCCTTGGCGCGGAGCTGCCGGTGGCGTCCACGCTGGTGAGCGAGCTCGCTCCCGCGGACAAAAGAGGCCGCACCGTCGTGCTGCTGGAGAGCTTTTGGGCCGGCGGCTGGCTGGCGGCGGCGCTCCTCGCCTACTTCGTCATGCCGGACTATGGCTGGCGGACGGCGGTGCTCGCGGGTTCGCTGCCGGTGGTGTACGCCGTCTTCATCCGGCGCAACATTCCCGAGACCCGTGCGCCGGAAGCCCGCCGCCAGGTGCCGATCGGCACCTTATTCCGTCGGTTCGGCCGCCGTACGGCGGTGCTCTGGACGGTTTGGTTCGCTATTGCCTTCAGCTATTACGGGATGTTCCTGTGGATGCCCTCGGTGCTGGTCGGCAAGGGCTTCACGATGATCAACAGCTTCAAATACGTCTTGCTGATGACGCTTGCTCAGCTTCCAGGCTATTTCACCGCCGCTTGGCTGGTCGAACGGTGGGGACGGCGGCCTACCTTAGCTCTGTTCCTCGCCATGACCGCGGTTTGTGCCGCCTTTTTCGGCGCAGGCAGCACGCAGGCGGAGCTGCTCGCCTGGGGAGCTCTGCTGTCCTTTTTCAACCTCGGGGCCTGGGGTGCTCTGTATGCTTACACGCCCGAGAATTACCCGGATGAGGTTCGCGCTTCCGGCGCTGGCTTCGCCTCCGGCTTTGGCCGCATCGGCAGCGCCATCGCGCCTTATCTGGTAGGGCTGCTCGTGCAGAGCCACTATTCCTACGGGGCAATCTTCGGAATATTCGCTGCGGTCCTCGCCATCGGGGTGATCGCTCTTGTCGGATTTGGTCGGGAAACGCGGAGCTTCTCGGACGATAACGGGGCCGAAGCCACTGAAAGGGCCAAAGGATGAGCGCGATCTGCAAGGCCGGTTATCCAGTCGGGAAAATGGAGCGGTGATGGGTTAAGAGGAAGGTTACAGGGCAAGGTAAAGGTACATAAAAGGTATAGGGCACCGGATACCTCGAACGGCCCGCCCAAGCCACTATGAAAAGGGGAATGAAGCGCATGTCGAAGAAAATTCAGGCTTACTTCCAAACGGAGAATGACGCGCTTTCGGCCAACACCCGGATTCAGACCTACGGAGCCGAGTATCTGGAGGTATCTGAGCTTCCCGATCCCATCGGTGCTGATACCCGGCTGCTCATCCCGCTCGCCCTCCCTACCGGAGCGATAGGCTCCATCGGCAGCTACGCTGGGGCAGCCATGGCCCCGACGGCCTCCTCGGGCCAAGTCACAACGGCCTATGCGGCTCTGGGCGACGATGACGGCATCGTTGCTGCGAGGAACGATCTGCGAAGAGGAGACTTCGCTGGCAACGATTATTTCGACGGAGACCGCTCCCTGCTCCGCTACGTGATGGCGGCCACAGTCAAGGATGCGGTTTATCAAGATGTTGTCGAGGCGATCCGCCGGAACGGCGGCTACGTCGAAGTGTTTGATTGAAGAAGAGCTCACACTCCTCCCCTATGAAATCCAAAAAGACAGATCGAGCAGGCCGCAAGCGGCTTGTCCGGTCTGTCTTTTGTTGAAGGTGCAACTCCGATGTGCGGCGATTAGTGGCGGACTTCGGTCTGGTCATCGTCAGCGACTTTCCCGTACAGGACGAAGCTGTAGATGGCGGCGAGTCCGACGATGACATAGATGATCCGGGCCGCGGTGCTGTCCATGCCTCCGGTCAGCCCTCCGACCAGATCCCATTGGAACAGGCCGACGAGCAGCCAGTTCAAGCCGCCGATAATAAGCAGGGTCAGGCAAAGCGCGTTCAAGCCTCTCATCGAACGATTACCTCCTCGCGACAGTTTTGCAAGCTTAGCTTAAGTATGGGTAAAAAGCGCTTTTCTATACATTTACCGATGGCACAGACTGGAAGGTTGGGCAGGTTGAATAATAATGTAGGTACTAGTAATCAGTTCTTTCGATACATTTTGTATAGTTATTCCAAGGGCTAAATATCTCGAAAATCCAGCATTTTCCGAACTTATTCTATATGAAAGTCATATAGGAATAATGACTTACGCATGATATAGGAACAAAAGGCTACAAAAAGTATCAGCAAAATGTGACTTTTTTCCTCCTTGATGCGGAAATGGGTGGTATAATTAGACAAAGCTTATAGGGGATTAGGATATCATGATTGACATTCACGCTCACATTTTGCCTGCTCTGGACGATGGCTCCAACGATCTGGAAGAATCGCTAGAGATGGCCCGAATGGCAGTAGCCGAGGGCATACATACCGTCATTGCGACTCCGCATCATCGCAATGGGCAATACGACAACGAGGCGGAACAAGTGCAGGAAGCCGTTCGGTTTCTGCAGGAGCAACTTGAAGTGCATGAAATTCCCTTGAAGGTAAGCCCCGGTCAAGAAATTCGCGGATATTCAGATCTGCTCCGGGATTGGGAATCAGGAGGTCTTCTAACGCTCGCGGGGTCCTCTTACTTGCTGCTGGAGTTTCCAGCCGGAGAAGTCCCGCGACATGCAAGGGAGTGGATCTATGAATTGGGTATTTTCGGAGTAACAGCTGTTATCGCACATCCGGAACGCAACAAGGAGCTGGCCGGCAATTTCCATGCTCTAGCCGAATTAATCGAAGCGGGGGCGCTTGCCCAAGTGACCAGTCATTCGCTTACCGGTGCATTTGGCCGCTCCATTCAGAAGACTTCCATCCAGATGTGCAACAGCAGACTGATTCATTTCGTTGCATCAGACGCCCATAATCTGCGGACAAGACCCTTTGCTCTCAAGGAAGCCTATAATTCGCTCGCCAAGGAAACTAGCCAGGAGGTGGCGGACACCTGCAAGCGGAACGCTTCTCTTCTGATCGACCATGAACCGATTCCTTATCAGGAACCGAGATTAGCGCGGAAACGGTTATTCTTCTTCAATAAATAGGTCGATTTTCATAATATAAATGGTCAAATGTGTCTATTGTTTTTAATTACATAAAACTATTGATCTATTCCCAGTAAGATGCTAGTATTTTCCTTACGTCAACAATTTTCATCATATTTTTGAGCCAAAGCCTTATATTCCAAATGATAGCAATAGGAGGGTATTGGAAGAATGAATAATCGCACTCGCAAGATTGTATCCACGAGTTTAGTTGCCAGCTTGGTTGCAGGTTCTATCGCTGGTTTACCACTGAGCTCCAAGGGAGTTCTTGAGCATCTCGGTGCAAACAAAGCCTATGCAGCCGACACTGCAGCTACGTTGAAGGATCGGCTGGCTCTGATCCACGCGGAGATGACCGATGGGGAGAAGCAAGATATCCGTACGGCTCGTGATGATTTGGACAAGAATGATCTGCCCGCTACTGTTGGCATCATCTGGGACAAAATTATCAAGAAATATCCGAATGCCGATCCCGCTCTTAAGGATGAATTAACCGCTTTTACCAAGAGTCTCGTGCTTCCTTACGACACTAACCTGACGGCCGTGGACACCTTGAAGGACCGGTATGCTTCTCTATTCAAGACGCTCGCGACCTATACAAATCAGACTGTTCCATCTGTTAAGGACGGCACCGATTTCGCAACGGAGCTGGAAGCTTCCCTGCGCAATTCGATTAAGGGTGTTCAAACCGATGACTGGGCCGTATATCTGCTCGCTCACCAGGATACGTTCCTCGCCGCCGCCAAGACAACCTTCAATGACAGCAAGACCGACACTGCGCAAGTGCTTAAAGCATATGGCATCGGCGCAAGCGATCTGCGTGCCGTCATCATCAAGGCCAACGAAGAAGTTCCGAGCCTTTTTGCCGCAGAGAAGGCCTTCATCAATGCCTATACCCGCCTGCTGGACAGTGAAAATGATACCGCCAATCAGGGAACCGGAACGGTGGTTATTCCTCCTGCCGCAACCAACTTTGACCCGACTGCCGCCAAGGCTGCCTTGGACACCCTCGTGCCCAAACTTGCCGACTTGCTTAAAAACGGATCTTCCAACCATGGTGTGAAAGCCGTCGTTTCGGCCCTGCAGGAATTGGTGCGCACGCAAGCTGTGGTTGATCTCTCTTCCAGCATTACGGTGAGCGGAGACACGGCCAAAGCGACGATCAACGTTGCAGGACTGGACACTGTGCTCGCGAATATCCAAACATTTGTCAAGCAAGCGAATGACGCTCTTCAGAAATCAGCACCGGGCGCCAAGCCGCTGAAAGCCGTTGTTACGCTCGATTTCAAGACCGTATCTGCGAAGAACGTCGAGCTTCCGATCACCCAGGAGCTGCTCAAGAAAGCTGCAGCTTATGGAATCGATGCAATAGCCTTCAAGGTGAATGGCGTATCCCTCGCCGTCGATGTGGATCAGCTCAAATCCGACACGGTTCTCACTATTTCCGAAGTCGACAAAAAAGCCGTTGCCGATGCAACGACTCTCGTGGATGTCTCAAAGGTTTACTCGTTCACCTTTACCGCCGACGGCAAGGAAATTAAAAATTTCGCCAAGCCGGTCGAAGTCCGGATTCCCGTCGTCGTACCCGCCGGTGTCAACTCTGAACTTCTGTCACTCACGAAGATCGACGGGACGAAGCTGGAATTCAAGGGTGGTACCTACAGCCTGAATACGAAGGAGCAGGTTGCTCCGAACAAATCCTTCTCTACCTACACCGTCTTGGAGAACAAGGTGAAGTTCAGCGACATCGCCAGCGTCAACGCCTGGGCGGGCAAGCAAATTTCCGTTGCCGCCGCCAAAGGAATCGTCGAGGGCCGAGCTCAAGGGCAATTCGTGCCGAACGGAGACGTAACCCGTGCAGAGTTCGCCAAGATGCTGGTGAAGGCTCTCGGGTTGGAGAATGCCTCCGCGAAAGAATTGTTCACGGACGTGAAGGACAATGACTGGTTCAAGCCTTACGTCGCAGTAGCAGCTGAAGCCGGCCTCGTCACCGGCAAAACCGCCGCGACCTTCGATCCGAACGCCAAGATCACCCGTGCCGAGATGGCAACGATGGCTGCCCGCGCATTGGTTAAGGTATACGACTACAAGAACGTGGCCGATGTAAAGAGTTCACTTGCCAAGTTCAGCGATGCTGCCAAGATTCATTCCACTCTGCAAGCAGGCGTTGCCCTGGCTGCGGCCGAAGGCATCGTCGTGGGTGATGCCGGCCAGTTCAAGCCTGAATCTTCCGCTACCCGCGCGGAAGCCGCCGTCATCATCTACCGCCTCAGCAATCAGTAAGACCTAAGATTCACAGGGTAACTTCTCTCCGGACTTCCGGGAGGGAAGTTACCCTTCCTTTCAAATCAAGCGGACGACTGTGTTCGGATTCCGCACAGCTAGAGTGGGGGTTACTAATGGAATTAGAAATTATGGACTACGTGAGGATTATACGCAAGAGGCTCATTCTCATCGTGTCCGTTACCTTGGTGTGCACGTTGGCAGCCGGGCTGATCAGTTACTTTGTACTGTCCCCGGTCTATGAAGCTTCAACCAAGATCATCGTCAAGTCCAACGAGCAGACAGGGGTCACACAGCTGGATATCAACGCAATCAACAGTAATCTGAAGCTCATCGATACCTACAAGGAAGTGATCAAGACACCGGCTATTATGGATGTCGTCGTGGCCCAGCATCCGGAATTCAATCTGACTTCCGATGAACTGATCAAGAAGGTGCGGGTCAGTTCGGTTAATAATACCCAGGTCATGACCCTGGTCGTTCAAGACGGCGACTACAATCAAGCGGCTAAAGTGGTGAATGCCATCTCCGTAGTGTTCAAACAGGAAATTCCGCAGATTATGAAAGTCGACAATATCACAATTCTCAATCAGGCGAAACTGAAGGACGATCCGGCACCTATCAAGCCGAACAAGCTGCTCAATACAGCGATCGCTTTCTTGCTGGGGCTGTTCGTGTCAGTGGGATTATCCTTCCTGCTCGAATTCCTGGATGATTCCGTAAAGACGGAGACCGATATCGAAGCATTGCTCGGCCTGCCCACATTGGCAGCAATAGCCCGATTGAAACCGGATGATTACAAGGCGCAAGCAGCCGAACAACAAGCAAAGGCGGGTGTCTCCAAGCATGCCTCCGTCAACCAATAAACGCCCTATCATCACTTTGGAGAATCCGAAGTCACCGATCTCTGAATCGTACCGCATGCTGCGGAGCAATCTCGATTTCACTTCTTTTGATAATAACGAGAAAGTGCTGATGATTACGTCAGCTGGACCTTCTGAGGGAAAGTCTACGACGGCGACCAACCTTGCCATCGTCTACGCCCAGTCCGACAAGAGAATTTTGCTCGTAGATGCCGATCTGCGCAAACCGACCGTACACCAGACCTTCGGCCGTTCCAATCGAAGCGGTCTGACCAATGTCCTTGTCGGCCAAGCGGACTGGAAGGAATGTCTTCAACCAAGCGAAGTGGACAACCTGTTTATTCTCACTTCGGGCCCGATCCCTCCAAACCCTTCCGAATTGCTCTCTTCCAAGCGGATGAAGCAATTTATTGAACAAGTGAAAGATGAGTTTGACATCGTTTTATTCGACACCCCGCCCTCTCTCGCCGTAACGGACGCTCAAGTCGTCGCCGCCTATTGCAGCGGAGTCATCCTGGTCGTCGATTCCGGCAAGACCAAGAAAGATGCCCTTGTCAAAGCAAAAGCCAACCTGGAACGCGCCAGCGCCCGCATTCTCGGGATCGTGCTGAACAACGTCAGTCGCGGCAAGGGCGATTCGTATTATTACTATTATTACGGCAGCAAATGAACGTATTCTGAACAAGAAATTGGGGAGTATGGGGCTGTGAAGATGGATTACAAAAAACGGCTGGTTCTCTTAATCGCGGTCGATGTCTCCCTAGTATGGGTCAGCGTCTATACCTCCTATCTAGTCCGCTTCTCCGGCCAGATCCCGGACATCTATAGGAACCAGTTCATCCAGTATGGAATTTGGGGATCGATCTTTACGGCCATCTGCTTGATCGGATTCCGGCTCTATAACCGTCTTTGGCAGTATGCGAGCATCGGAGAGCTGCTCTCCATCTTGAAGGCATTGACCCTCAGCTCCGCGTTTATCTATGGCTTCATCTATATCGTAAGTGGCAGGCCCATTCCTTTGTCCATCTTCCTGAGAACCTATGAAACCTGCCTATTGCTTATCGGCGGAAGCCGGTTTATCTGGCGGATGGTGAGGGATACCTACCTGGTTTCTCGAAAGGGAAGACGCAGGGGCCTCATCTACGGCGCAGGCGATTGCGGCTCGATGATCGCCAAGGAAATGAAGACGAATTCGGCCATGGCCATGTACCCAATCGGCTTCATCGATGACGATCCCCTGAAGAAGAACATGCAAGTGTTAGGGATTCCAATCCTCGGGACAGGGGAGAAGCTGGATGAGATCATCCGCAAGAATGACATTCAAGAGATCATCATCGCCATACCTTCCGCCTCTCGCCGGAGGACGACCGAGATCATTGAAGCTTGCAAGGAATACCCTGATATCCGGTTGAAAATGGTTCCCCACTTGGCCGATCTCATTCAAGGCAAGGTCAGCCTTCAAGAGATTCGCAACGTCGAGGTGGAGGATCTCTTGGGGAGAGAGCCGGTACAAGTAGATCTGCATGGAATTGCCAATTATGTAGAGAACAAAGTTGTACTGGTCACCGGAGCCGGAGGCTCCATCGGCTCTGAGCTCTGCCGGCAGATTGCACCATACAAGCCTAAACAACTGCTCCTCCTGGGACATGGAGAGAACAGCATTTACACGATCGAGATGGAGCTGCGCCGCAAATTTCCGGAGCTCCCCATCCATAGCATTATCGCCGATGTGCAGGATAGAGGACGAATGGAATTCGTCTTCGAAGCCTATCATCCGCAAGTGGTCTTCCATGCAGCGGCCCATAAGCACGTGCCCCTCATGGAGAACAACCCAACCGAGGCCATCAAGAACAACGTCTTCGGTACCCGCAACGTGGCGGAATGCGCCCATCGGTTCAATGCCGAACGCTTTGTCCTGATCTCAACGGACAAGGCCGTGAACCCGACCAGCATCATGGGAGCGACGAAGCGGATTGCCGAGATGTTCATTCAATCCTTAAACGGCATCAGCAAGACCAAGTTTGCCTCCGTCCGGTTCGGCAATGTACTGGGCAGCCGGGGCAGCGTCATCCCCCGGTTCAAGGAACAGATCGCATACGGCGGTCCTGTGACGGTCACGCATCCAGAGATGATCCGCTATTTTATGACCATTCCGGAAGCGACCCAGCTCGTCATCCAAGCCGGCGCTTTCGCCCAGGGAGGTGAGGTCTTCATCCTGGATATGGGCGAACCGGTCAGCATCCACCAACTGGCCAAGGACCTGATCAAGCTCTCCGGCTTCGAACCGAATGTCGACATAGCAATCGAGTTCACCGGCATGCGTCCGGGAGAGAAGCTCTATGAGGAGCTCTTGACCGATGAAGAAGGACTCACCGCCACTACACATAACCGAATCTTCATAAGCAAGCCGAAGTACAACACGATCAAGGAAATGGAAATGATCTTCAAGAACCTGGAGTACACCGTCCAAGAGAATCAAGCAGCAGTGAAGGAAGTTGTCAGCACAGTAGTTCCGGGATTCATGCATGCAGCAGGGTAAAAGGAATGGGGAGAAGGGATGTTTAAAACCTTGGCTGAGTCGACCAAACAGATTGAAGATCAATCCCAGTCCTTGTCCACTGAGGCAGAGAGCAAGCCAGCAGTTAGGAAGGTACTGGATCTCCACTTGATCGAGAACCATAAATTCCACAACAAAGAAAGCTATCCGAAGAATGTCCGTACTCTTGAAGAGCTCGGTTTTAACTTCGATGTTGGGATGTAGTCTTATTTTGAACTGAATCATTTCGAGGTGCTCTATGTCTTATATTCACGTAAAACGAGGAATTGATGTGATTCTCTCTTTGGTTAGTCTGATTCTGCTATCTCCGCTCTTTATCATCATCATGATGACTATCAAATTGGATTCAACTGGGCCATTTTTTTTTAAGCAAAAACGTATAGGAGTTCACAAGTCACATTTCTACATTTATAAATTCCGTAGTATGCAGGTGAATGCGCCCAAAGATCAACCAACACATCTTTTAAAAAATGCCGATTCCCACATTACACGTGTAGGAAAATTTCTAAGAAAATCTAGTCTTGATGAATTACCTCAGCTCATTAATATCCTCAAAGGCGATATGAGTATAATTGGACCTCGACCTGCACTTTGGAACCAATATGATCTCATAACAGAGCGAGATAAATATGGAGCAAACGAAATAAAGCCTGGATTAACTGGATGGGCTCAGATTAATGGTAGAGATGAATTATTAATTGAGGATAAGGCAAGACTTGACGGGTTTTATGTAAATAACTACGGTATCATAATTGATATTTTATGCTTTTTTAAAACTATAAAAAGTGTTTTTAAAAGAGAGGGAATAGTTGAAGGTTCGAAAATTGAAAGATTAAGTTAACATGTTTTTAGGAGTTGATAATTGTATGTTACTTGTTACAGGAATTACGGGTCACACTGGGCATTATTTCTTAAAGGAGCTTATAAAAAAAAATTATAGTGGGAAAATACGGTGTTTTACAAGACGCACTTCAAGTACCGATTTACTTATTCAGTCAGGCCTTGATATTGAAGTGTTTCAAGGAGATTTAGATAAGCAACACGATATATCCAAAGCAATGAATGGTATAATAACAGTAGTGCATATTTATAACATCAATCATTCGATTAATGTTGTTAAAACAGCTATTGAAAATGGCGTTAAGAGAGTTATATTAGTACATACAACAGGGATATATTCGAAATTTAAAGCGGCATCTTCTGAATATAAAAGAATTGAAGAACAAATATGCGCATTACATGCGTCATCATCACTTAAGATGACGATTTTAAGACCCACCATGATCTACGGAGATATATGCGATAGAAATATTAGTAAATTTATTAAGCTCATTGATAGTAGTAGATTAATACCTCTTATAAACCATGGGGAAAATCTGGTGCAACCAGTGAATGCGAGAGATCTTGGGAGTGCACTTTTTGCTGTTCTTATGCAACCAGAAAAGACCACTAACAAGTCATATATTATTTCCGGAGATAGGCCCCTTAAGCTTAAGGAATTATTTCAATTAATTTCAAACGAACTTAGAAAGAAAACAAGATATATTAGTTTTTCTTTATATTTTTGTGTATTTAATGCAAAAATGCTAAATATCATAACTGATGGAAAATTTAATTATGTAGAGAAAGTTATGAGAATGGGTGAAGACAGAGCATACACGCATTCGGATGCCTCGAATGATTTCGGTTTTTCACCAATGAGAATTGAAGAAGGAATTAAAATGGAGGTACAGCAATATCTGGCTTCTTCAAGAAAAAATGTGCATCCACATGAGGAGTAGATATGAAAATTGTTCTAATCTCAAGCCATACAAAATCATTATTCTGGTTCCGTATGGATTTAATGGATGAAATCATTAGAAATGGACATACAGTTATTGCTGTAGGCTCAGAAAGTGAGGATAAATGGGCAAGTAAATTCTCATCACATGGGATATGCTATAAGCAAATTACAGTTGAGCGAAATGGTTTTAATGTAATTTCAGACTTAAAGACTTTTTTTAACATGATAAGATTCATGAGGAGAGAAAAGCCTGATAAAGTATTTGCTTATCAAGCAAAATCAATTATTTATGGAAGTATAGCAGCCAGGCTTACAGGAACAAACGATATATATATATTATTAGCAGGCTTAGGTTCGATTTTAAGAAGTGAAAAGAAGAGGCATTATATTATAAAAAAAATTTTATATCTGCAATATAAAATTGCATGTTATTGCAGTAAAAAAGTATTCTTTCAAAATAATGATGATAAGAATGATTTCGTCAATAAAAACATTATAAATAATGATAAGGTGGTTATTGTAAATGGGTCCGGAGTTAATATAGACAGATTCCAACAAGCACATTTTCCAAAAAATATAGCATTTTTATTTATCGGGCGTCTAATTAGGGATAAAGGAATATTTGAATACTTAAAAGCCTGCAGGGAGATAAAGATAATATACCCAAATATTGAATGTCTACTGGTTGGGCCTTTTGATAGCAATCCTTCCGCGATTAGTGAGGAAGATCTTAAACCATATTTGGAAAACAATATTATTCAATATTTTGGGGAACAACAAGATGTAAGAAAATACATAAGGCGAAGCAGTATATTTGTATTACCCTCTTATCATGAAGGAACTCCAAAAACTGTAATTGAAGCTATGGCTATGGGTAGACCAATAATAACCACTAATGCTCCGGGATGTAAAGAAACCGTTGAAAACGGGGTTAATGGATATTTAATTAACATTAAAGATACATCAGAATTAGTGAATAAAATGAAGCTGTTTATAGAAAATCCACAGTTAATAAAAGAGCTAGGGGATAAAAGCCGTGAAATAGCTTGTGAGAAATATGATGTCTCAAAAGTTAATAGGGTTATGATTTCAGAAATGCAATTATATGGAGGATGATTTAATGTGAGTTTATACGAAGATATTGTTGCGAAGAAATCGAAAGTTTCCATAATTGGTTTAGGATATGTTGGTATGCCTATCGCCGTTGCATTTGCAAAAAAAGTTAATGTGATTGGGTTTGATATAAACAAAGATAAGATTGAATTGTATCAGGCAGGAATTGATCCGACTAAAGAAGTTGGAGAAGATGCAATTAGAAGTGCTAATATCGAACTTACATCAGTAGAGTCTGAACTTAGAAACGCGAAATTTCTCATTATAGCCGTTCCAACACCTGTTAATTCAGATCATACCCCAGATCTCACGCCCGTTGAGTCGGCCAGTCACATTGTTGGCCGAAATTTGACAGAAGGATCTATTGTTGTCTATGAATCTACTGTTTATCCTGGGGTGACTGAAGATATTTGTGTACCTATTCTTGAGGAAGAATCTGGCTTGAAGTGCGGAGTAGATTTCAAGATTGGATATTCCCCTGAACGAATCAACCCAGGAGATAAAACACATAGACTTGATTCAATTGTAAAAGTAGTTTCAGGAATGGATGAAGAGTCATTGGAAGTGATTTCTAAAGTCTATTCGTTAGTAGTTGATGCCGGAGTTTTTAAAGCGACAAGTATTAAGGTTGCCGAAGCCGCCAAAGTCATCGAAAACTCACAAAGAGATATCAATATTGCTTTTATGAATGAACTTTCAATTATTTTTAATAAAATGGGCATAGATACAAAATCAGTATTGGAAGCTGCAAAAACCAAGTGGAATTTCTTGAATTTCTCCCCAGGATTAGTAGGTGGGCATTGTATCGGAGTAGACCCTTATTATCTTACGTACAAAGCAGAGCAGTATGGTTATCATAGTCAAATTATACTCTCAGGAAGAAGAATTAATGATGATATGGGAAAATATGTAGCAGAAAATCTTGTGAAAAATTTAATTAAGGCAGATAGACATGTCAAAGATGCCAAAGTAGCCATACTTGGATTTACATTTAAAGAAAATTGCCCGGATACCAGAAATACTAGAGTGATTGATATTGTTAGAGAATTGGAACAGTATGGGATTCAACCGTTGATCTCTGATCCGTTGGCTGATTCTGAAGAGGTTATTCTTGAATATGGATTGGAGCTTGTAGATATTAATCGTATTCGTGATATGGACGCTGTTATTCTTGCGGTAGCACACGAAGAATACAAAACTTTGGCAATGGAGAAAATCGGAAAATTATTTAATGGAGGCCAAAAGGTGTTGCTCGATCTCAAGGGAATGTTTAACCGTGAAAAGTATGAAGACAGCGGATTTTTATACTGGAGGTTGTAAAAATGGGATATCATCATTTGAAATTCCCTGAGAATTCCGTATTTCTAGTAACAGGTGGGGCTGGCTTTATTGGCTCGAATCTTTGTGAAGCAATTTTGCAAATGGGTTATCATGTGCGTTGCTTAGATGATCTATCTACTGGGAAAAAAGAGAACGTTGATCTCTTTCTATATGATCCTAAATATACCTTCCTTAATGGTGATATTCGGGATTTGGATTTGTGCATACGTTCTTGTCGAGATGTTCATTATGTACTGCATCAAGCTGCATGGGGAAGTGTTCCCCGCAGCATAGATATGCCACTATTATATGAAGATATTAATATTCGCGGAACACTTAATATGATGGAAGCAGCCCGCCAGAACGGTGTGCAGAAATTTGTCTATGCATCCAGTTCATCTGTATATGGGGATCATCCTGTATTGCCTAAAGTGGAAGGACAAGAAGGAAACCTTCTTTCTCCCTATGCTCTGACCAAGCGTGCAAATGAGGAGTATGGTAAGCTCTATGCAAAACTGTATGGGCTCAATACTTACGGTCTGAGATATTTCAATGTATTTGGAAAAAGACAGGATCCAAATGGAGCATATGCAGCGGTTATTCCAAAGTTCATCAAACAACTTTTAAATGATGAACGACCAACGATCAATGGTGATGGAAAGCAAAGCAGAGACTTTACCTATATTGAGAATGTAATTGAAGCAAATCTTAAATCATGTAAAACTCAATCTGAAGTTGCGGGAGAGGCCTTTAATATAGCTTTTGGTGGAAGAGAATATTTGATTGATGTATACAATTCGCTTTGTAGAGCTCTTGGGAAAGATATTGAACCGATTATTGGTCCCGAA
>Ga0255334_1000058_pt1 | contig 143295 bp, 117 predicted proteins | sample EtOH5_35cm_T3_12_FD_202080 | JGI IMG/M metagenome (GOLD analysis project Ga0255334, IMG submission 202080) | Sandy soil microbial communities from University of British Columbia, Vancouver, Canada - EtOH5_35cm_T3_129 | ecosystem: Engineered > Artificial ecosystem > Sand microcosm >...
GTATGACGCCCCAGTGCTCAGGCGTGGCGTGTTGATGGGTTTCGTTCAGGTCTTCATGCAGCATGGGCCATTGACTGGCTCATCGCACAGTCTTCTTGTTAGCCCTGAACTGTACAAACAACAAAGGTCCTTCGGGGCCTTTGCTTAACTGAGCGGCATTGACCGAAGGCAGCGTTTTGGATAGTGCGCAAAGAGGGCCGAGGCGCACTCAGAATGCAGGAACCACGGCGCCCTTGTCCTTGTACTTGTCCTGGATGAACTTCTTCACTTCCGTCTTGCGGTCTTTGTTGTAGCTGTCCAGGTAGGGCTGGTGCTGGAAGAAGTTCGCGTCCAGCTGCTTGTCTTCGACCACCGCGTTGGGCCGCAAGGCGTCTTCTTGCCGCCAATGGCCCGGCTATGGGCAAGAAAAGCAACGCGGCGGATCGCCCGAGGCCGCGCTGCCACCGACCGCAGGGAGTTATGCAGGTCAACCTCAAAGGTGAGGACGCGGGACGCGCAGCCTCTGGTGACAAATCGCCGGCAGCCCAGGCGCTCTCAAATCCCTGCAAGGTGTGCCGTTGCGAACGTTCTGGACACCGGACAGGATTTTGGAGGATCATGCACATGCGCAAGGGCCTAGGTAGATTTCGAGCCTGCCTTGGCTTGCGTGATCCTGTAGCCACCTTGTCCGAGGAGGTTAGTCATGAGTTTCCATCTCTTTGAGCACCGCCGCGACGCCCACATCCGCCGGTCCCGCGAGTATCTGGAAGAAGCGAATGTGGCGCGGGTTGAACACCAGGCTGCCGCGGAGCACCATACGGCCCTGGCCAAGATGTACGGCGAGCGGATCGCCAGGATCGAAGCGGAAATCCACAATGCGTTGCAACCCCCTTCGTTAATCGCGCGGCCTATGGTCGACGAAATGGGCGACGATGGCGAGCGGCCCAAGATGGAGTCCGTCGTGTCTTATCCGGCGCGATCAGCGCGTTCCTGAGCATTCTGGACGCGCCACGCAGCCGAAGCTTTCGCGGCATATCTCCAAGTCTCATTTGCGGCGTCGTGTCTCGGCAAAAGAAGCCAGGCGACATCTCCTGGATATCTCCTGGATGTTCGCGCGAACGGGTTCCACGATGTCAACGATGACACCACGAACCCTGCGTGAGAGTCCGGGCACGAAGAGCGGTTGCCGTGGTCGGGGTCAGCCTGTGAGGCGCCCATCGCGGCGTCGGAGCACGGCATGCGTGGCCAAGCCAGCGGTGCGGGTCAGCGCCATGAGCGACCGAAGATCCGACACAGCGCCTCCCTGGGCGCGTCCATCGAGGCCTCAGGGCTTGAAACATCAGCCCCTTTAGACCGATGGCGGCCGGTGGTCTCGGCGGTCTTGGGTGTAGCCGAATTTCTGTGTGTGAGGCTCATTGAACCTTCACCGATTTCGTGAAGCTGGTTGAATATCTTACGTGCTCGATTTAGTGAACCTCGCCTCACAACACAGCGGCTTTCCAGTCGCCCTGATGGTGCATTGCACAACACCGGTGCGCTGGTGCTGTCGCCATTTTTGCGCCAAATAATGACAAAGCGCCCGCAGTCATTGCGCAATACGCTCTACATTTAATAGCAAACGCCACATCGGCAAGCTGGCATAAGGCTTGCATTGATGGGTTGAGACCCTCACAGGTCTGCATTGGCCGCTCCGCCCAACGGCGGGCGGAGGCGGCCAGAACCCGGACAAAGGCGTCCCCACCCGCGCACAGCTGCTGTATTACGCAGCCAGGCGCGGTGTGAGGACGCCTTTTTTGTTTGTCACGCCGAAGGGAAGCCCCATGACCGATCTGTTGAAAACCAGCCTCACCCGCCGCACCGTGCTGCAGGCCGCCACCGTGGGCGCCGTGGGCATAAGCCCCGCGCTGCGCGCCCTCGTCCACGCCCAGGGCTCGGACGCCCCGGAGAAGAAGGAGGTGAAGATCGGCTTCATCCCGCTGACCGACTGCGCCAGCGTGGTGATGGCCTCGGTGCTGGGCCTGGACAAGAAGTACGGCGTGACCATCATCCCCACCAAGGAGGCCAGCTGGGCCGGCGTGCGCGACAAGCTGGTGAATGGCGAGCTGGACTTTGCCCATGTGCTCTATGGACTGGTGTACGGCGTGCACCTGGGCACGGCCGGCCCCAAGAAGGACATGGCGGTGCTGATGAACCTGAACCACAACGGCCAGGCCATCACGCTGTCCAAAGCCTTGGCCGACAAGGGCGCGGTGGACGGTCCGTCGCTCGCGGCGCTGATGGCCAAGGAGAAGCGCGAATACACCTTCGCGGGCACCTTCCCCACGGGAACGCACGCGATGTGGATGCACTACTGGCTGGCGGCTGCGGGCATCAACCCGCTGTCGGGCGCCAAGCTGATTACCGTGCCGCCGCCGCAGATGGTGGCCAACATGCGCGTGGGCAACATGGACGGCTTCTGCGTGGGCGAGCCCTGGAACCACCGCGCCATCATGGACGGCATTGGCGTCACCGCCAACACCACGCAGGACATCTGGAAGGACCACCCCGAGAAGGTGCTGGGCACCACGGCCGACTTCGTGAAGAAAAACCCCAACACCACGCGCGCCGTGATGATGGCGGTGCTGGAAGCCAGCCAGTGGATCGACGCCAGCCTGTCCAACAAGATGAAGATGGCCGAGACGGTGGCGCAAAAGTCCTACATCAACACCAGTGTGGACGCGATCAACCAGCGCATCCTGGGCCGCTACCAGAACGGCATGGGCAAGACCTGGGACGACCCGAACCACATGAAGTTCTTCAACGACGGTGCGGTGAACTTTCCCTATCTGTCGGACGGCATGTGGTTCCTCACCCAGCACAAGCGCTGGGGCCTGCTCAAGAGCCACCCCGACTACCTGGCCGTGGCCAAGCAGGTGAACCAGGTGGACCTGTACAAGTCGGTGGCCAGCGCCCTCAAGGTGAACGTGCCCAAGGACACCCTGCGCACCAGCAAGCTGATAGACGGCGTGGTCTGGGACGGCAAGGACCCCGCCAAGTACGCCGACGGTTTCAAGATCAAGGCCTGAGCGCCCAGGCCGCAAGCCCCGCCCTACCCTGCACGCCACGCACACCGGAGATCACCATGGTCAGCGCCGTATTCCACTCCCCGCTGGAGCCCACGCCAGCCCCGCAAGATGCTATCAATAACGTAGCAGTCAGCGCACAACCAGCAACCACCAAGGGCCAAAATCACTTGAAACCAGCGAACCCGCCTGCACCCCGGCCGGGGCGTGACTGGGCGGCCCTGTCGCGCGGCTTCTGGCTGGCGGTGCTGCCACCGCTGTGCGGCCTGGGCTTGCTCGTGGGGCTGTGGGCGCTGGTCTCGGCCAGCACCGGCAACAGCATTCCCGGCCCCCGCGAAACCTGGCTGCAGGCGCTGGATGTGTTCAGCAACCCGTTCTACAGCAACGGCCCCAACGACCAGGGCGTGGGCTGGAACGTGCTGGCTTCACTGGAGCGCGTGGCCATCGGCTTTGGGCTGGCGGCGGTGGTGGGCATTCCGGCGGGCTTCGTGATCGGGCGGTTCAACTTCCTGTCGCGCATGTTCAACCCGCTCATCAGCCTGCTGCGTCCGGTGTCGCCGCTGGCCTGGCTGCCGATTGGCTTGCTGGTGTTCAAGGGCGCCAACCCGGCGGCCATATGGACCATTTTCATCTGCTCGATCTGGCCCATGATCATCAACACCGCCACGGGCGTGCAGCGCGTGCCGCAGGACTACATGAACGTGGCCCGCGTGCTGAACCTGTCCGAGTGGAAGATCGCCACCAAAATTTTGTTCCCCGCCGTGCTGCCCTACATGCTGACCGGCGTTCGCCTGGCCGTGGGCACGGCGTGGCTGGTGATCGTGGCCGCCGAGATGCTGACCGGCGGCGTGGGCATCGGCTTTTGGGTGTGGGACGAGTGGAACAACCTGAACGTCAAGAACATCATCATCGCCATCTTCGTGATCGGCATCGTCGGGCTGGTGCTGGAGTACGCACTCATCAAGCTGGCCACCGCATTTACGTTCGAGGAAGTCAAGAACTGAAAACTCCGTTCGGGCTGAGCTTGTCGAAGCCTTTCAACAAGCTCAAGGCGAACGGCAACGGAGAACAACATGAATGCATCCCACACCACCAAGTTCATCGAGATCCAGGGCGTCGAGCAGACCTTCAAGACCGCCAAGGGCCTTTTCCCGGCGCTGCAGGGCATCAACCTCACGATTGCCAAGGGTGATTTCGTGGCGCTCATCGGCCACTCGGGCTGCGGCAAATCCACCCTGCTCAACCTGATCGCCGGGCTGACCACACCCACGGGCGGCGCCCTGCTGTGCGCCAACAAGGAGATCAAGGGCCCCGGGCCCGAGCGCGCCGTGGTCTTTCAGAACCACTCGCTGCTGCCCTGGCTGACCTGCTTTGACAACGTGCACCTGGCGGTGGAGCGGGTGTTCGGCAAAGCCGAAAGCAAGGCCCAGCTTGTGGCCCGCACCGATGCGGCGCTGGCGCTGGTGGGCCTTGCGCACGCGGCGCAAAAGCGCCCCGGCGAAATCTCGGGCGGCATGAAGCAGCGCGTGGGCATTGCCCGGGCGCTGTCGATGCAGCCGCAGGTGCTGCTGATGGACGAGCCCTTTGGCGCCCTCGACGCCCTCACCCGCGCGCGGCTGCAGGACGAGTTGCTGGAGATCGTGGCGCGCACGCAAAGCACGGTGGTGATGGTGACGCACGATGTGGACGAGGCCGTGCTGCTGTCCGACAAGATCGTGATGATGACCAACGGCCCCGCCGCCACCATTGGCGAGGTGCTGGACGTTGACCTGCCACGCCCGCGCAACCGCGTGGCGCTGGCCGAAGACCCACGCTACGTGCACTGCCGCAAGGCCGTGATCGACTTTCTCTACACGCGCCAAGCGCATGTGGAAAAGGCGGCTTGATCCTGGCACCGCCGAAGGCCCCTGGCCACGCGCAGCCACGGCCTTTTGACGTTGGCGTCATCCATTGCGCGTCACACCAGCCACCCACCCCATGAAACCGGCGCGGCCCAGGCCAGCGGCCGCCGCGCAAGGGCCGCCCCGCCGCGCTGGCGGTGTTCCCCTTCAGCGCCCGCCGCCCGTGATGTAGTGCTCGAGTTGCTCGATGATGAATTTCTGCTCGGAAATGATGTCCTTGACCAAGTCGCCAATGGAGATCAGCCCCACCAGTTTTCCACCCTCGACCACGGGCAGATGGCGCAGGCGGTTTTCGGTCATGAGCGCCATGCACTCCTGGCTCGTTTCGGTGAGGTTCACATACATCACGTGGGCGGTCATGACATCACTGACCAGCGTGACCGACGACGTGCGCCCCATCAGGGCAATCTTGCGTGCGTAGTCGCGCTCGGTGAAGATTCCCACGATGGCTTCGCCTTCCATCACCAGCAAGGCACCGATGTGCTTGTCGGCCATGCGCTGGAGCGCATCGAACACCGAATCTCCCGGTGCGATGGCGTGGACGGTGTTGTCGCTCTTGGATTTGAGAATTTCAGCAACGGCAGTCATGAAGGGCCTCGATAAAAAAATGGTGGGCGGACATGAAAGAGTTTCAACGCATCCTGCCTTGTGCGCAACAACGGCATGGACAAGAGGCCTGTTTGGCGGCGTTTGGCAACACCGCAGCGACCCTGCGCGCCGCAAACCCATTTTTAATTAAATTGCCTGATTGGCGATCTATCTCAGACCCCGTTCGCCCTGAGCCCGAACGGATGGGGTGAGGCATCTGAGGCAAGTCGTCAATCAGGGAAAAGTGACTTCCAGCGCTTATCCAGCAAGCGCCACAAGCTATTAAAAAAAGAGCAAATCGCAGCGCTTCAACGCCGTCCACCGAGCAGACTGCCGCCCATCTTGAGCAGGTCGCCCAGCCCCACCTGGCCGTCGCCATCCTGGTCGAGCAGGCTGCCCAGCAAACCGCCGCCCAGGCCTCCCTGCTGCTGCACGCGCGCGTGCTCCTGGCCCAGCACCTGGCCCAGGCCGCTGGCGTCCATGCCGCCAGAGCCCATGCGTTGCGCCAGGAACGACATCACGATGGGTGCCAGCATCTGCAGCAACGGCCCGGCATTGGCGCCCAGCCCCGTGGCCTGGCCCAGGCCCGCCTCCGCGCGCTCCTGATTGCCACCAAAGATATGGCCGAGGATGCCTGCGCCATCGGGCTGGCCACCGCCAACGCCCGCACTGCCGCCACCGCCCAGCAGCGAACCCAGCAGCCCGCCCAGATCAGGGCCGCTGCTGTGGTCGCGCTGCAATGCGCCAAACAGGTCCATGGCGCCCTGGGGCTGGGCCGCATTGCGCCCCAGCGTGCCCAGCAGCAGCGGCAGGGCCGCGCCCACGGCACCCTCGGTCTGCTCCGGGGTGGTGCCCAGTTGCTGGGCCATCTGTTGCAGCGGGGCGCCCTGAAGCTGGGCCATGAGTTCGTCAACAAGGGAGGCTGGGGAGTTCATGACAGGCATCCTTTCAAAAAATGCTCGGGCCACCGGGCCCGGCAAACATGGTAGGCCCAATGGGTGACTTGGAACGTGTTTACGTTCTAAATTGAACTGTGCACCCTTGCCGGGCCAACAACCAAGCCGAGGACAAGGGATTTACCAATTACTACATTCAGGGTTGACCCTAAGAACGTGTTTACGATCTCGCAGGGGCTGCGTTGGAGCGCAATCGGGATGCGTGGATGCTTCGGATGCGCCGCATGGGCTGGTGCCCATGCAAGCAGCCGGGGCGTTCACTCGCCCGATTTCGCTCCAACCCTTCGGGCAGTGGTCTTTGCGGGCGGTCTGCGGCGTTGCAAAGCTTGTTGATAGCCGAGCTATCAACTGCGCACCGCGCCTTGCATCCCATCCCGCAAAGACCGCTGCGCAGCCTCTGGGAGATCGTAAACACGTTCTAAGAACCGCAGCCACCCACCCGGTTGTTGCAGGCAGTTGCACCATGTCCCCGCCACACTTGCGCGCTGTGCATCCCCATCGCCGCATACCGCGCGGCGTACACAGGCCTTCCCCATTCCACCTTTCGCAGCGGTTGCGCTGCCCCCCGCGTGCCGCGCGACAGCACCGCGTTGCCGCGACCGCCGCGCTCAAGGCGGCCGTTTCGGTGCTGCCGCTGGTGTCGGTCCGCCATCGTGGCCATCGTGGCGGCGGTGGTGGCGGTGGTGGCGGGCAACCAGGCCCGCATCGCCACCAGCGGCCTGATGATCTTTGCCGTGGTGGTGCTGCACAACGGCCTGGGCCTGTTGCTGGGCTACTGGCTGGGCAAGCTCACGGGCATGGAGGTATCCAAACGCAAGGCCTTGTCGATCGATGTGGGCATGCAGAACTCGGGCCTGGGCGTGGCGCTGGCCCAGGCGCATTTTTCGCCCTGGCGGCCGTGCCCAGCGCGATCTTCAGCGTGTGGCACAGCATCTCGGGCCCGCTGGTGGCCACGCTGTTCCAGCGCTTTCGCAACGAGGACGATGCCAGCACATCGAGCAAGCCGGTCTGATTCCGGCGCGGGTGGTCACCACTATCAATTCAATAGCTTCTTGCGCTTTATCCATAAGCGCTAGCGGCATTTTTTATTCAAAGCGGGCGCCCACGCATGTCCCAACGGCCGGGCCGCTACAACGCCAGCCGAAAGCCCACGCCATAGACGGCCCGGATGGGCTCGCAGCCCGGCGCCGCCTGCTCCAGCTTGCGCCGCAGGTTCTTGATGTGGGCGTCCACGGCGCGGTCGGTGACGGCGCGGCGGTCGTCGTGCAGCTTGTTGAGCAGCACCTCGCGCGACAGCACCTGCCCCGGCACGGCCGCCAGCGACCGCAGCAGCCGGAACTCGACCGGCGTCAGCTCCAGCGCCACCCCATGAAAGGTGGCCCGGTAGCCTGCCGAGTCGATGTGCAGCGCAGCCGCTGGCTCGAAAGCCATGCCGGCGTCCGCACGCCGGCTGCGCCGCAGGATGGCCTTGACCCGGGCCACGATCTCGCGGGGGCTGAAAGGGGTTTTACAGATGTAGTCGTCCGCGCCCCCTTCGAGACCGGCCAGGCGGTCGGCCTCGTCGGCGCGGGCCGTGAGCATGATGATGGGCACATCGCTGAAGCCGCGCAGATCGCGGCAAACCTGCAGGCCGTCGCGGCCCGGCAGCATCACGTCAAGCAACACCAGATCGGGGTGCCGGGCCTGCACAAACGCGGTTACCTCGCGGCCATCGGCCAGCCAGTCGGCCCGGTGCCCGGCGGCGTGCAGATAGTCCATGAGCAGCGCCGCCATCTTGGGCTCGTCTTCCACCACCAGGATATGGGCGGGCTGCGGCAGGCCGCTGGCAAGAGGCGCGCTCACGCGGGGCCTCCGTGCGGCGCTGCATCCGCAGCCAGCAGCGGAAACCGCATGGCGATGCACAGGCCGCCCAGCACCGAGGCGTGGGCGCTGATGCCGCCACGGTGCGCCTCCACGATGCGGCGGCTGATGGCAAGGCCCAGCCCGGCCCCGCCGCTGGCGCGGTTGCGCGAGGCCTCGACGCGGTAAAAACGGTCAAAAAGACGCGGCAGGTGCTCGGGCGAAACGCCAGGGGCCGAGTCGCAGAACTCCACCACGATGGCGCCGCCTTCGCGCCGGGCAACCACGCGCAGCATGCCGCCCGCATCGGTGTAGCGCAGCGCGTTTTCCAGCAGGTTGCCAAAAAGCTGGCCCAGCCGGCGCGCATCGGCGGCCACCACCAGGGTCTGGGCATCCAGCCGCAGCTCCAGCGCAATGCCGGCTTCGGCCAGGCGCGAACGAAACGAGGCCAGGCTGGCCTGCAACACGTCGGCCAGGTCCACCGGCACGGGCCGGTGCGTCATGGCGCCGGCATCGGCCAGCGACAGGTCATACAGGTCGCTGACCAGCTTGTTGAGCGTGGCCACTTCGGCCTGCAGCGACTGCAGCGACTGCAGCGTCAGCGGGCGCACCCCGTCCTCCAGGGCTTCCAGCTCGCCGTTGAGCACCCCGAGCGGGGTGCGCAGCTCGTGCGAAATATCGGCCATGAAATCGCGGCGCATCTGCTCGTTGCGCTCCAGCGCAACCGCCAGGCGGTTGAAGTCGCGGGCCAGTTGCCCGACCTCGTCGCGCGAGGCCATGTCCACGCGCGTGGCGTAGTCGCCGGCCGCCAGCCGGTGCGTGGCCTCGGCCACCTGCCGCACCGGGCGCAGCAAGGCGCGCGCGGCCCACAAGGCAATCAGTGCCGCCAGCAGCACCGACACCGCGCCCATGGTCCAGCTGGCCCGGAGCTGGCTTTGCGCGAAACGCACGTCGCCGGCGGCGCTCACGGTTTCGAACGGCGCGATGGCCACCCAGCCCACCGTGGTGCCATGCACCTGCAACGGCCAGCGCGGCGACTGGGGACGCACATCGGGATGGCCCACGACGAACTGCATTTCGGCATCGAGCAACGTGGCGCGCAACAGGGCACCGGTCAGGTCAGAGGGTTGGCGCGCACCCGGGCTGGCAAGGCTGGGCTGCAGTTCGTCCGGCCCCACCGCCGGCCGGAAAAGCCGGAACCAGCCGGGCCGGTCATTGCGCACGAAGTCCCAGCTGGCGCCATGGGCCAGGTAAGCCTCGACGATGCGCGGACGCGCGGCCTCCAGCCGGTCGCCGGCCAACTCGTTGATGTAGCCCAGAAACCCCCGGCTGAAACTCCACTGGGCCGCCAGTGTCATCGCCATGACCACAAAAACGGCCGTGGCCAGCACGGCCAGAAACAGCTTGGCCGTGATGCCGGGTTTGAGACGGAGCAAGGCAGGTAACACGTTGGAAAGAGAATGGGCGGCAGCAATGTCAGCGGGCGCACCGCGCCGGGCGCCACCGCGCATGAATTAAAGCACCGCCGGTGCCCCGGTGCGCGCCATATCCCCAGGCGCCGCAGACTTCCATGTTCCTCCTACTTTTTGCGTCAGAATGTTTCGCAACCAAGGACCGCGCGCGCCCATGACACCTCTTTTTCCAGAACACCTGCCGGCCCCCACGCTGTCCCCGTGCTCCACGCCCCTGCAAGCTTCCCGTTCGCCCAGCCGGCTGGCCTTGGCCACCTTGGTGGGCCTGGCATTGCTGGTGGGCGCCTGCTCTGACAAGACCGCGCCTGCGGCACCCAAGGGACCGGCCGAAGTGGGCGTGGTCACCCTGAAACCCGAGCGCCAGACCGTCACCACCGAATTGCCCGGCCGCACCAGCGCCTACCTCAGCGCCGAAATCCGCCCGCAGGTGGGCGGCATCGTGCAGCAGCGGCTGTTCACCGAAGGCGCGCAGGTCAAGGCCGGCCAGGCGCTGTACCAGCTCGATGCCTCGGGCTACCAGGTGGCTCAGGCCAGCGCCGAGGCTTCGCTGGCCAAGGCACAGGCCAGCGTCGGCACGGCCGAGGTCAACGCCCGGCGCAATGCCGAGCTGGTGAAGATCGATGCGATAAGCCGGCAGGTGTATGACGACAGCCATGCCGCCCTGGTGCAGGCCCGCTCCGACCTGGCCGTCGCCCGCGCCGCGCTGGACAACGCCCGCATCAACCTGGACTACACCCGCATCAAGGCGCCGATTTCGGGGCGCACCACCACGTCCACCGTGACGCCCGGCGCACTGGTCACCGCCAACCAGACCGCCGCGCTGACCACCATCTCGCAGCTCGATCCGCTGTATGTGGATGTCACCCAGTCCAGCACCGAGGTGCTGCGCCTCAAGAGCGACCTGGCGCGCGGACGCATCCAGAAGAGCGGCCAGGCCGAAGCGCCCATCACCCTGCAACTGGAAGATGGCAGCCGCTACCCCCACCCCGGCAAGCTGCAGTTTGCCGGGGTGAGCGTGAACCCCGGCACGGGCGCCGTGACGCTGCGCGCCGTGGTGCCCAACCCCGACGGCCTGCTCATGCCCGGCATGTATGTGCGTGCGGTGCTGGAAACCGGCATCAACGAACAGGCGCTGCTGGTGCCCCAGCAGGGCGTGAACCGCGACACCGCGGGCAACGCCAGCGTGCTGCTGGTCAACGCAGAAGGCAAGATCGAGCGGCGCAAGATTGCGGCGGAAGCGGCGCAGGGCAACCGCTGGCTGGTGGGCAGCGGACTGGCGGCCGGCGATCGCGTGGTGGTGGATGGCTTTCAGCGCATCAAGCCCGGCGACACCGTGAAGCCGATCGAGGTGGCCCCCAAGCCCATGGCGTCCACGGCGCCGGCCGCAGCCGCACCTGCGGCATCGACCGCCTCCGCCACACGCTGAGGGGCTGTCCGCCATGGCACAGTTCTTCATCAACCGGCCCATCTTCGCGTGGGTCATCGCCATCGTCATCATGCTGGCCGGGGCCATGTCCATCAAGACGTTGCCGCTGGAGCAATACCCCAACATCGCGCCGCCACGCGTGTCGATCAGCGCCATATACACCGGCGCATCGGCCAAGACGGTCGAAGAGTCGGTCACGCAGGTGATCGAGCAGCAGCTCAAGGGCCTGGATAACCTGATCTACATGGGTTCGGCCAGCGACGCATCGGGCAGTTCGCGCACCACGCTCACCTTCAACGCCGGCACCAACATCGACGTGGCCCAGGTGCAGGTGCAAAACAAGCTGCAGCAGGCCATGTCGCGCCTGCCACCGGCCGTGCAAAGCCGGGGCGTTACCGTCACCAAGGGCGGCAATGACTACCTGATGATCATCACCTTCACCTCGCCCGACCCCAGTGTGTCGCAGGTGGACATCGGTGACTACATCGCCAGCAACCTGGTGGACGTGATCAGCCGCATCGACGGCGTGGGCGACGTGGTCACGCTGGGCACCGGCTACGCCATGCGCGTGTGGCTCGACCCGGCCAGGCTCGAAAAATACGCGCTCATGCCGTCGGACATCGGCAACGCCATCAATGCACAGAACGCGCAGGTGTCGGCGGGCCAGCTGGGTGCATTGCCCGCCGTGGGCGAGCAGCAGCTCAACGCCACCATCACGGCGCGCAGCAAGCTGCAGACAAAAGAAGAGTTCGAGCAGATCGTGCTCAAGTCCACCACCGACGGCGCCGCGGTGCGCCTGAAAGACGTGGCGCGCATCGAGCTGGGCGCGGAAAACCTCACCATTACCTCCCGCCTGAACGGCCAGCCCGGCGCCGGCATGGGCGTGGTGCTGGCCGACAGCGCCAACGCGATGGCCGTGGCCGAGGCCGTGAACGCCAAGATCGCCGAGCTGCAGCCTTTCTTTCCCTACCAGCTCAAACCCTTCACCAGCTACGACACCACGCCGTTCGTGAGCGCCTCGATCGACGAAGTGGTCAAGTCCCTGCTCGAAGCCATGGTGCTGGTGGTGCTGGTGATGTACCTCTTTTTGCAGAACTTCCGCGCCACGCTGATTCCGGCGATTGCCGTGCCGGTGGTGCTGCTGGGCACTTTCGGCGTGCTGTCGGCCGCCGGCTTTTCGATCAACACGCTGACCATGTTCGGCATGGTGCTGGCCATTGGCCTGCTGGTGGACGACGCCATCGTGGTGGTGGAGAACGTCGAGCGCGTGATGAGCGAGGAAGGCCTGTCGCCCAAGGAGGCCACGCGCAAATCGATGGCCGAGATCACACCGGCCCTCGTGGGCATCGCGCTCACGCTGTCGGCGGTGTTCATCCCCATGGCGTTCTTCGGTGGCTCCACCGGCGTGATCTACCGTCAGTTTTCCATCACCATCGTGTCGGCCATGGTGCTGTCGGTGCTGGTGGCCCTCACGCTGACGCCCGCGCTGTGCGCCACCTTGCTCAAGCCCATTGCCAAGGGGCAGCACAGCCCCCATGGCGCGCCGCGCAAGGGCATTGCGGGCTGGATCGACCGCTTTTTTGGGGGCTTCAACCGCCGCTTTGACCGCACGGCCGCCGGCTACCAGCGCGGCGTGGGCAGCGTGGTGCGCACAAGCAAACGCACCATGCTGGTGTACCTGCTGATCTGCGCCGGCATGGCGGTGCTGTTCCTGCGCCTGCCCACGTCGTTCTTGCCCAATGAGGACCAGGGCGCGGTGTCGGTGCAGATCACGCTGCCGCCGGGCTCGTCCAATGCCCGGCTGCAGGCCGTGATGGCGCAGGTGCAAAAGTACTTTGCCGCCCAGCCCGATGTGATCAGCTTCAACTCGATTACCGGCCAAAGCGGCGACCAGAGCTCGGCGCGCGGCTTTGTGCGGCTGACCAACTGGGGCCAGCGCAAGCGCGCCGACCAGAGCGCCGACGCCATCGCCCGCAAGGCCACCAAGGACCTGGCCGCCATCCGCGATGCGCGCATTTTCGTGCTGCTTCCGCCCGCCGTGCGCGGGCTGGGGGCCAATGCGGGCTTCAACTTCCAGCTCAAGGATTTGAACGGCCTGGGCCACGATGCCCTGGTGGCCGCGCGCGACAAGGTGCTCGAATTGGCAGCCCAGCGCCCCGAGCTGAGCAACACGCGCAGCACCAACCTGGACGACACCTCGCAGTTGGGCGTGGACATTGACGACAGCAAGGCCGGCGCCCTGGGCCTGGCCACGGTGGACGTGAACAACACCCTGTCGAGCGCGCTGGGCGGCACCTATGTGAATGACTTTCTCAACAAGGGGCGCGTCAAGCGCGTCTACATGCAGGGCGACGCGCCGTTTCGCATGCTGCCGCAGGACGTGGGGCCCTGGACGGTGCGCAACAACCAGGGGCAGATGGTGCCGTTCTCGGCGTTTTCGAGCACCCGCTGGACCTACGGCTCGCCCCAGCTGCAGCGCTACAACGGCAGCCCCAGCTACGAGTTCGTGGGCAATGCGGCCGCGGGCGTCAGCTCGGGCGCGGCCATGGCGGCGATCGAAGACATCATGAAGGAAATGCCCGTGGGCATCGGCTATGAATGGACCGGCGCCTCGTTCCAGGAGCGGCTGTCGGGCTCGCAGGCGCCGCTGCTGTATGCGGTGTCGATTCTGTTCGTTTTCCTGTGCCTGGCCGCGCTGTATGAAAGCTGGTCGGTGCCGTTTTCGGTGATTCTGGTGGTGCCGCTGGGCATTGTCGGGGCGCTGCTGGGCATCGGGTTTCGCGGGCTGTCCAATGACGTGTACTTTCAGGTGGGCCTGCTCACCACCGTGGGGCTGTCGTCCAAGAACGCCATCCTGATCGTGGAATTTGCAACCCAATTGCAGGAGCGCGGCCACAGCGTGCTGAACGCCACGCTGGAAGCCGTGCGCCTGCGGCTGCGGCCCATCTTGATGACCTCGCTGGCCTTTGGTTTTGGTGTGCTGCCCCTGGCCCTGGGCAGTGGCGCGGGCGCCGGCGGGCGCCAGGCCATCGGCACGGCGGTGCTGGGCGGCATGGTGTCGGCCACCGTGCTGGGCATCTTTTTTGTGCCGGTGTTCTTTGTCCTGATCCGTGGTTACTTTGCCGACCGCGCGGCAAAGCAGTCTGCCAACCAACCCGGAGCCGCCGCATGAGCTGCACCCCCCTGATCGCTCCCCGCCGCACCGTGGTGCGTGCGACCACCGCGGGTGCACTTGCGCTGCTGGCGCTGGCGGGCTGCACCAGCCTGGCGCCGGACTATGCGCGCCCCACGCTGCCGGTGCCTGCCGCGCTGAACGGCACGAACGGGTCTGAAGGCACCGCGCTGGCGCCCGAGGCCGGCCCCATGGGCTGGCAGGAATTTCTGCAGGAGCCGCGTCTGCGCGAACTGGTGGCGCTGGCGCTGCAAAACAACCGCGACCTGCGCGTGGCGGTGCTGGCCATCGAGAAGGCCCGCGCGCAATACGGCGTGGAGCAGTCCAACCGTTTTCCTGCCGTGGGCGCCACCGCCGCGGGCACCCGCACGCGCACGGCCGAGGACCTGGCAACCGGCGGCCGCTCGCCCACCAGCAGCCAGTACAGCGCGCAGCTCGGCTTCAGCAGCTACGAGATCGACCTGTTTGGCCGGGTGAGGAATCTCAACGAGGCCGCGCTGCAGGAATTTTTGCGCACTACAGAAAACCGCCGCAGCGTGCAGCTGAGCCTGGTGGCGGAGGTGGCCAACGCCTGGCTCACGCTGGACGCCGATGGCCGGCGCCTGCAACTGGCGCAAGACACCCTGCGCAGCCGCCAGAAGTCGTATGCGCTGACAGAGCGCAGCCACGCCCTGGGCGCTGCCTCGGGCCTGACGCTGGCGCAAACCCAGACCACCGTGGACACCGCCCGCGCCGACGTGGCCGCCTTCACCAGCCAGGTGGCGCGCGACCGCAATGCACTGGCCCTGCTGGCGGGCGCGCCGGTGCCAGCCGGGTTGCTGCCCGATCTGCCCGATCTGCCCGACGCCACGGCCCTGGAACCTGCCACCGCGACAACACCGCTTGCACCGGCGCTGGCAACGCCCGCCCTTGCAGCGCCCGCCGCCACCCTGCTGGCGGTGCCTGCCGACCTGCCCTCGTCGGTGCTGCTCAACCGCCCCGACGTGCGCACTGCCGAATTCACGCTGCGCGGCGCCTACGCCAGCATTGGCGCGGCCCGTGCCGCGTTCTTCCCCAGCATCACGCTCACGGCGTCGGCGGGCACCGCCAGCAACGCGCTGTCGGGCCTGTTCGACGGCGGCAACGGCACCTGGAGCTTTGCGCCGCAGATCCGCCTGCCCATTTTTGATGGGGGCCGCAACCTCGCCAACCTCCAGATCGCCGAAACCGCGCGCGACACCGCCCTTGCCCAGTACGACAAGGCCGTGCAAACCGCGTTCCGCGAAGTGGCCGATGCCCTGGCCGAGCGCGCCACGCTGGCCGAGCGCCTGCAGGCCCAGCAATCGCTGCAGGCGGCCACGCTGAAGGCGCTGGAGCTGTCCGAAGCACGCTACCGGCTGGGCGCCGACAGCTACCTGCCCGTGCTGGACGCCCAGCGCTCGCTCTACAGCGCGCAGCAGACGCTGATCGGGCTGGCGCTGGCCGAGCAGGCCAACCGGATCACGCTGTACAAGGTGCTGGGGGGTAGCTGGAACGACAACCCCATGGCGGACAACGCCGCAACAATGCCCGGCACCTGAAGGGGGCACAATGCAGCGCCAGCGCGGCACCCTGTGACAAAATGCTTCCAGCCGCTGCAAAAAATAGCTCCACCACCTTTCGCCCGGAAAGGGGCCGATACCTTCAGCGCCAAAAAGAACACCATGTTGCACATTCCCGATCGCTGCCCGCCCCTGACAGAACCTGCGAGCAAAGTCTGCTTTACCGCGCTGCTCTGCGCCATCACCTTCAGTGCCGCCAGCGGCGCCATGGCCGACGAACTGCAAAAGCCCCCGCAAACCCCGTCGCTCTATGTGGAGGCCGGGTACACCGACCACCGCAACCCGGCCACCCGCACACGCACCGTGGGCCTGCGCATACCCCTGGAATATTCGTTCTGGCAAGGGCGCATCCGCACGAACCTTGATATGTATCTAAGCGACTGGGATTCCACGGCAACACCGCCTGCGCGCCACCACAACGCCCAGTTGGGCGTGGTGCCCATGTTTCGTTACCGTTTTGCAGACGGCCATTCGCCCTGGTTCGTGGAGGGCGGCATTGGCCTGTCGTACCTGACTGCCACGCACCACACACCCACCAACTACTTTGGCAGCCGCTGGAACTTCAGCGACCATCTCGGCGTGGGGCTCAACTTTGGTGCACAGCAGCAGCACGAAATCGCCCTGTACGCCAAACATGTTTCCAACGCCGGGCTGCGCAAGCCCAACCCGGGCGAAACGTTTGTGCAGATACGCTACGCCCACCGCTTTTGATCCAGCGGCCGCAAGCATTTTCCTGCCCCTTCACTCAGGGGGCACGCACCAAGCTGGCCCACTGGCCTGTGCTTTTTTGCACCCGCAACGCAACCCCGTCCCGGCAGTTGCTATTATATTTATAGCTACTAGCGCTTTATAGATAAGCCCTATAGCCTTATTTCTCTTAAACCCCCCACCGCATCCATTTTTGGCACAGGTTTTGCATCGTCCCAGGTGCGGCCACGATAGGCCGCATGTTCGGCCCGGTGCAATGGCGGATTGGGCTGACGAAGACGATGGCGTCCCTGCGAGGGTGTTGGCTGCCAAGCCAGCGCTCCGTGCGGACGCCTTTTTGTTTTTCCGAAACGCCTACGGGGGTCACGATGAAAAAATCCAGGCTGGTGATGGTGGGAAATGGCATGGCCGGCGTCCGCTCGCTCGAAGAGCTGCTGAAGATTGCGCCCGACCTGCACGACATCACGGTATTCGGCGCCGAGCCGCACCCCAACTACAACCGCATCCTGCTGTCGCCCGTGCTGGCGGGCGAGCAGACCATCGACGAGATCATCCTGAACGACTGGCAGTGGTATGCCGACAACCACATCACGCTGCACACCGGTTTCACCGTGACCGACGTGGACCGCGTGCACCGCATCGTTCACGCCACCAATGCAGTGGGCGAGACCATTACCGCCGAATACGACCGCCTCATCATGGCCACGGGCTCCAACCCGTTCATCCTGCCCATTCCCGGCAAGGACCTGAAGGGCGTTCTGGCCTACCGCGACATCGCCGACACCCAGGCCATGATCGACGCCGCGGCCACCTACAAACACGCGGTGGTGATTGGCGGCGGCCTGCTGGGCCTGGAGGCCGCCAATGGCCTCATGAAGCGCGGCATGCAAGTCACCGTGGTGCATGTGGGCGACTGGCTCATGGAGCGCCAGCTCGACGATGTGGCCGGCAAGATGCTGCAAAAGTCGCTGCAGGAGCGCGGCATGCAGTTCCTGATGAAGGCCCAGACGCAGGAACTGCTCGGCAACGCCGAAGGCCGCGTGGCTGCGGTCAAGTTCAAGGACGGCACCGAAGTGCCCGCCGACCTGGTGGTGATGGCCGTGGGCATCCGCCCCAACACCGCCTTGGCCGAAAAGATGCGCCTGCACGTGAACCGCGGCATCGTGGTCAGCGACACGCTGCAGACCACCACCGATGCGCGCATCTACGCCGTGGGCGAATGCGCGGCGCACCGGGGCATCGCCTATGGCCTGGTGGCGCCGCTGTTCGAGCAGGGCAAGGTGCTGGCCAACCACCTGGCCGAGTTCGGCATTGGCCGCTACCAGGGCTCGCTGACCTCGACCAAGCTCAAGGTCACGGGCATCGATCTGTTTTCGGCCGGCGACTTCCAGGGCGGCGACAACACCGAGGAGATCGTGATGAGCGACCCCTTTGGCGGTGTGTACAAGAAGCTCGTCATCAAGGACGACAAACTGGTGGGCGCCTGCCTGTATGGCGACACGGTGGACGGCAGTTGGTATTTCAAGCTGCTGCGCGACGGCCGCACGGTGAACGACATCCGCGACAAACTCATGTTCGGCGAATCGCACCTGGGCGACACCGGCCACCAGGGCCAGAGCAAGGCCGCCGCCATGCAGGACAGCGACGAGGTCTGCGGCTGCAACGGCGTGACCAAGGGCGCCATCTGCAAGGCCATCAAGGACAAGGGCCTGTTCACGCTCGACGACGTGCGCAAGCACACCAAGGCCAGCGCCAGCTGCGGCTCGTGCACGGGGCTGGTGGAGCAGATCATCATGTTCACGGCCGGTGGCGACTACAGCGCCACGCCCAAAACCAAGGCCCTGTGCGGCTGCACCGACCATGGCCACCAGGCGGTGCGCGATGCGATCCGCGCCAACAAGCTGCTGCGCATTGCCGACGTATTCGCCTTTCTCGAATGGAAAACGCCCAACGGCTGCGCCAGTTGCCGCCCCGCCGTCAACTACTACCTGATCAGCACCTGGCCCAAGGACGCCAGGGACGACCCGCAAAGCCGCGCCATCAACGAGCGCAGCCACGCCAACATCCAGAAAGACGGCACCTACAGCGTCATCCCGCGCATGTGGGGCGGCGAGACCACGGCCGACGAATTGCGCCGCATTGCCGATGCGGTGGACAAGTACCAGATCCCCACCGTCAAGGTCACGGGCGGCCAGCGCATCGACCTGCTGGGCGTGAAGAAGGAAGACCTGGTCAACGTGTGGAAGGACATCGGCATGCCCAGCGGCCACGCCTATGCCAAGGCCCTGCGCACCGTCAAGACCTGCGTGGGCAGCGAGTGGTGCCGCATGGGCACGCAGGACAGCACACAGATGGGCAAGGACCTGGAGCGCGCCATGTGGCGCATGTACGCACCGCACAAGGTCAAGTTCGCGGTGAGCGGCTGCCCGCGCAACTGCGCCGAGGCCGGCATCAAGGACGTGGGCATCATCGGCGTGGACAGCGGCTGGGAGATGTACGTGGCCGGCAACGGCGGCATCAAGACCGAGGTGGCGCACTTCTTCACCAAGCTCAAGACCGCCGAGGAAGTGCTGGAGTACACCGGCGCATTCTGCGAGCTGTACCGCCAGGAAGGCTGGTACCTGGAGCGCACCGTGCACTACGTGAACCGCGTGGGCCTGGACTACGTGAAAAAGCGCATTCTGGAAGACCACGAAGGCCGCAAGGCGCTGTGGGAGCAGTTGCAGTTTGCACTCGATGGGGAACCCGACCCATGGTTCGAATTTGACAAGGCGGCGGTGGACCAGCGCCAGTTTGTGCCCCTGGGCGCCTGAACACACCGAAAGCCCACTTATGCACCGCCGCACTCTTCTGACCGCCGCAAGCTGCACCACCGCGTGGGGCGCCATGGGCCTGCTCATGCCTGCGGGCACAGCCCACGCCCAGGTCGCCGACCTGAACGACGCCATCAACAAGGCGGGCCGCCAGCGCATGTTGAGCCAGCGCATGGGCAAGGCCTGGCTGGCCCTGGCCCACAAAGCCGACACCCCTGCAGCCCGCAGCGTGCTGGACCAATCCATGGCCCTGTTCGAGCGCCAGTTGGGCGAGCTCAAGGCCTATGCGCCCTCGCCCGCCATCCGCGACACCTATGTGAAGCTCGAAGGCGCCTGGGCCGACCACAAGGCCACGCTGATGGGCACCACGCCCTCGCGCGATGGCGTGGCCGCCCTGCTGCAGGCCGATGCCAAGGTCCTGGCCCTGGCCCACCAGGGCACGGTGCAGTACGAAGCGGCCTCGGGCAAGCCCGTGGGGCACCTGGTGAACATCGCGGGGCGCCAGCGCATGCTGAGCCAGCGCATGGCCAAGTTCTGCCTGTCGGCCATGCTGTCGGTGGACACTTCCGCCGCCACGGCCGAAATCACCAAGGCCCGCGACGAATTCCTGAGCGCCACCGAACTGCTGCGCAACGCCCCGCAGGCCAACGCGCGCATCCGGCAAGAGCTGCTGCTGGCCGATGGCCAATGGGTCTTCTTCGACGCCGCATTGCAGCGTCTGGGCACGGCAAGCAACACCTTCCGCCAGGTGTCTGAAGTGTTTGTGAGCAGCGAGAACCTGCTGGCCAGCATGGACCGCGTGACGGGCCTGTATGCCACCTTTGGCACCTGACCCACGGCCCACCACAACCATAAAAATCCTCAAGGACCTTTCCCCATGACCACGAACCACCCCGCCCCCGAATGGAAACTCATCTGCAGCGTGGACGACATCCCCGTGCTGGGCTCGCGCCGCGTGACGCGCCCCGTGGGGCTGGACGTGGCGGTCTTCCGCAACGACGCCGGGGGCGTTTTTGCCCTGCTGGACCGCTGCCCGCACAAGGGCGGCCCCCTGAGCCAGGGCATCGTGTTCGGCACGCAGGTGGCCTGCCCCATGCACAACTGGACCATTGGGCTGTGTGACGGACAGGCTTCTGCGCCCGATCAAGGCTGCACGCCAAAGTTCGCAGTCAAGGTGGAAGATGGCTCGGTGTATCTGGACACCCACGAGCTGGCAACGGTAGCGACGGAGTTGACACGGCCGCTGGCGGGGCCGGCGCGGCGGGTGGTTGGGGTGTGATATGCCTGGCTTTGCGCTTTGTTGGGGACGCGTGCCTTTGCGGAGGACGCAGGCCGGGGCGACTCCCGGCCTCTGCCCTATTCACCAGCACGCCGCACGAGCAGCGCCACGGCTTTGACAGGCTCAGCCCGAACGGTTGGAAAAAAAGCCAAACTATAAAAACAATAGCTAATAGCGCTTTGTAGATAAGCGCTAGAAGCCAAAAATACCCAAAACCCACGCCATGCAAGAAACCCAATCCACCTGCCCCTACTGCGGCGTAGGCTGCGGCGTGATCATCGAAAGCACGGGCCCCCAGATCACCGGCGTGCGCGGCGACCCCACCCACCCCGCCAACTTTGGCCGCCTGTGCACCAAGGGCTCGACCCTGCACCTCACGGCCAGCAGCCCCATCACGCTACAGACCCGTTTGCTGCAACCCATGCGCCGCACGCACCGGGGCGACGCGCCCCAATCGCTGCCGTGGGATGCCGCCCTCGCCCTGGCCACCGACAAGTTCGCCAACACCATCCAGACGCACGGCCCCGACGCCGTCGGGTTTTACGTGAGCGGCCAGTTGCTCACCGAGGACTACTACGTCTTCAACAAACTCGCCAAGGGCCTGATCGGCACCAACAACATCGACACCAACTCGCGCCTGTGCATGAGCAGCGCCGTGGCCGGCTACAAGACCACGCTGGGCGCCGATGCGCCACCCGCGTGCTACGACGACGTGAACCACGCACAGTGCCTGTTCATCGTGGGCAGCAACACGGCCTGGGCCCACCCCATTTTGTTTCGCCGCATCGAAGACGCACGCGCCGCCAACCCGGGCATGAAGGTCATCGTGGCCGACCCGCGCCGCACCGACACCGCCAGCATGGCCGATCTGTTCTTGCCCATCCAGCCCGGCAGCGACGTGATGCTGTTCAACGGCATGCTGCACCTGATGCTGTGGGAGGGCTGGATCGACGCCAACTACATCGGTGCGCACACCACGGGTTTCGATGAACTCAAGGCCCTGGTGCGCGAAGCGACGCCCGAGCGCGTGGCGCAGGTATGCGGCATTTCGGTGGCCGACCTGACCACCGCCGCCAAATGGTTTGCCACGTCCAAGGCTACTTTGAGCCTGTACTGCCAGGGCCTGAACCAGAGCAGCAGCGGCACGGCCAAGAACGCATCGCTCATCAACCTGCACCTGGCCACCGCGCAGATCGGCAAGCCCGGCGCGGGGCCGTTGAGCCTGACCGGCCAGCCCAACGCCATGGGTGGGCGCGAAGTGGGCGGCCTGGCCAATTTGCTGAGCGCGCACCGCGACCTGGCCAACCCGCAGCACCGCGCCGAAGTGGCCGCGCTGTGGGGCGTGGCCGATGTGCCAGCCCAGCCCGGCAAGACGGCGGTGGAGATGTTCCAGGCCGCCGCCGATGGGGAAATCAAGGCCCTGTGGATTGCCTGCACCAACCCCGCGCAAAGCATGCCCGACCAGGCCACCGTGCGCCGCGCCCTGCAGCGCGCCGAATTCGTGGTGGTGCAGGAGGCCTTTGCCACGGCTGAAACCTGTGCCTATGCCGACCTGCTGCTGCCCGCCACCACCTGGGGCGAAAAAACCGGCACCGTGACCAACAGCGAGCGCCGCATCTCGCGCGTGCGCTCTGCCGTACCCGCCCCCGGCGAAGCGCGCCACGACTGGGCCATCGCGGTGCAATTCGCGCACCAACTGGAGGCGCGCCTGCGGCCCGGTGTGCCGACCCTGTTCCCCTACCCCACGGACCATACCGACGCGGGCGCCGAGGCCGTGTGGAACGAGCACCGCGAAAGCACGCGCGGGCGCGATCTGGACATAACCGGCCTTTCGTGGGAGATGCTCGAATCCGCAGGTCCGCAGCAATGGCCCCTGCCTGATGGCGCCACGGCCGGCAAGGCCCGCCTTTACGAAGACGGCGACTTCCCCACCGCCGACGGCCGCGCGCGTTTTGCCGCGCACGCCTGGCAACCCACGGCCGAGCAACGCGAATCGCGCTACCCCTTCAGCCTGACCACGGGCCGCCTGCGCGACCAGTGGCACGGCATGACGCGCACCGGCACCCTGGGCCGCCTGTTCGGCCATGTGGCCGAGCCCAGCGTGCAACTGCACCCGCAGGACATGGAGCGGCGCGGCCTGAAAAGCGGCGAGCTGGTGCATGTGACCAGCAAGCGCGGCTCCATCGTGGTGCCCGTGCAGGCCGATGCCACGCTGGGCCTGTCGCAAGCCTTCATGGCCATGCACTGGGGCAGCGAGTTCTTGAGCGGCTGCTCGTCCACCGGCGAGCGCCTGGCGGGCGTGAATGCGCTCACCACCTCGGCTTTCTGCCCCACATCCAAGCAGCCCGAACTCAAGCACGCGGCGGTGAAGGTGCTCAAGGCCGAGCTGCCCTGGACGCTGCTGGCCATGGCCTGGCTGCCTGCCAGCAGCGCCCAGGCCACGCGGGAAGCGCTGTCGGCGTTGATGGCGCAGCTCCCCTTGTTCCAGTTCACCAGCTGCGTGCCCTTCAGCAACAACACGCCGCTGGGCGAACCCGGCCGCGAGCGCGTGGGCGTGCTGCTGCGCGCCGCTGCGCACGAGGCGCCGCCCGATGCCACGGTGGAACGCATTGAATCCCTCATGGGCCTGGCCACGGCCGACACGCTGCGCTATGCCGACAAGAAACGCGGCCAGCGCCGCGCCGTGCGGCTGGCACGCCATGGCGACAACACCACGCTCGAAGGCATCGTGCTGGCGGGCGACACCAGCGCCGAGGGCTGGCTCAAGACCCTGCTGCAGGAAGAGCTTCCCGCCCAGACCTATGGCCGCCTGCTGCTGGTGCCCGGCGCCACGGCGCCCGTGGCCGTGCAATCGCGCGGCAGGCCGGTGTGCACCTGCTTGAACGTGACGGACACCGCCATCACCACCGAACTGGCGCACTGCCACGGCACCGACGACGACCGCCTGGCCCAGTTGCAGGGCCAACTGCGCTGCGGCACCAACTGCGGCTCGTGCCTGCCCGAGCTCAGGCGCATGGTGCGAGCCACCGGGCCGCTCGCAACCCCCGCAACGGCGCAGGTCACCATATAACCAAAAATTGTCTGGGTTGCATGAAAATAGCTGCCCGACCCCAACCACCCCACAAGGACTTGTGCAATAGGGCTCCAGCCAGGCATTTCGGCGCAGACAGACCATGCGTACGGCAAGCGGAAATATTGATCCGGCAGGATTTATTCGTAACCACCGTTTGGTCTCCGCAACAAACCGTGCCGGATCAATAGAGCCCTGTTTCACAAGTCCCGCCAACAAAACATCATGGGTATCAGCCAGTACATCAAGGAAATCGGCCGCGGCCCGCGCGGCTCCAGGCCGCTCACGCGTGAGCAGGCGGCCGACCTGTTCGGCCAGGTGCTCGACGGCACCGCCAGCGACCTGGAGGTCGGCGCTTTCTGCCTGGCCATGCGCATCAAGGGCGAGACGGCCGAGGAGATGTGCGGCTTTCTCGACGCCACCCACAGCCGCATGGCGCTGCTGCCCGCCAGCGACCGCCCCCTGGTCGTGCTGCCCAGCTACAACGGCGCGCGCAAGCTGCCGGTGCTGACGCCGCTGCTGGCCCTGCTGCTGGCGCGCGAGGGGTTGCCCGTGCTGCTGCACGGCATGCGCACCGAACGGCGCCGCATATTGGCATCCGATGTGCTGCTGGCGCTCGGCATTCCTGCGCTAACAGCTCCTGAAAAAATAGCAAACGGCAGCGTGGCCCATATCGAGACCCGGCACCTGCACGCCGGCCTGGCGCGCCTGCTGGCCGTGCGCGAAGTGGTGGGGCTGCGCAATGCAGGGCACAGCGCCGTGAAGATCATGAACCCCTGCGCGGGCGCCGCCGTGGTGGTGACCAGCTACACCCATCCCGAGTACTACGACATGCTGCAGGCCACCTTTGGCGCCATGCAGATGACCGCGCTGCTCTCGCGCGGCCTCGAAGGCGAGGTGGCGACCGACCCGCGCCGCACGCCCCGCTACGATGCCTTCGTGGCCGGGGTGCACCAGCTGCTGCAAGAGCAGCAACCCGGCACCGCGGCCGACGTGCCGGGCCTGCCCACCGAGATTGACATCGACACCACAGCGCGATACACCCAGGACGTGCTGGACGGCCGCCTGCCCGTGCCAGCGGCGCTGACGCAGCAGGTGGAACACATATTGCATCTGGCTGCGCAAACCCCACCGCCAACACCATGAAACCCACCACGCCCCCCGCCAGCCCGCCGCCACCAGACATCCACCGGGGAACCTGCACGCTGGTGGGCGCGGGCCCGGGCGATCCGGAGCTGCTCACCCTCAAGGCCCTCAAGGCCATCCACGCGGCCACCGTGCTGCTGGTGGACGACCTGGTGAGCGATGCCGTCGTGGCCCACGCCAGGCCCACGGCGCGCATCGTCTACGTGGGCAAGCGCGGCGGCTGCAAGAGCACGCCGCAGGCCTTCATCGAAAAGCTGATGCTCATGGCCGTGAACGAAGGCGAGAACGTGGTGCGCCTCAAGGGGGGCGACCCGTTCATCTTCGGCCGCGGTGGCGAAGAGGTCGAGCACCTGCGCGCCGCCGGCGTGACGGTCACCGTCATCAACGGCATCACGGCGGGACTGGCGGGCCTGACCTCGCTGGGCGCGCCGCTCACGCACCGCGAGCATGCACACGGCGTGGTCTTCATCACCGGCCACGCCAAGCCCGGCGATGCCGGCACCGACTGGCGCCAGCTGGCCGCCACCGCGCGCGACGCCAGGCTCACGCTGGTGATCTACATGGGCGTGAGCGGCGCAGCGCAGATCGAGCAAGAGCTGCTCACTGGCCTGCCCGCCCACACGCCCGTGGCCATCATCCAGCACGCCAGCCTGCCCCAGCAGCGCCATGCCGTCACCACCCTGGGCGCACTGCACGCCACCATCATGCGCGAAGGGCTGGCCAGCCCTTCGGTGATCGTGGTGGGCGATGTGGTGCGGGGCGTGGCGCTGGCATCGCACGAGCTGCCAGCTGCCGCACGCCGCGCGGGCTGATGCCCCGGCGCGGCAAGTTCAGCGAATGATCAAACCGGTTGCGCGGCGCCCGGCGCCAGGCGCGCCTGCTCGAAGCGCATGGCCAGCTCCTTGCGCAGGGACTTGCGCAGCAGTGCGGCGTCCCAGCGGCGGCGTTCATCGGGCGTGGAAGGCGACAGGGGCGGCACCTTCACCGGTTTGCGCGCCTCGTCCACCGCCACCATCGTGAAAAAGCAGCTGTTCACATGCCGCACGACCTGCGAACGGATGTCTTCGGCCACCACCTTGATGCCCACCTCCATCGACGATGCGCCCGTGTAGTTGACGCTGGCCAAAAAAGTGACCAGCTCGCCCACATGGATGGGCTGCAGAAACATCACCTGGTCCACGCTCAACGTGACCACGTAGCAGGTCGAAAAACGGCTGGCGCAGGAATACGCCACCTGGTCGAGCAGCTTCAGGATGGCACCGCCGTGCACGTTGCCCGAAAAATTGGCCATGTCGGGAGACATCAGCACGGTCATGCTGAGCTGGTGGGAGGGGATGTTCATGCACCAATTCTAGAAGCCCACCCGCGCTCACCGGGCAAAATTGCCGTTTCCGCTTCGACCCACATCACCCCCGTGTCCATTCCTTTTTACGACGCCATCGTCATCGGCGCCGGCGCCGCCGGCCTGTTCTGCGCCGCCCAGGCCGGCCAGCGCGGCCTGAAAGTTTTGCTCGTCGACCATGCCGACAAGGTGGCCGAGAAGATCCGCATCTCGGGCGGCGGGCGCTGCAACTTCACCAACCGCGACCTCGATCCTGCCGCGCCGCACAAGCATTTTGTGGGGCAGAACCCGCAGTTCTGCCGCTCGGCGCTGTCGCGCTACACCCCGGCGGACTTCATTGCGCTGGTGCAAAAGCACGGCATTGCGTTCCACGAAAAGCACAAGGGCCAGCTGTTTGCCGACCGCTCGGCCGAGGACATCATCGCCATGCTGCTGGCCGAGTGCGCCGCCGGTGGCGTGACACACTGGCAGCCTTGCGGCGTCAAGAAAATAGCCTTTTCAGCCCCCAGCGCAGGTGAATCCAGCGCAGGCAGCTATCAAATTGATACCGATCGCGGGCCTGTAGCGGCGCGCTCACTGGTGATTGCCACCGGCGGCCTGTCGATCCCCAAGATCGGCGCCACCGATTTTGGCTACCGGCTGGCGCAGCAGTTCGGCATTCCGCTCATCGAGCGCCGCCCCGGCCTCGTGCCGCTGACCTTTGACGGCGCGGGCTGGGCGCCGTATGCGCAGCTGGCGGGCCTGGCGCTGCCCGTGCAGATCAGCACCGGTGTACATGAAGGCCCCCACGCTCCGCCGCTGCGCGGGTCGCTGCCCCCCGAGGGGGCCGCTTTTGCCTTGGGGCGGCCCGGCGGCAAAAAGAAGACTCGCATGGCCTTTGACGAAGACCTGCTGTTCACCCACCGGGGCCTCTCGGGCCCGGCGGTGCTGCAGATTTCCAGCTACTGGCAAGAGGGCCAGCCGCTGGCCATCAACCTGGCACCCACGGTGGACTTGCCCGCCGCGCTGGCGCAGGCCAAGGCGCGCTCGCGCAAGCTGATCGCCAACGAGCTGGCCACGCTGGTCCCCAGCCGCCTGGCCGACGCCTGGGCCCAGCGCGAGGCCGACTGGCAGCGCCCCATCAACGAGGCCTCGGACAAGGCGCTGGCGCGGCTGGCCGAGCAGCTGGCGCGCTGGGAGCTGACGCCCACGGGCACCGAGGGCTACAAAAAGGCCGAAGTCACGCTCGGCGGCGTGGACACGCGCGTGCTGTCGCAGCAGACCATGGAGTGCAAGACGCAGCCCGGCCTGTACTTCATTGGCGAGGTGGTGGACGTGACGGGCTGGCTGGGCGGCTACAACTTCCAGTGGGCCTGGGCCAGCGCCCATGCCTGCGCCCAAGCGCTGCCTGCTTGAAATTTGCCGCAACCGGGCTATAATCTCCGGCTTTGCTGGCAATGCCCCGTCGGCCAAATACTAGTTACAGACGGGGAAACCGCTACGCATGGTCTTGAGGCCCGATCTCCCCAAGCCCCTCTGCGAGCAACATTTTGGAAACCATTAGCTAATGACTACGATCCGCGTAAAAGAAAACGAACCCTTTGACGTTGCACTGCGCCGCTTCAAGCGCACCATTGAAAAGCTCGGCCTGCTGACCGACCTGCGCGCCCGTGAGTTCTACGAAAAGCCCACCGCCGAGCGCAAGCGCAAGAAGGCAGCCGCCGTGAAGCGCCACTACAAGCGCGTTCGCAGCATGCAACTGCCCAAGAAGATGTACTGATCTTCGGACCCCAAGTTTTTCGCTTGGGTCCACGAACCCGCGCTAGGGACGCCAAGCGCGGGTTTTTTGTTTTTGCGGGTTTGCCAAAAGGCTTTCTGGCGTCGTTGCAACGCCTTGCCGTAGCTGGGCTACTGTCTGCGGCGTTGCGCCTAGCCAGAAAGCTTTTTGGCAAACCCTGTCCCTTCCACCCTCTTACTGAATGAAGGAAGCCGCCATGAGCCTCAAAGACCAGATCACCGAAGACATGAAAACCGCCATGCGCGCCAAGGACAGCGAGCGCCTGGGCACCATCCGCCTGCTGCAGGCCGCGATCAAGCAAAAGGAAGTGGACGAGCGCATCGTGCTGGACGATGTCGCCGTGGTAGCCATCGTGGACAAGCTCATCAAGCAGCGCAAGGATTCCATCACCGCGTTTGAAGGCGCGGGCCGCCAGGACCTGGCCGACAAGGAAAAGTCCGAAATGGCCGTGCTGCAGGCCTACCTGCCCGAGCGCATGTCGGCCGACGAAACCCTGGCCGCCGTCAAAGCCATCGTGGCCGAGCTGGGCGCTGCGGGCCCCGGCGATATGGGCAAGGTCATGGGCGTGGTCAAGACCCGCCTGGCCGGCAAGGCCGACATGGGCCAGGTCTCGGCCGCCGTGAAGGCCGCGCTGGCGGGCTGATGGATAGAGTTAGATAGCCCCGGCTGGCCACATAACGGCCAGTATTATTTTGATAGCTGCCAGCGCTTGATAGACAAGCGCTGGCAGCTATTTTCGCTTTCAGTTCGCCTGATCTGCAGCGCCTGCGCTGCCGCAGCCTGCGAACGCCATCAAAACGGGGCCGCGCACGCCGGATGCCCTGGCCAGGGTTGCCGCCTTCCCAGGCCCGCGCGCATGCGGGGCACACCGCCAAGGTAGCGTTGCAGCCTCAGAAAGCGCGGCTTTATTTTCAAGCCAAATCGGGCTCCAGCGCTTGCCGATAAAGCACTGACAGCTATCAAAACAAAAGCAGCCAAAAGGCTGCTTTTGTGGTGAAGAGCGTATCGGTGCGCGGTGCTCAACTGCCCGCCACCTTCATCCGGTTCACCAGGATCGACCCCACGGTCTTGGCGCCATAGTTGTAGGCATCGGCACCCACGGCTTCGATGCCCTTGAGCATGTCTTTCAGGTTGCCGGCAATGGTGATCTCGTGCACGGGGAAAGCGATTTGGCCGTTTTCCACCCAGAAACCGCTGGCGCCGCGCGAATAGTCGCCCGTGACGTAGTTCACGCCCTGGCCCATCAGCTCCACCACGAACAGGCCCGTGCCCAGCTTTTGCAGCATGGCATCGAGGTTGTCGCTGCCTTGCGTAAGGCGCGAGGTCAGGGTCAGGTTGTGCGAACCGCCGGCATTGCCCGTGGTCTTCATGCCCAGCTTGCGCGCCGAGTAGCTGCTGAGGAAATAGCCCTGCACACGCCCGCCCTGCACCACCTTGCGCGGCGCCACGCGCACGCCCTCTTCGTCAAACGGCGAGCTGCCCTTGCCGCGCAGCACAAACGGGTCTTCCAGAATGTCGATGTGCTTGGGAAACACCATCTTGCCCAGCGAGTCAAGCAAGAAGCTGCTCTTGCGGTAGAGCGAGCCGCCGCTCACGGCCTGCACGAAGCCGCCCAGCAGGCCTGCGGCCAGGGACGACTCGAACAGCACCGGGCATTGCGTGGTGGGGATCTTGCGGCTGCCCAGGCGGCTCAAGGCGCGCTGCGCGGCATAGCGGCCCACGGCCTCGGGCGAAGCCAGTTCGGCCGCGTCGCGCATGGAGCTGTACCAGGCGTCGCGCTGCATCTCGGCATTGCGGCCGGGCAGCGAGGCAATGGGCGACACCGAAAAACTGTGGCGCGAGCTGGCATAGCCGCCGCGAAAGCCGCGCGTGTGCGCGCTGAAAAAATGGCTTTGCTGGGCCGATACGCCCGCGCCCTCGCTGTTGGTGATGCGGCGGCTGGTCTTGAGCGCGGCGGCTTCGCACTCCATGGCCAGGCGTGCGGCCTGCTCGCTGTCGATGGCCCAGGGGTGGAACAGATCGAGGTCGCGGTGCGTGCCGGGTGGAGCAATGTCGTCTGCATCGGGCAGGCCGGCCACGGGGTCTTCGGCGGTGAAACGCGCGATGTCGTAGGCGGCCTGCACGGTCTGCTCGATGGCCTTGTCCGAGAAGTCGGAGGTGCTGGCATTGCCGCGGCGATGGCCGACGTACACCGTCACGCCCAGCGACTTGTCGCGGTTGCGCTCCACATTCTCCAGCTCGCCCTTGCGTACGCTGACCGACAGGCCGCAACCTTCGGATGCCTCGGCGCCGGCATCGGTGGCGCCCAGCTTCTTGGCGTGGGCCAGCGCACGGTCCACCAGGCCTTCAAAGAACGGGCGGCTGTAGCTGAAGCCGCGTTCCGGAGCGGGTGAATGGGCGGCGGCGGGGGCGGTGGCCGAAGCGCCGTAAGCGCGGGAGGCGCGTTTGGAGGGTTTGTTCATAGCGGCGGCTATGATACTTGCCGCTGTGGTGCGCGCTGCGCCACCCCCCTCTCTCTTTGTCCCCACCCATGTCACGCAAACCCAAAAAAGGCTACTTTGTGAAGGGCCATTTCGTTGCCGAAGGCAGCGAGATGGACATTCAGCTCAAAGCCGAACTCAAAGGCACGCCCGATGCCAGCCGCACCGATCTCAAGCGCGAAAGCGATGAACTGCAGGACCTGGGCAAAGAGCTGCTGACGCTGCGCACCGACCTGTTCGAAGCCGTGGGCCTGCCCGACAAGCTGGTGGACGCGCTGGCCGAAGCCAAGCGCATCACCAACTTCGAAGGCAAGCGCCGCCAGATGCAATATGTGGGCAAGCTGATGCGCAAGCTCGAACCCGCGCTGGTGCAGGCCGCACGCCAGGCACTGGAAGAGCAGCACAAGGGCTCGGCCAGCGAGAAACTCTCGCTGCACCTGGCCGAGCACTGGCGCGACCGGTTGATTGCCAACGATGATGCCCTGGCCCCCTGGATGGCCGAGCACCCCGACACCGACACGCAGCAACTGCGCGCCCTGATCCGGCAGGCGCGCAAGGATGCCCCCGAAGGCAAGGCCGCCAATGTGCAAGCCTCGCAGGGCCTGGCCCCGCGCAAGGGCCGGGCCTACCGCGAGCTGTTTCAGCTGGTGCGCGAGCATCTGGGTGGCGCGGCCGGTGCGGACGAACGGCCCGAGGCCGAAGACGACGACGACGACGACGACGACGAGGCCCACGATGAGTGAAACGCTCCACGACCCGGTCAAGATCGGCATCGTCTCGATCAGCGATCGCGCCAGCACCGGCGTGTATGAAGACAAGGGCCTGCCCGCCCTGCAGGACTGGCTCACCCGCGCCCTGCTCAACCCCATCACTTTCGAGCCCCGCCTGATCCCCGACGAACAGGACACCATCAGCGCCACGCTGATCGCCCTGGTGCAGGAGGGCTGCAGCCTGGTGCTGACCACCGGCGGCACCGGTCCCGCGCTGCGCGATGTGACGCCCGAGGCCACGCTGGCCGTGGCCCACAAGGAGATGCCGGGTTTTGGCGAGCAGATGCGCCAGATCTCGTTGCGCTTCGTGCCCACCGCCATCCTGTCGCGCCAGGTGGCCGTGGTGCGCGACCAGAGCCTCATCATCAACCTGCCCGGCCAGCCCAAGGCGATTGCCGAGACGCTGGAAGGGCTCAAGGATGCGACCGGCACGCCACTGGTGCCTGGCATCTTTGCGGCCGTGCCGTATTGCATCGACCTGATCGGCGGGCCCTATATTGAAACGCGCGACGCCGTGTGCAAGGCCTTCCGGCCCAAATCGGCGGTGCGCATACGATAAGAAAGCAAGCGTTTTCCTCATACCCGAGCAACCCACTCAAGCGCCGCCCCGGCACGGACATGTGGGCAGCGTAAGGTGACACTTTCACACGCAAGGAGCACGACCATGACCGCCATGATGAAAGCCGCCGTTTTTGTCGAAAAAGGCCGCATCGAGCTGGCCGACAAGCCGATTCCCGACGTAGGCCCGAACGACGCCCTGGTGCGCATCACCACCACCACCATCTGCGGCACCGACGTGCACATCCTCAAGGGCGAATACCCCGTGGCCAAGGGCCTGACCGTGGGGCATGAACCCGTGGGCGTAATCGAGAAGCTGGGCAGTGCCGTGCAGGGCTACCAGGAAGGCCAGCGCGTGATTGCGGGCGCCATCTGCCCCAACTTCAACTCGTATGCCGCGCAGGATGGCGTGCCATCGCAAGACGGCAGCTACCTGGTGGCGCGGGGCCTTTGCGGCTGCCATGGCTACAAGGCCACCGCCGGCTGGCGCTTTGGCAACCTGATCGACGGCACCCAGGCCGAGTATGTGCTGGTGCCCGACGCACAGGCCAACCTGGCGCCCATCCCGGACGGCCTGACCGACGAGCAGGTGCTGATGTGCCCCGACATCATGTCCACCGGTTTCAAGGGCGCTGAAAACGCCAACATCAAGATTGGCGACACCGTGGTGGTGTTTGCGCAGGGGCCGATTGGCCTGTGCGCCACGGCGGGCGCGCGCCTGCTGGGCGCCACTACCATCATCGCCGTGGACGGCAACGACCACCGCCTGAGCATCGCCAAGAAGATGGGCGCCGACGTGACGCTGAACTTCCGCAACGTGAACGTGATCGACGAGGTGCTGAAGCTCACGGGCGGCAAGGGCGCGGACAGCTCCATCGAAGCGCTGGGCACCCAGGCCACGTTTGCGCAAGCCATCAAGGTGCTCAAGCCCGGTGGCACGCTGTCGAGCCTGGGCGTGTATTCCGAAGACCTCACCATCCCGATGGCCCAGTTTGCGGCCGGCCTGGGCGACCACACCATCCGCACCGCGCTGTGCCCCGGCGGCAAGGAACGCATGCGCCGCCTGATGAACGTGGTGGCATCGAGCCGCCTCGACCTGGGCGTGCTGGTCACGCACCACTACAAGCTCGACGACATCGTGGCGGCCTACGACCTGTTCTCCAACCAGCGCGACGGTGTGCTGAAAGTGTCGATCAAGCCGTTCTGAACGGCCTGCGCCCTGGATTTTTAACCGAATTGCCTGATCAGCGACATATCTCAGACTCCGTTCGCCCTGAGCCCTTCGGCAGGCTCAGCCCGAACCGATAGGGTGAGACATCTGAGAGAAATCGATAATCAGGCCAAATTGGCCGCTAGCGCTTATGCATTGGGCGCAAGCAGCTATGAAAAAAGAAGCACGCCATCGGCGTGCTTCTTTTTTTGGCGGCTGTCCGCGGCTACCTGCCCACCAGTTCGTTAAGCTTGCCCGCCTCGAACTGCTCCGTGATCGCCGCGTCACACGGAACACAGTCCCGGGTCTGCTGCGTGGCCGACAGCTTCTCGATGGCCTGCCACAGCAGCGCGATCTGGTGCTCCTGCGACGAGGCGCTGTTGATCAGGCCGCGCATGGCCTGCGAAAGCGGGTCATCCTCTTGCGTGATGCCATAGGCCTCGAACTTGCGCGCCTGCTGCGGCTCGGTCACGTCGGCGCTCTGGCCTTTCCTGGACGGGATGATGCGCGCCGGAATGCCCACGGCCGTAGCCCCTGCGGGCACGGGTTTGATGACCACGGCGTTGCTGCCGATTTTTGCGCCGTCGCCGACCTCGAAACCCCCCAGCACCTTGGCACCGGCGCTCACCACCACGTCCTTGCCCAGCGTGGGGTGGCGCTTGGTGCCTTTGTAGAGCGAGGTTCCGCCCAGCGTGACGCCCTGGTAGATGGTGCAGCCGTCACCGATTTCGGCCGTCTCGCCCACCACCACGCCCATGGCGTGGTCGAAAAAAACACGTTCGCCCAGCGTGGCGCCCGGATGGATCTCGATGCCCGTGAACCAGCGGGCGCAATGCGAGATGAAGCGCCCCAGCCACTTGAAGCCATGGCCCCAGCACCAGTGCGCCGGCCGGTGCAGCCACACCGCATGCAGGCCGGGGTAGCAGGTGATCACCTCCCAGGTGCTGCGCGCCGCAGGGTCGCGATCAAGGATGCACTGGATGTCGGAACGCAGGCGGGCAAACATGGCTTGGTTGTTTTTGGAATATGGAAATGCAGTCTAGCGCTTTGCCTGCGCCGCCTCGATCATGGCTTTGGCGACACCACGCAGGATGTGGATTTCCTCAGGGCTCAGTTGCGCGCGGTTGAAAAGCTGGTTCAGGCGCGGCATGAGCTTCTTGGGGGCGGCGGGGTCGAGAAACCCGATTCCGGTGAGCGCCTGCTCCCAGTGGGCGAGCATGCCGGCCACCTGGGCGGCATCGGCCTGCACGCGGGCGGGCGTGGCATCCTGCACCGCAAACCCGCCGAGCGCCTGGCGCCATTCGTAGGCAATCACCTGGATGGCGGCGCCGAGATTGAGCGAGCCAAACCCCGGGTTGGTGGGGATGGAGAGCGCCACATGGCAGCGGTACACGTCCTCATTGGCCATGCCAAAGCGCTCGGAGCCAAAAAGAAAGGCCATGCCCGATTCCGCCACCGCAGCCTCGGTGCTTGACGCATTTTTGGCCTCTGGCGCTTGTCCATCAAGCGCTAGCTGCTCTTTTTTCAATAGCATTTCAAAATGCGCCCGAGGGCTGGCCGTGGGCGGACCAAAGTCGCGCGGCGTCATGGCGGTGGCGCACAGGTGGCTCATGCCATCGAGGGCTTCGTCGAGGGTGGCGACGATGCGGGCGTTTTCCAGCACATCCAGGGCACCGCTGGCGCGCTGGATGGTTTCCTCGCGCCGCAGCACGTTGGGCCAGCGCGGCGCCACCAGCACCAGGTCGTCAAAACCCATGGTTTTCATGGCGCGCGCGGCGGCGCCCACATTGCCGGCATGGCTGGTCTGAATAAGGATGAAACGGGTGCGCATGGAGAAATCAGAGAAAAACGAAGGGCCATCGGAGCAGGCGCCATTGTCGCCGCTGGCCATGCCACTTCACGGCGGGGGCCTGCACCCGGCGGGGCAGCGGGCAGTGGCCATGTGCGCGCCCCCGCGCGGGTGTAAAACTCTGTTCACGGCGTGGCATATGTGCACTGGCCCGCCGGCCCAGGCGTTAAGAACCTGTTCAAAGGCCGCTTTGGCGCCTTGGCACATCCCAACCTACGCCCCCCTCCCACCCCCCGCTGTCAACAAGGCCCGAATGCACGCTCCCACCCCCTTCGCCAGAACACTGGCCAGCTGGCTGCTGCTGGCGTTCACCCTGCTGCTGTCGTCCACCGCCTGGGCCCAGCGCGACGATGGTCCCTACCAGATCCAGCAGGCCGTCTATGGCACCGACCAGTCCAGCATCGACGTGACGGACCGCCTGCGGCAGCTTGCGGCCCGCGACCAGCGCTTCAGGCTCACCAATGACCTGTTCAATGCCGACCCGGCACCCGGCCAGCGCAAGACGCTGCGCATTTTTGCCCACGGGCCTGACGGTCAGCCACGCACCTTCGATTACATCGAATACAGCTGGGTGGACGGCGCGCAGTTCAGTGGCTGGAGCCGCGGCCGCTGGGGCCGGGACGCCGCCAGCCCCGGCTGGCAGTCCGACGGATATGGCAACGCGGACCGGGGCCCTGAAGACATCCTGCAGGCCACCTACGGCACGCAGGAATCCCGCTTCGATGTCACGCAACGCATCCGCCAGCTGGTGCGCGGCCATCAGCGTTTCCAGTTGAACAACGATCTGTTCACTGGCGACCCTGCCCCCGGCCAGAGAAAAACCCTGCAGATCCACATGGGTGGATACGGCGGCCAACCCCAGGTGCTGGAATTCGCCGAAGGCAGCTGGATCGACGGGTCGCGCCTCACGGGGGCCAGTCCCGGCCAGTGGGACCAAGGCGGCAGGCGCAACGACGACGGCTACGGGCGGGTGAACGTCCAGCGCGCCCTCTACGGTGATGGCTACCGCCAGGTGGACATCACCGCACGCCTGCGCAGCCAGGTGCGCGACGGCCGGCTGGAAGTGCCGGTGGACAACCAACTCGCCGGCATCGACCCTGCCCCCGGCGCGCGCAAGCGCCTGACGGTGGAATTCAGCCTGGGCAACGGGCCCGCGCAGCAAACCACGGCGCAAGAGGGCCAGTGGCTGCGGTTGCCCTGACGATGATGCGGATGTGGCCCGAACCATGCCCCCCGGCCCGCACCGACACCGGCCACCAGGCGGTTTCTGGACGCAGCGGGTAGAATCTCTCCCCTTGTCGCCGCATCGTCGGTCCAGGCCTCGTACCAAGGCCCCTGTCCTTCTCTCACAATTTATGTCGTCCAATCTGCACCCCATGCTCAACGTGGCCATCAAGGCCGCACGCGCCGCCGGCGCCATCATCAACCGCGCGGCCCTTGACGTGGAATCGGTGCGGATCTCGCAAAAGCAGATCAACGACTTCGTGACCGAAGTGGACCACGCGTCCGAAAAGATCATCATCGAGACGCTGCTCACGGCCTACCCCGGCCACGGCATCCTGGCGGAAGAATCAGGCACCGAATACGGCGCCAAGGATTCGGAATTCGTCTGGATCATCGACCCGCTGGACGGCACCACCAACTTCATCCACGGTTTTCCCGTCTATTGCGTGAGCATTGCGCTGGCCGTGAAGGGCAAGATTGAGCAGGCCGTCATTTACGACCCCTCGCGCAATGACCTGTTCACGGCCACCAAGGGCCGCGGCGCCTACATGAACGAGCGCCGCATCCGCGTGAGCAAGCGCACCCAGCTAAAGGACTGCCTGATTTCCACCGGCTTTCCCTTCCGCCCGGGCGACAACTTCAAGAACTACCTGAACATGATGAGCGACGTGATGCAGCGCACGGCCGGCCTGCGCCGCCCCGGCGCCGCCGCGCTCGACCTGGCCTACGTCGCCGCGGGCTTCACCGATGGTTTCTTTGAAACGGGCCTGTCGATCTGGGACGTGGCGGCGGGCTCGCTGCTGATCACCGAAGCCGGTGGTCTGGTGGGCAATTTCACGGGCGAGGCCGATTTCTTGGAACAGCGCGAATGCATGGCTGGCAGTCCGCGCATCTACGGCCAGCTGGTGCCCCTTCTGGGCAAATACAGCAAGTTCGCCAGCGCGGGCGACAAGGCCGCCGTGCGCCAGGCTGCCGGTGCCGATGCCGCCGCGCCAGAAGCCCCCGCAGCCAGCGAAACGCCCGACAGCCCCGCCGGTGCCAGCGAAGACGCCCCCTTCTGAACATCGGGCCCCGCGTTGCATGGGCCGGTGGCACAGCCACCGCCAGAAGCGTCATTTCGACGCATCGCGTGCCAGCCGCAAACCCGGCCGCGCGCCGGGCAGGCTCCACGGACCGGGCGTGTCATTCATCAATTCCGCCACGCGAAAGCCAGCCAGGCCGTGCAGTGCCAGGCGCCCTGAGTGCCGTGTAGCCTGGCTACACACTGGATACACAAGCGAAGGGCAACGACGCAATGCGCGGCCTGGATGGCTTTCCCTTCGGGCTGGCTGCGCAATGCGGCGTCTGCCTTGTCGGGCGGCTTGCCAATAGCCCGCTATTGGCTGCGCCCCCCTTCGCGCATCCATCCGCATTGCGCGGCCAGCGCGTGGGGGCATTGATCAATGACACGCCCTAATTCGGGTCTGGATACTTTTGCGCGATGCGGCGAAAGTCTTCGGCAATGTCCACGAAGGCGTCCACCATGTCGGGATCGAAATGGGTGCCTTTGCCCCGGACGATGGTGCTGCAGGCCTGGTCGTGCGAGAAGGCGGGCTTGTAGACACGCTTGCTGATCAGCGCGTCATACACATCGGCCACGGCCATGAGCCGGGCGGACACGGGAATGGCATCTCCCACCAGCCCCTCGGGGTAGCCCGAACCATCCCACTTCTCCTGGTGGCTGTAGGCGATTTCCTTGGACACACCGAGAAACGCCACGCGCATGCCCAGCCGGCGCTCCGCATCCTCGATGGCATTGCGGCCCAGCGTGGTGTGGGTTTTCATGATTTCAAACTCGTCCACCGTGAGCTTGCCGGGCTTGAGCAGGATGCCGTCCGGAATGCCGATCTTGCCGATGTCATGCAGCGGGGCCGACTTGTACAGCAGCTCGATCATGCGGTCATTGAGCAGGTGCTCGAAGCGCGGGTGGTGCCGCAGCCGCTCAGCCAGCGTTTTGACATAGAGCTGGGTGCGCCGGATGTGGTTGCCGGTTTCGTTGTCGCGCGTTTCGGCCAGCGAGGTCATGGCCATGATGGTCACGTCCTGGATGGCCTGCACTTCCAGCGTGCGCATGGCCACTTCGCGCTCCAGGTAAGCACTCTTGTCGCGCAGAAAATCGGCCGTGGCCTTGAGCGCCAGGTGCGTGTTGACGCGGGCGAGCAGGATGGGCGGGCTGATCGGCTTGGTGATGTAGTCCACGGCCCCCAGCGCCAGGCCCGCCCGCTCGTCGTCGGGTTCGGAGCGCGCGGTTAGAAAGATCACCGGAATGTCCCGCGTGGCAGGCTCGCCCTTGAGGCGCCGGCACACTTCATAGCCATCCATCTCGGGCATCATGATGTCGAGCAGGATCAGATCGGGCGGTGCGCCAGACTGCGCAATCTTGAGCGCCTTCTCGCCGTGGTTGGCCACCTTGACCTGAAAATGCTCGCGCAGCAGGCTGCCCATCAGGGTGAGGTTTTCCGGCGTGTCGTCCACCACCAGCACCGTGGCGATGGGTTTGTCCACATACTGCGCTGGGCTGGAATAAAAAGGCGCGTTGTCCATGGTTTTTCCTGCAGGTGAAGCGTTCAATGCGGGGGGTCCGTGTGCGGCGTTGGCACGGGGTGGGCCTCGGCCAACGCCTCCAGCGCTTTTTCAAAATCGTAATGGCCAGCGTGTTCTGCAACCGCCCGCAAGGCATTGCCGAGCAACGGCTCCAGCGCACTCACATTGTGTTGCAAATATTCAACCGCCGCTGGATCGTCCTGCGCCAGCAGGCTGCGCAGCTGCGCGAGCACCTGGGACGCCTCGTGGGGCACTGGCTGCGCCAGGTTCGACGCAGGGGATGCGCGTTGCACCCACGCCTGCAGGCCTGCCAGCAGCGGCTGCAGGTGAACGGCCAGCGTGTCGATCCGCGCGTGCAGCACCGACACCACCTCAGCCTGCCGCATCCCCTGTTCCAGCGCCTGCGCCGCATGGGAAACACCGGTAGCGCCGATGTTGGCGGCAACCGAGCGCAAGGTATGGGCCAGCCGTTCTGCCAGCGGCATGTCGCCCGCTGCCAGGGCCTCCCGCACCCTGTGCACCACCGGGCCCTGCCCCTCGCAGAACCGCCGCAAAAGATCGGCATAGAGCGCCGGCTTGCCCAGCGCGCGCTGCAGGCCCAGGGCCGTGTCAAGCCCTGGGACCGACAGTGGGGCGATCGGCTCTGGCAAGGGCACCGGCGGGGCCGCACCCGGCGCAACCAACCCGGCGCTGGCCGGTTGACCCAGCCCCGGGCGCGGGCGAATCCACCGCGCCAGTGCCGCCCACAGCACGGCCGGCTCGATGGGCTTGGCCACATGGTCGTTCATTCCGGCGGCAAAACACCGTTGGCGGTCGGCCTCCAGGGCATTGGCAGTCATGGCGACGATGGGCAGGCGGGCATGGCGGGGGTCTGCGCGCAGCCGCCGGGTGGCCGTCTCGCCGTCCATCACGGGCATCTGCATGTCCATCAGCACCACGTCGAAATTCGTGCTGTCCAGCTTCTCGATGGCGACCTGCCCGTTGCCCGCAACGTCCACCTCGAAACCCGCATCGCGCAGTAGCTCCACCGCCACCAGTTGGTTGAGTTCGTTGTCCTCGACGAGCAACACATGCGCCCCCCGAATCGCCTCGGGCAAGACGTCGCTGTCCGGTGCCATACAGGGCTCCAGGCGCTCAGCCAGTGCAGCGCTTTCAGTGGGCTGCATCAAGGTGTCCAGAAGAACCGAGGCATTCACCGGCTTGATCAGCACGGCATCGATGCCCTGCGCGCGCGCCGCGCGCATCACATCCTCGCGCCCGTAGGCCGTGACCATCAGCATCTGCGGCACTTGGGCCAGGCCCATGCTGCGGATATGCCCCGCCAGCTCAATGCCGTCCATGCCGGGCATGTGCCAGTCCAGCAGCAGCAACCCGAAAGGCTTTTGCTGCTGCATGGCTGTGCGCAGCACGTCCAGGGCCTCGGCGCCCGAATGCGCCTGCAGCACCTCGAAGCCCATGGAAAGCAGCATGTCCGACAGCACCGTGGCGGCCGTGTGGTTGTCGTCCACCACCAGCACGCGGCGCCCGCGCAGGCTGGAGGGCGGCTCCAGCCTGCGTGCCGGCGCCCCCCGCTCCAGCGGCAACGTCACCCAGAAGCTTGAGCCCTTGCCCAACTCGCTGTGCACACCGACCTCGCCCCCCATCAACTCGGCCAGGCTCTTGCAGATCGCCAGGCCCAGCCCGGTGCCTCCATAGCGGCGCGTGGTGGAGGGGTCAGCCTGCTGAAAGCTCTGGAACAGCCGCCCCATCTGCTCCGGCGTAAGTCCGATGCCCGTATCCCGCACCTCAAAGCGCAGCAGCACGCTCCGGGCATCCTGCTCCTGCACCCGCACGGCGATGCTGATCTCGCCGTGGTCAGTGAACTTGATGGCGTTGTTGGAGAAATTGATGAGGATCTGCCCCAGCCGCAGGGCGTCGCCCACCAGGTTGGGAGGCACATCGGCGGCCACATCGCAGACCAGCTCCAGCCCCTTGGCGCCTGCCTTGTATCCCACCACATCCACCACGCCTTCCAGCATGCGGTCGAGTACGAAAGGGTGTTTTTCCACCGTCAGCTTGCCCGCCTCGATCTTGGAAAAATCGAGGATGTCGTTGATCACGCCCAGCAGGTGCTGGCCCGCCTGCTGGATTTTGCTCACATAGCCGTGCTGCCGGGCGCTCAGGCCCGACTTGAGTGCCAGGTGCGACATGCCGATGATGGCGTTCATGGGCGTGCGGATTTCATGGCTCATGTTCGCCAGAAAACCAGACTTGAGGGCGGTGGTTTCCTCCGCCAGTTCCTTGGCCAGGCGCAGGTCTTGCTCGGCCTTCTGGCGGTCGGTGATGTCCACGAAGGTGCCAATGGAACCACCCGGCGAGCCGTCTGGGCGCAAGAACCCATGCAGCCAAAAAAGCGTGTGGTGAATCTGTCCATCGGCATAGGGCAGGTCCACCTCCTTGTGCACAGATTGCGTGCCCGACAAGGCTGCACCCGCATCCGACTCGAACTGGGTGCGCTCCGCCAGTGGCAAAAAATGCAGGTCCAGCACGGTCTTGCCAATCAGGTCTTCGCGGCGCACGCCAAAGGCCTCTTCGTAGGCTGCGTTGAACCCGATGTACCGCCCCTGGGCGTCCTTGTAGAAAAGCGGCACCGGAATGGCGTCGATCAGGGCCTGCTGAAAGCCCAGTTGCTCCGCCACCTGCGCTTCGAGTTGCTTCTGGTCGTGGATATCCACATTGACCCCGACCACGCGCACGGCCTTTCCGGCGGCGTTGCGGACAATGCGGGCGGCCTCCAGAAACCAGCGCACCTCGCCATCGGGTCGCACGATGCGCCAGGAATTGCGCAGATAGGTTTCGTTGCCTGCCAGGCACTGGTCAAAGTAGGCATTGGCGCGCTCACGGTCATCGGCATGCAGACAGGCCAGCCAGCCCGCCCGCCCGCTGGGCTGGGTACCCGCAGGCAGGCCGATCATCGCCACCAGCTTGTCCGACCAGACGATGGTGTCGCTCTCCAGATCAATGTCGTACACGCCCACCTTGCCGGCCTCCTGGGCCAGCTCCAGCCGTTCGGCGGCCTCGCGCATGGCCACCTCGGCCTGCCGCGCCTCGCTGATGTCTTCAATCACCCAGATCGACGCCGACTGGCAGCCCTCCAGTTGAACGCCGCGCCCGGACAGGCGCGCAACATACGTGCTGCCGTCCAGCCGGTACAGCGTGGCTTCTTCCCGCAGCGCCTGCCCCTGCGCCAGCCGGGGCACCACGCGCGCGATGAACTGCCCGGAACTGCTGGTTCCACCGAACAAGATGGCCACGCTTTGCCCCAGCAAGCCCGCGACCGTGCCGCGCATCAGCTCCACGAATGCCGGATTGAACTGCTTGAACTGGCCGTCGCACACCAGCAGGATGGGCGGTGCATTGTCAAAAATGGCGGTCTGCTGTTCCAGCAACTCGTTGAGCAGCCGCTCACGGCGCCGCAGCTCCTTTTGGGCTTGCATGCGCTCGGTGACATCTTCGTGCAGGCCCACCATGCCAATGCGCTTGCCGCTTTTGTCAAACACGGGCGAGAGCGTGGCCTCGTCGTAGTACAGGCTGCCGTCCCGCCGCCGATTGACAAACTGCCCTTGCCATGACTGGCCCGACAGCAATGCAGACCACATCTGATGGTAGGTTCCCTGCGGTGTCTGGCCGCTGGCAACGACGGAGGGCTTTTTGCCGCGCACGTCCCTCAGGGCATAACCGGTGTTGCGCTCGTACTGCGGATTGACCCAGTCAATGCGCCCGTCGCCGTCGGTAATCACCACGGCCACCGGGCTGTTCTCCAGCGCGGCACCCAGCAGGTGAAACCGCAAGCGCGCCGCAGCCACGCGCTTGCGGCTGACCAGCAGATCCAGCACCAGGAGACCCAGCAGGCTCAGGACCACAAAGGCCGCACCGCCCAGCTGCAGGCGCAGGGGCAGCGGCGTCAAGGCACTGATGTCGTCCAGAACCAGCAATTGCCAGTTTCCGCCAGGGTCTTTCCAGTCGACGTTGCGCCGCCCCACCGCGTGGACCACGCCATTGATTTCCCCCTGCGCCGCATCGGGAGAAAACGGAAGCGCCGAGGCCACGCCGTTGTCAAAATGGTGCCCCATCTGCCGGGACGCGCGAACGGCATCAATGCGCGCCTGGGTCAACGGCGGGGTCATGGCAAACAGCCATTCGGGACGGGTCGAGGCGAAGGTCACGCCTTGGGGAGACAACAGCAGCATGGGCAGCCCGACATTCGCCAGTTGTGCATCCACGGACTCGAATCCCACCTTGAACATCACCACGCCAATGATGGCGCTGCTCGGTGTATCGCTTTCGTACAGCGGCGCCGCGTAGTACATGCCGCGCTCTTTTGTGTTGCTGCCAATGGCGGCATACACACTCACTGCGCCGTGCACAGCCTGCTGAAAATAGGGGCGAAATGCCAGATTGATCCCCGTGGACTTGGGCCCCTGGGTTTCATGGGCCACCACGGTTCCGTCACGCGACATCACATAAACGCCGTTGATCAGAAAACGCCCCCGCGCCACGGCCAGCCGGTTCAGCGCCGCGCTGTCATCCGGTGCCAGCACGCCCCTGGCCATGTCCTTGAGCAGCGGCTCACTGAGCCCGAGCAAGGACACCGCCCCCAGCAGCCCACCCCCCTGCACCCGCACCATCAGTGCCTGCGCCGCCTGATCCAGCAGCCGGGCGCGCTCCACGCTGCGCTCTGACTCGCGCCAGCGCGCAGCCGCCTGCACCACCAGCCAGCTGCCCAGCAGCGCCACCGCCAACACCAGAGCCCATCCCCGGGCCCGTCGGGCATTGAGCTCCAGCACCCTCTCGAAAAACGGCCCGCCCTCGCCGCTGCCGCCCATCATGTGGCTGCTCCTGCAGGCGCGGTGCCGCACCCGTGCCAGTCAGTTTCCGGGGTGCAGATAGGCATCGATGTTCTCCACGGACCCGGGTCGTCCAAACAAATACCCCTGAAATTTTTCACAACCATGCAGGCGCAGGAACGCCAGTTGCCCGGTGGTCTCCACCCCTTCGGCCACCACCTCCAGATCAAGGCTGTCGGCCAGCGCCAGGATGGTGCGCACGATGGCTGCGTCATTGGGATCGGTGAGCACGTCGCGCACGAAGCTCTGGTCGATCTTGACCTGATTGAGCGGCAGCCGCTTGAGATAGCTCAGGCTGGAGTAGCCGGTGCCAAAGTCGTCGAGTGAAAACCCCACGCCTTCGCGCTGGAGTTGCCCCATGCGTGCAATGGTGTCTTCGATGTCGCCAAGCAGCAGGCTTTCGGTGAGTTCGATCTTGAGCCTTCGGGGGTCGGCACCGCAGTCGCCGAGCGTTCGCAGCACATCATTCACGAAGCCGGGATGGCGAAACTGGCGCGCGCTGACATTGACGGCGATCGAGAGGTGTCGGGTTGTATCGTGACCACCCCAGCGCTGCAGCTGTGCGCACGCGGTCTGTAGCACGAACTGACCCAGCGGCAAAATCAATCCGGTCTGCTCTGCCAGGGGAATGAAATCGCAGGGGCTGACTATTCCGCGCTCCGGATGGCGCCAGCGCACCAATGCTTCCACACCCACCAGACGGGCGTGGTGGTCAACCACCGGCTGGTAATGCACGAACAGTTCGCCGTGCGCCAGGCCATGGCGCAAGTCGGCCTCCAGGTTGGAGCGGGCGTTGACGGCGGCCTGCATTTCCGGGTCGAAGAAGCGCTGGGTGTTGCGGCCCGCGGCCTTGGCCTGGTACATGGCCAGGTCTGCCCGTTTGAGCAGTTCGTCCACCGACAGGCGCTCGTCACCAAACAGCGTGATGCCGATGCTGGGGGTGCTGTAGTGTTGCTGGCCGCCCAGATCAAAGGGCTGGTTCAGGCTGGCCAGGAGCTTTTCTGCAACGACTTCCGCCTGACTGGCGGCCTCGGTCAACTCGGGACAAAGGGTTTCGAGCATGACGACGAATTCGTCGCCGCCAAAGCGGGCCACGGTGTCGGTCTCGCGCACGCAGGCCGCCAGCCGCGCCGCCACCTGGGACAGAAGTTGATCCCCCATGTCGTGGCCCAAGGTGTCGTTCAGGTCCTTGAAATTGTCGAGATCGATGAACAGCAGGGCGCCAAGCTGATGTGTGCGCGCACTGGCCGCCACCGCGCGCTGCAGCCTGTCGAGCAGCATGCGCCGGTTGGGCAAGCCCGTGAGCGCGTCGTAGAACGCCAGGCGCTCGATCTCCTGCTCTGCGCGTTTTCGACCGGTGATGTCCATGGTGAAGCCGTGGCACACCACCGCGCCATCGGTCTCGCGGTGGGGAACCGCATTGGTGATATGCCAGCGCACGGTACCGTCGGGCATGGCGACCCGGTATTCGCATTGCCAGGGCACCAGATTGCGCAGCGAGGCCGCGGCCGAACGCCGCACATGGGCAGCATCGTCGGGCAACACGCTGCGCATCAGCACCTCGTAGTCACGGGTCACCTCCTCGGGGTCGACACCCATGAACTCGCGCACGGCTTCGCTGATGTATTGCACGCTGCTGCCACCGCCAGGGTGAAAGCGGTATTCATAGATAAACCCCGGAATGCGGCTGGCAATGCGCTGGATGAAAAGCAACTGCTCGCGCAGTTGCTCTGCGGCGCGGCGCTCGTCTGTCACGTCCTGCACCACGCCCATCTCCACCCGCATGCCGTCGCCAGCACGCGCACGGCGCACGCGCGATCGCATCCAGCGGATTTCGCCGTCCGGGCGGCGCCAGCGGTATTCGATGTCGGCACCCTCCCCCTTCTCCCGCGCCTTCTCGAACACCTGCCGGTCTTCGGGCAGGATGCCGCTCAGCGCGCGCTCAAGACTCACCCACTCCTGCCGTTCAAACCCGGCGATGTCGCACAGGCCAGGAGACCACAGCAGCACGGTTTCACCCGGGTCCTCGATCTGCCGCCAGTGGCCGGTGCGCGCCAAGCTCTCCATGGTGTTGAAGACCTCGCTTTGCTCATGCAGTTCACGGCGTGCCTCGTCCAGCGCGCGCTCGGATGCGGCCAGTGCGACCCGAAGATTTTCCGCCTCGGAGACATCGCGCACCGTCACCATGATGCTGTTGCTGCCGACGCTGGCAACACTGCGGGCCGACAACTCCCAGACCAGTATCGGGCGTCCCGGCTCGCGCACGATCGGCCGACACTCCAGCGGCACACCGACCCGGGCCACCGCACACAACTGCTCGACAATGCCTGTGCCCTGAAACGGGTCAAGCACCTCTGCTGCATCGGTGCCAGGGCCGCGCACCGCGCCCAGCCCGGGCATGCGCCGCGCAGCCGCATTCGCCGCCACCAGCACCAGGCGCACCCCCTCCAGCCGAAACTCCATAAGGGCCAGGGGCAGCACCTCGAAAAAGGTCTGCAGACGCGCCTGCGCCGAAGGCGCCAGCGCGCCCTCTCCACCGGGTGTCAGAAGGTCGATCAGCAGCTCGGAGGTGATCACGTTTGCACAGAACCCACTCGTAAAAGGATGTTTGGATGAAAGCGGCCATACAGGGCCCGCCCGCATTCACCGCACAGAGTATGTCAAAACGTAACGAAACTCAAAACGATTGCACCACGTTTCGCTAGGAATGTCCTGAACAACCCGGATTTGTGCGTGCTACATGCAGGGCTCGCGTCTTTCAGATGGCGCAACCACCGTCGTCTTGCTCAGGTCTGCGCATTGTTTTCTCGCCCCTTTCGGGCCGCTTTCACCGCTTTTGCGGCACCCCGGTTGTTTTCAGGCGCACTTATCCCTGCGCCGCCAGCAATGGATGGCGCACCATCCACAGGCTCGATAGCGCAAACAGCGTCTTGAATTGCAGCGTGTTTTTCAGCGCACCTGGGTGTGACGTAAGAGCGTGTTTACGATCTGTTGATGGTGCCCGTTGCCCCGCAACGGCCGTGGCTGCAAGGCGCAAACCGCAGACGGGCTGGTGGCCCGGCGAGGATTTGCAACGCGGCAGACGCTGCCTTTGCGGGGCAACCCTTCGGGCAAGGCAGCAAACGGCCACGCCCGTTGTTGCCCACCTTGCCCAGGCCGCCGACATGGGCTGCTGCGGGCGCCTGGACCGTGGCCGTTTGCTGCCTTGCGGGCACCATGAACAGATCGTAAACACGCTCTAAGACAGGTTGCCGGAGGTACCCCGCACGGTGTGCACCAGACCAGCCAAACCAGGCTGACCCACAGCGCAGTGGTGACGGCGGCCAACGTGCATGACAAACATCCACGGCCTGATTTGCTGCACGGCAACGAACAGCGGGTCTATGGCGAATTGGCCTACGCCAGCCAGAAAGCACTGATAGCGAGCAAGGCGCCACAAGCCAAGGACTTCACCAACCAGCAAACGCGCCATGCGGGTGAGGTCGATGAGATGCAGCGGGCCAAGAATCTCAACAAGTCACGGGTGCGTGCTCGGGTCGGGCATGTCTTTGCAGTGGTCAAGCGCCCGTGGGGATTCACCAGCAAGGTGATCGACGCCGGACGGCGCCTGACCCGCCTGCAGGCGCTGGATACCATCACGCGCAACGGCGCCTTTCTGAGCTTCGATGAAGGCAGCAAGGGCATGCTGGAGGCAGGCAAGCGGGCGGATGTTGCCGTCCTGTCGGCCGCCCCCTGTCAGTACCCGACGAAGAACTCGCGCTGATCCGGGCGGACCTCACACTGGTGGGTGGGCGGACGGTGCGCCAGGACGCCCCCTGAGACATCTGCAGGTGGCGACTCGCTCAGTGGGTGAGGGGCCGGCCAGCCTGCGTCGCCTCCTCCACTTCAATCAGCTTGCCGGTCTTCACGTCGTATATGTAGCCGTAGATCGGGATGTCCCGCGCCACCAGGGGATGCTCGCGGATACGTTGCACATCCTCCAGCACCGCCTTGTGCGGATCGGCAATAGTGAGCCAGCGCACATAGCGCCCGGCCGGTGAACCCGGGCCCTGGCCCACGTCGTGCCAGCCCTCGCCATCGACCGTGGCGGTGTCCAGGCTCTTTTCAAGCAGGCCCGAGATGATGTCATCGGTGAACAACAGCATGCCGCAATCGCTGTGGTGGATGACGAAATACTCCAGCGTGCCCAGGAGTTTGTGCGAGATGACCAGCGAACGGATCGCATCGTCGCTGGCGCGCCCGCCGGCATTGCGGACCACATGGGCATCGCCTTCGGCCAAGCCTGCGTACTTTGCCGGATCGAGCCGCGCGTCCATGCAGGTCAGGATGGCGAAGCGCCGGCCAGGCGGCAGCGGCAGCTGAGCCTTGTCACCAAACTCGTCGGCATAGCGGCGATTGGCTTGCAGTACCTCGTCAAGAACGGACATGATGGCCTCTGGCATGTGATGGACAGATTTTGAAGGTACGGCCGAAGCCGCGCGCGTGTGCAACTCAATTCGCGTTTGCTTATGCGCAAGTAAGCAATTGAGCAAGGGCTGGGTTGGCGATGGCTTGTGCGTGCGCCACATAAGCATGCACACAAATCTTCGTTGGCCGGTGCGCCCTGCCACCGTAGATTGCCCGATATCCATCACCAACCAGTTCCCGGAGTTGTTCCCATGCCGTTTTTCTCCCGCACACCCGGTGCACGCACGCTCTTGCGCCTTGGCTGCCTTGTGGCTTCGCTCATGTTCACCGGCATGGTCAGCGCTGCCGACCTCAGCATCGGATTCATGCCCGGCCCTTATCGCGATGCGTTCACCAAGGGCATCGAGCCGCTGCTCAAGAAGCAGGGCTACACCATCAGGTACGTAGAGTTCAGCCAGGGCGTGCAACCCAATGACGCAGTCGAGCGCGGGCAGATCGATGCCAACATCTTCCAGCACTCGCTGTACCTGAACGCCACCAACAAGCAGCAGGGCTTCGACCTGGTGCCGGTGATCCACGTGCCCACCCCGCCCATGGGCCTGTATTCGCAGCGCCACAAGACTCTGGACACGGTGCCCGACGGCGCCACCGTCACCCTGCCGGCGGACCCGGTGAACGCCGCGCGGGCACTCAACATCCTGGCAGCCATCGGCTGGATCGAGCTCAAGCCCAATGTGAACCCGATCACCGTGTCGGAGCGCGATATTGCAACCAACCGCAAGAAGCTGCGCCTGGTGCCCCTGGATGCCGCCCAGGCTCCGCGCTCGCTGGCCGATGCGGACCTGGCCGCCGTGCAGGGCAACTTTGCGGTGGCGTCCGGGCTCAAGCTGACCGATGCGCTCAAGCAGGAGAACATGACGCTGCCCTACGTGAACGTGGTTGCCGTCAAGCGCGGCAACGAGAACGCCAAGTTCGCCAAGGACATCGCGCAGGCCTACCAGTCGGCCGAGTTCCAGCAGACATTCAAGGCCAACCCGGCCTGGGCAGGCTACCGCCTGCCGGACTACTTCACGAAGTAAAAACAGCCTGGGCGCGACCCCGGTCCCGGGACAGGAATGCCATGCCACCCGCACTGCGGATTGCAGCCTACATCGGTGCCTTCCGGTCGTCGCCGCTGGCGGCGCTGGGGATACCCCCCGGGCGTTGACCTGCCGGGCTACCGAGGTCGTGCAACGACTGCTCACTTCGCTTTCAGGCAGCGACTTCATCATCCAGGGGGACGTTGCCTGCCACCGCAGCGTGAAAGTGGAGGACGGCGCCGTGCGCAAAGGCCCCTGATCCTGGGCGGACGGTGCCTGGTGGCTTCCCGTGCCTATCTGGGCGGAGGAAACTGGGTCGGCGACGGTTGACGGAGCTGAAGTCGTCATTCGTCTTCGCCGGGACCGAGCTGGCGCACTTCAACTACGTGGGGGACTCGCTGATCGGGAGCGGCGTGAACCTCTGAGCCGGCGGCGTCGTCTGCAATTTCCGCAATGAACGGGCCGACCCCGACCTCCGGGGCCCTCTGAAAGGCCCCCATCCCCCGGGTGTGCAGAAATTCGGAGCGCTGACAGGAGGCGGGGCGCGATTCCGACTCAGTCGTGGTTTCAGGCGCGCCCCTGCGCCCCCACACCATCATGGCCCGCACGGGTCTGCTCGACCAGGGGCCCACGCACTGACAAACGCACGGACACGCAGGCTGGCTGCTGCCAGTGGGCACCTCTTACTCCTCGCCAGCGTAGCCCGTCATTTGCAGCATGGTCTCGACGAATGCATCGTGCGAGGGCAACCCATGCAACGCCAGATTCTGGATTTCGGATGGGCCACTGCCTGCGGCCGACAGCACCAGCAGGTCGAGATCCGGCGACTCGCCGGCATCCAGCGCATACGCCAGGTCCGCCGGAATGGCCAGCCACTCGCCCGCCTCGCACAGCACGCCCACATGGCCATCGTTTGCCTGCAGGTAGGCCAGCAGCGTGCCTTCCTGGACCCAATGAACTACCAGCGCGCCGCGCGCATGGTATTGCAATCGCCCATCCTCTGGCACACGTCGGATGCGCTCCACCGAGCTCGTGCCCCAGAGCGCGTGCGATTGCACAAGCCTGTCGGCGTCCACCCGCCGGGCCGCATCGATCTCCTGCCGCCCCCAACGCACCCCCAGGGCCTGCAGGTTCTTGTGCATGAGGTGGTCGCAGACATGGGTCTTCCCCCAGGTTCCCTGCGCATCGAAGATGGCCAGCACGCCCATTGGAGGAAGACCTGGTTCCTGCCTGCGGCGACTACTGCAGGAATGCGGGCTTGGCGTAGCCGCGGAACTGGCTATCCACCACCGCCTGGAAGTCCTTAGAGCGGTATGCTTCCACCAGGTCCTTGGCCCAGGGGGCTTCCTTGTCGGTGCGCTTGACGGCCACGACGTTCAGGTAATGCTCGGGCGTCTTCTCAAGCGCCACGGCCTCGGTCAGTTTCAGGCCTGAGGAGATCGCGAAGTTGCCATTGATGATGGCGTACTCGGTGTCACCGAGCGAGCGCGGCAGCTGGGCCGCTTCAAGCGGGATGAACTTGAACTTGCGCGGGTTCTGCTCGATGTCCTTCTCGGACGCGCGGATGGGGTCGATCCCGGCCTTGAGCGTGATGAGCTTGTTCTGCTCCAGCAGCACCAGTGCTCGCGCCAGGTTGCTGGGGTCGTTGGGCAGGGTGAAGCGGTCGCCGTCCTTGGCCTCGGCCAGGGTCTTGCGGTGCGTGGAGTAGACACCCAGCGGCGCGATGGGACCCTGCACCAACTCGACGATGTCGAGCTTCTGGTCGGCCGCGAACTTCTTGAGATAGACCCGGTGCTGGAAGAAGTTGGCATCGAGCGAGCCCTGCGCCAGCGCCAGGTTGGGCTGCACGTAGTCGTTGAACTCGACGAGCTTCACCTTGTAGCCCTTTTTCTCGAGGATGGGCACGATGCCCTGCTTGAGCTGATCGATGTTGGAGCCTGCGGTGCCGCCGATGGTGAGCTCCTTCTTGGCGGCCTGCGCGCTGGCCTGCAGGGGAACCAGCGTGCCAATGGACAGTGCCAGCAACGACAGGAAGAGGACGGAACGGCGGAGCAATGCGGTTTTCATGGGAGTGGAAGAGGAAAAATGGAGGAAGAAGAGGAAAGATTCAGCGCTTGTCGAGCCGACGCGCAGCCGTGGTGCCCACGAACTGGAGGATCTGGACCAGCACCACCAGCAGGACCACGGTCAGCACCATCACGTCGGTCTGGAAACGGTAGTAGCCGTAGCGGATCGCCAGGTCACCGATGCCGCCGCCGCCCACGACCCCGGCAATGGCCGAGTAGGAGAGAAAGCTCACCGACAGCACCGTGAATGCCAGCACCAGGCCGGAGCGGGCCTCGACGATCAGCACGCGCCAGATGATCTGCAGTTCGCTCGCGCCCATGGCATGCGCGGCCTCGATGACACCCCGGGGCACCTCGCGCAGGCACTGGTCAACCAGGCGCGCCAGGTAAGGGATAGCTGCCACCGAGAGCGGCACCGCCGCCGCCAGCGGGCCGATGGACGTGCCCGCGATGAGCCGGGTGAACGGCACCAGGGCAACCAGCAGGATGATGAACGGGAACGAGCGCACCGTGTTCACGATCCAGTTCAGCACCAGAAACACCGGCCGGTTGGCCAGCGACTGGCCCGGGCTGAGCAGGAAGAGCAAAATGCCCAGCGGACCGCCGATCAGCAGCGCCGCGCTGAGCCCGATGGCCAGCATCAGGAGCGTCTGGCCAATGGCCACGCCCAGCTCGGGCAGGATGGCGACAATGTTCTCAGGCATAGGCCACCCCCTGCGTGCCGGCGCCGCGTGGTGCATAGCCCAGCGCGGCATCGCTGCCGGCGTTCGCTGCCTCCCGGGCGTCACGCTCGCGGCGGCGCACCAGCGCGTCGATCTCGCGGCCCAGGGCTGTCAGGCGCTGCGCGGGCGGCGCATCCACGGCGAACTGCTCGATCAGCTCGCCCTGCTCCAGGATGGCCACCTGGCGGCACAGCAGCTCCACCACCGGCAGCTCGTGCGTGACGATGACGATGGTCACGCCGATCTTCTGGTTGATGTCGCGCAGCGTGGCCAGCAGCTCCTGCGTTGTCTCGCTGTCCAGGGCCGAGGTCGGTTCATCGCACAGCAGCACCTGGGGCCGCGGGGCGAGCGCGCGGGCAATCGCCACGCGCTGCTTCTGGCCACCCGAGAGCTGGGCGGGATAGCTGTCGATCTTGGCTTCCAGGCCCACCAGCTTCAGGCATTCGCGCACGCGCTCGTTGATCTCTGCACGCGAGTGGTGGCCGTGAATCTTGAGCGGGAAGGCCACGTTGTCGGCCACCGTGGCGTTCTGGATCAGGTTGAACTGCTGGAAGATCATCCCCAGGCTCTGGCGCGTGTCGCGCAGCTCGCTGCGCGAGAGCGTGGTGAGATCGCGCCCGCCCACGATGACCCGGCCGGCGTCGGGACGTTCGAGCAGGTTGATCAGGCGCAGCAGCGTGGACTTGCCCGCTCCGCTCTTGCCGACCAGCCCGAAGATGTCACCGGCATGGATGTCCAGGGACAGAGAACGCACGGCGTCGAACCGCTCCCCGTTGGGAAGGGCAAACGACTTCTGGACGGATTCGAGCCGGATCACCGGCACGGTGTCGGGCACTGGAGGATGTATGGGGGTGACAGCAGTCATGAGAAGGAATGGCCTTTCGGCAGGCACACGGGGCGCGTGCAGGCCGGGCAGACCCTGAACATCGAAGCTGGCGAGTATGGGAACGGGCCGCCCCGGAGGGAACGACGCATTCGGCGCGTACTTATACGGATTTCAAGTAAGAGGGGCGGTGCCTGGCCTCGCTTGTTTGGTGCACGCATAAGGTTGCGCGCATTTCTTCGTTGGGGAATGCGCCCTGCGCAGTCACAGTCTGCGCCTTGTTTCACACTTTCAGCCGATAACCATGCTGCACACCCTCCGCCGCCGCGCTGCGATGATCACTGCGATCTCGCTGGCCTCCGCCGCCCTCTTCGCCTCCCATGGCGCCCTGCATGCGCAGGAGAAGAAGACGCTCAAGGTCGGCGTCTCCGTCGGCAACGGCGACCAGATCTTCGAAGTCGTCAAGAAAGTCGCGGCGCGCGATGGCCTGGCCATCGAAATCGTGGTCTTCAACGACTACCAGTTGCCCAATGCGGCGCTGGCGGCCGGCGACCTGGATGCCAACGCCTTCCAGCACCAGCCCTTCCTGGACAACCAGAACAAGGCGCGCGGCTTCGACATCGTTCCCGTGGGCCTGACCATCACAGCGCCGCTGGGCTTCTATTCGCGCAAGATCAAGAGCATCGACGCGCTGCCGGAAGGCGCCACGGTGGGCATCCAGAACGACCCGTCCAACGGCAACCGCGCCCTGCTGCTGCTGCAGGAGGCCAAGCTAATCACCCTCAAGCCCGAGGCCGTGAAGAACAACAACGCGACGCCGCTGGACGTGGTGTCCAACCCCAAAAAACTCAAGCTGGTGCCGCTCGACGCGGCCCAGCTGCCCCGCTCGCTCGATGACCTGACCATCGCCTCGATCAACAACGACTACGCGGAAAAAGCTGGCCTCACCCTGGCCAAGGACGCCGTGATCAAGGAATCGCCCCAGGGGCCCTATGCCAATCTGATCGCCGTGCGCCGCGCCGACAAGGACAAGCCCTGGGCCAAGCAACTTGTGAAGGCCTACCAGTCGCCCGAAGTGAAGAGCTTCATCGAGACCAAGTTCAACGGCTCGCTCGTGCCTGCTTTCTGAAGCGCCCCGGCACTGCGCCTTGTCTTCCCCCAGGCGGATGGCAAGGCGCCATAGAGCGCTCAATCCAAATAAGCAAGCGCGATTTTCTGATTTGTCGCCCGGTCGAGGCGGCGTTACCGTAGTCCTTCTTGCCCCCTTGCACTGCTGGAGCCTGTCCATGAAACGCCGTTCCGTCCTTCACGCCGCCGCCGCCGGCGCCACCACCCTTGCCCTGCCTGCCGTGGTCCGCGCAGCCGACACCCTCAAGGAAGTACGGCTCGACTACGCCTACTACTCGCCCACCAGCCTGGTGCTGCGCCGCTTCGGCTGGCTGGAGCAGGAATTCAAGAAGGACGGCATCGACGTCAAATGGGTGCTCAGCGCCGGCAGCAACCGGGCGCTGGAATACCTCAACGCCAACAGCATCGACATCGGCTCCAGTGCCGGCCTTGCCGCCGTGCTGGCCCGTGCCAATGGCAACCCGATCCGCACGCCCTACATCTTTTCCCGGCCGGAATGGACGGCGCTCGTGGTGCGCAAGGATTCGCCGATTCGTTCCCTGGCCGACCTCAAGGGCAAGAAAATCGCTGCCACCAAGGGCACGGATCCCTATCTATTCCTGCTGCGCGCGCTACAGACCGTGAAACTGCGCCGCAGCGACATCGAGCACGTGGGCCTGCAGCACGCCGACGGCCGCGTGGCCCTGGAACAAGGGCGCGTGGATGCCTGGGCGGGCCTGGACCCCCTGATGGCGGCCAGCGAGCTCGATGCGGGCTCGCGCCTCATCTACCGCAACGTGGCCTTCAACACCTATGGTTTTCTCAACGTGCGCGAAGACTTCCAGGCGCGCCACCCAGCCGAGCTTCTGCGCGTGATCAATGCGTATGAGCGCGCGCGCAAGTGGACGCAGGCCAACACCGTGGAAGCCGCGCGCATCCTCTCGGATGAGGCCAAGGTCAGTCTGGAGGTGGCGCTGCTGCAGCTCAAGCTGCGCACGGACCTGAGCAATCCTCTGCCTTCGTCCGAGCACGTCAAGGCGCTGCAGGCGGCATCGCCCATCCTGCTGGAGGAGCAATTGGTCAAGCCTGGCACCAATTTGAATAAGGTCATCGCCGACCTGGTGGACACGCAGTTCGCACGCGCCCAGCTTGCAGGCGCTGCGGCCTGACACGCGCATGAGTGCCGCACCGCCGCTGGAGGCGGGCACCGCCGCCTCCTCGTCCGCGTCGACAAGCCGGGCCGCACGCGGCCATCGCCCAGTGGCAATGGGCAGGCTTCCTTCGCGATGGCTTGGCGCTGCGCTCCCCCTGGCATTCCTCGCGGGGCTGGAGCTGGCCGTGCGGCTGGGCTGGGTGGCGGCCCATCTGCTGCCCCCGCCGAGCGAGATTGCCCACACCCTGCTCGCGCTCGCCGGGCAGGGCCTGGCCGGCCATGTGCTGGTCAGCACGGCGCGGGTACTCGCGGGCTTTGTGGCAGGTGCGGGCCTGGCCATCGCGCTCGGGGTCTGGGTGGGCCTGAGCCGGCGCGCCGAGGCGGTGCTGGACCCGAGCTTCCAGGCCCTGCGGGCGATTCCTTCGCTGGCCTGGGTGCCACTGCTGCTGCTGTGGCTGGGCATCGACGAGGGCGCCAAGCTGGCGCTCATCGCCATCGGCGCCTTCTTTCCGGTCTACATGGGCGTGGCCTCGGGCTTGCGGGATGTGGACCGCAAGCTGGTCGAGGTGGCGGAGATGGCGGGCCTCAAGCCCATTGCCCTCGCCCGTCGCGTGCTGCTGCCGGCCGCGCTGCCGGCCGTCTGGACGGGCCTGCGCAACGGCCTGTCGCTGGCATGGATGTTCATGGTCGCCGCGGAGCTGATCGCGGCGACGCGCGGACTGGGCTACCTATTGACCGATGGACGCGAAACCGGCCGCGCCGACATCGTGCTGGCAGCAATCGTCCTGCTGGCCCTCATGGGCAAACTCACGGACAGTGGCATGCAAGTGCTGGAGAACCGCTGGCTCTCCTGGCGCGACACGGTAGCCACGCGATGACGGTCAACGCCTACCCCGTGCTCGACGTGCGCGTGCGCCGCAAGGCGTTTTCCGGCAGCGAGGTGCTGCGTGACGTGCACCTTCAGCTCCAGGAGGGCGAGTGCGTCACCCTGGTTGGCGCCAGCGGCTGCGGCAAAAGCACGCTGCTGCGCATTGCCGCCGGCCTGGAGCGCGACTACGAAGGCCAGGTCCGCCTCGATGGCCAGGTCACGGCCGGGCCCACGCGGGACATCCGTTTCGTCTTCCAGGAGCCGCGGCTCTTTCCCTGGCTGAGCGTCGCCCGGAATGTCGCGTTCGATGGCGATGGATCCGCAGACGCCGCACGCGTGGAGCAGTTGCTGGACGAGGTGGGCCTGGCCGGATTCGGCGCCCGCCTGCCCAAGGAACTGTCCGGCGGGCAGGCGCAGCGCGTGGCCATCGCCCGCGGCCTGTTCGTGCAGCCCCGTGTGCTGCTGCTCGACGAACCCTTTTCTGCGGTGGATGCGTTCACGCGCCTGAAGCTGCAGGAGTTGCTGCTGCGCGTGGCGCGCGCCCATCGCATCGCCGTGCTGATGGTGACGCACGACATCGACGAGGCCGTGTACCTGGGTGACCGCGTGCTGGTGTTCGAAGCGAGCCCTGGCCGTATCACCGCATCGATTGCCGTGGATGTGCCCCAGCCGCGCGACCGCGACGGGCCGGCCGTGGGAGCCACCATTGCCGCGGTGCGCCAGGCCTTGCAACGCGCGCACGCCTTCTGACCGGTACACCATCCCGCGACTCGTTCGCGGACAGTGCGACCGCCTCTGTCAAGAACCAGGCTGCACTACGCATCTTCGAAGAAATAGTCCTTCCACGAAGCCGCCTTGTTCTTGATCACGCCGCGCTTTTCCAGTTCCTCGGCGTACACGAAGGTGCGGTGCAGGGGCACGGTGACGTCGTTCTCCAGGTCTTCCACGATCTGCGCACCAGTTCGGGCGCCGGCTTGGAGTTCTGCACGCGTATCAAGATGTCGGCGGCCTTGGCCTTTCCAGGTGGAGCAGACTCAAGAAGATCTTGTCGAAGCGCTTGAAGTCGTCCTTGCCCAACACGCGTGCCGTCTCGATCTGCAGCGTGCGCGACGGACCGGCGCGACAACGAAGCGCCCGCGCCGCGCGAGCGGCAGGTCAGGCGTAGGTATCGACCACACCGCCCAGGCCGCTGGCGCCGCCGGTGTTGCTGGCGGTGCTGCCGCTGTCGGTTGTCTGGGTCGCCGGCGCTTCGCTCTGCTTTTGGATCTGCTCCTGCTGCTTCTGGCGCTGGATGGCCTCGAGCTGCGCCTGCACCGCCTGGATCTGCGCCTGCAGCAGTTGCAGCTTCTGCTGCTTGGCCTTCGCGGACAGCGTGGAATCCGTGCTGGCTTCCTTGAGCGCGTTGGTCAGGTCGCGCAACCGCTTTTGCAGCGCCGCCGTGTCGCTGGACGACGACAACTTGCTGCGCGGGCCGCTGACGGCGGTGGTAGAGGAAACGGATGCGACTTGCATCGCCGTTCTATCGGGACACATCCGGACGGGATTGAGGGGCACCTGCGCGGCTGCCGCAGAAACAAGGGTCGAATCGTGCGCTGGTGCTTGTGCAGACTGCAGTAGATGCTATTGAATATATAGCTTTCCGGCGCGCAGCGGATGGACCGGGCGGATGACGGGGGGCGTGAAAGCGGATTTCGAGCCGAATCGGCCTCAAGCGCTCTATCCACCAGCGCAGGAAGCTCCTAATTAAGGAGCGTTTCGCTGCTTTCTTCGAGTCACCCGGCGCCCCCGTTTTCATGCGATGGATTCCGAACGAAGTGCACCAAGCAGAAGGTGGGGCAAAGAGTGCATGGGATGCTCTCTTGTTGACCGGCCAGTCGCAAAGGAATGGGTGGCGAGCGAACACGCGGTCAGGACATGCGGCGATTCAGCGCTTGGCGATGGAGACTTCCGTTGACTTGACCAGCGCCACCACTTCCGAACCCACCTTCAAAACGAGTTCATCGACCGAGCGGGTGGCGATGACCGAGGTGACGATGCCATAAGGCGTCTCGACATCGACCTCGGAGACGACGGAGCCGCGAATGATCTCGCGGATCGTGCCGCGGAACTGATTGCGCACATTGATGGCCTTGATGCTGGAAGAAGACATGGTGCTTTGCTGAGAGAAAAGAGCGCGTGGGATGCGGTGAAAAAACAAGCGGCACGGAACCCGTCACCACGAGTGAGCCAGCAGCATCGTGCGCTCCGCCGGTGACGCAACCGCCTGGCTGCGATGCGCGAAACGGATGCCCACATGGCTATTGGGAGGGCTGCGCACCCGCGCGCCCGGCGAAGCTGGGGCAACCTGCCAGGCCTTTGCCGTGAGTGCTATGACGTGGCGGGCCTGTTCGGCCAGGGGCAAATGGGCGGTATATGGCATCACAGTCCTTGAACACATGCGTGTATGCGATCGGCAGTGCGAAGTCTCAGAAGGTATGAATGAATCCGGCGTGTCCGAGCGGGCCGCACCAACGCGCCCCATCCAGGCGCAAGGCACAGCCATTGCGCGGGCCATGGCGAGCATTTGCAACGCCGAGGGGGGTGCGCTTTTGCGGTGCGAGCGGGCTTGGCGGGTTGTTTCACACCTTCTCAGGGCCTGGCTGCCACGATGGCGTCGCTGCTCCTAGCTGGGCAATCAACGCCACCCACTTATGCGCTGACGGGCAAGGGCGCGGGTGCAGTGGCTCTGGCGCGGCGCGCGTCCACGCTCCAGGGGCCTGCTCCGGCTGCGGCGATGTAGAGGAATACGAAGGAGAACAACACGGCTGCCTCCCCCTCGTTGAGGAAAGGCGCCAGCACATGCCCCTTGGTGGCGTGGCCGATGAAATACGCGAATGCGAGTTCGCCCGAGAGCACGAAGGCTGTCGGCCGGGTGAACAGGCCGACCAGCAACAGCAAGCCGCCCACCAGTTCGAGAATGCCGGCCACGCCGATCAACGAGAGTATCTGCAGGTTGTCGAAGTAGGCCACCCGGGGAAAGCCAAGCAACTTGGCCGAGCCGTGCTGGATCAGCAGAAAGGCAGAGACGATGCGCAGCAGAGACAGCGCGCGTGGCGCCAAGAGTTCAGGATTGCGAAGCGACATGATGGGCCCATCCATAAGTAAAGGGTGAAGCTAGTGTCCTGGGTTGCAAATTCGTTTCATGAAGATGCCGAAAATCGCCACCATGCCGCGTTGCAAATCCTCGCGATAGCTACGGCTATCGCTGTGGTTTTCGCCTTGCCTGACGACGATTTCGGCCTCTTTACTTCTTCAACGAACTTCCAACCCAGGACACCAGGAGATGTCGGACTTGGGAACCGTCGACCTGGATGATTCTGCGGACGCGAAGCCCTCCTCCCAACGAAGGAATCCGAGTTTGGTGATGCGGTTTCCGTTGAATGCCCGGCCGGGCATCGCCACCGAACTCGGTTGGCCTCTGTTGCGTTTCTGATCACCCCGCACCCTGCAAAGTTGTTCCGGATCGCGTACAAGAACGCCATGCCTTCCCACCGCCAACTCAAGCTGGGTGCCTTCATGCGCCCTGTCAGCATCCATACCGGCGCCTGGCGTTACCCCGGCGCCTTTGCCGATGCCAATTTCAATTTCGCGCACTTGAAGCGCTTTGCGCAGACGCTGGAGCGGGCGCGCTTTGATGCCTTCTTCATGGCCGACCACCTGGCGTTGCTCAACATGCCGATGCAGGCGCTCCAGCGCAGCCACACCGTCACCTCGTTCGAGCCGTTCACGCTGTTGTCGGCACTGAGCCAGGCCACCGAGCACATCGGCCTGGTGGCCACGGCATCCACCACGTTCGACGAGCCCTTCCACATCGCGCGGCGCTTTGCCTCGCTGGACCACCTGAGCAATGGGAGAGCAGGCTGGAACATCGTCACCACCTCGAACCCCGACGCCGCGCTCAACTTCGGCCGCGATGACCATATGGCGCACGACGAGCGCTACGCCCGGGCCCGCGAGTTCTACGACGTGGTGACAGGCCTGTGGGACAGCTGGGCCGACGACGCCTTCGTGCGCAATGCGGGCAGCGGCCTCTTCTTCGACCCCGAACGCCTGCGCACGCTCAACCACCGCGGCCCCTACCTGTCGGTGCGTGGCCCGCTGCACATTGCACGGCCAGTGCAGGGCTGGCCCGTGATCGTGCAGGCCGGCGCATCCGAGCCTGGCCGCCAGCTTGCGGCAGAGACGGCCGAGGTGATCTTTGCCGCCCACGGCACGCTGGCCGAGGGCCGCAGCTTCTATGCGGACGTGAAGGGACGTCTGGCGGCGCTGGGGCGCGGGCGCGACGAACTCAAGATCCTGCCGGCCGCCTTCGTGGTGGTGGGCGACACGGTGGCTGAAGCCCAGGCCATCCGAACAAAGCTCGACAGCCTGGTGCACTACGAGAGCGCGATCGCATCGCTCTCCATTGCCCTGGGCGTGGATGCATCGAAGTTCAACCCCGATGCTCCCCTGCCGGCCGTGCCCGAGACCAACGCCAGCAAAAGCAGCCAGCAACGCGTGATCGCCCTGGCCGAGCGCGAGGGCTTCACTGTGCGCCAGCTCGCGCAGCGCCTGGGCGGCTACGGTGGCCTCGCCTTTGTTGGCACCGCGCAGACCATTGCAGATGAAATGCAGGAATGGCTGGAGTCCGAAGGCTCGGACGGATTCAACATCATGTTTCCGTGGTTGCCCGGCGGACTGGACGCCTTCGCGGACAAGGTAGTGCCCGAACTACAGCGACGGGGCATCTTCCGCCGCGAGTACGAGGGCACCACCCTCCGCGAAAACCTGGGCCTGGCGCGGCCGGCAAACCGGTTCTTCCCCGCGGCGGCCTGAAGAGCACTCTTGCGGAGTGCACTCCATCGGACAACCAGATGAGGCCGCGGACAGTGCCGCAGCACGGCAAAGAGGACCAGTGGCGTTGCCCGGTTGAAGGCAAATCGGTGTTCAGCGTCAGGCAGAGGCCGCCGCCGCAACGGCCTCGCCCACCAGATCGGTCGCCAGCCCCGCCCGGCGGTACTGCGATGCGAAATGGCGTTCGGGCAGATGGTCCGACGCACCGAACAGCTTCCTGCGCAGGCTGCCCTGCGCGTACTCTGTCTTGTAGACCCCGCGCGACTGCAATTCCGGAACCACCAGGTCCACGAAGTCCTCGTAGCTTTCCGGCACCACGGTCCGGCTCAGGTTGAAGCCATCCACACCGGTTTCGTCGATCCAGGACTGCAATTCGTCCGCCACCTGCGCGGCATCGCCGACGATGGCTGGATAGCGCCCACCGAGTTCAAACAGTTCGAGCAGCTGCCGGCGCGTCCAGCCATGCTGCGCAGCGGTGCGGGCCGCCGATTCGATGGCATTGGTGGGGCCGTAGACGATGGGCTCGTCCAGGTCGTAGAGCGAATAGTCCACGCCCGTGCTGGCCGCAAAATGCGCAAGCCCGGCTTCGCGGCTGGCATAGCGCTTGTAGTCCTCGTATTTCTCGCATGCTTCCTTGTGGGTGGCGCCTGTCACCACGGCGGTGCCCATGAAGACCTTCACATCGTCGGCCCGCCGACCAGAGCGCACCAGTTGCTCGCGCAGCGAATCGACGCTCTTGCGGGCGGCCGCCTTGTTGGGCGGGGAGATGAAAACGCATTCGGCATGCCGGCCGGCAAAACGCTGGCCGCGGCCCGAGCTGCCGGCCTGGAACAGTACGGGCGTGCGCTGCGGAGAAGGCTCCGCCAGGTGGTAGCCATCCACCTGGTAGTAGCGCCCATGGTGCTGTACCTTGTGCACCTTCGCAGGGTCGGCGTAGACACGCGCTGCCCTGTCGCGCAGGACGGCGCCCTCCTCCCAGCTGCCTTCCCAGAGCTTGTAGAGCACTTCGAGGTACTCATCGGCACGGTCGTAGCGTTCGTCGTGTGGCAACTGTTCGGACAGCCCCATGGCGCGGGCGGCACTGTCGAGGTAGCCGGTTACGATGTTCCAGCCGATGCGCCCGCGCGTGAGGTGATCTAGCGTCGAGAAACGCCGCGCCAGCAGATAAGGCAGTTCATGGCCGAGGTTGACCGTGACGCCGAAGCCCAGGTTCTGCGTGACCGCGGCCATGGCGGAGATCAGCATCATCGGGTCGTTGACCGGCAACTGGATCGACTCGCGCAGGGTCACGTCGACATTGGCCTGGTAGACGTCGTAGACGCCCACGATGTCCGCGATGAACAGGCCGTCAAACAGGCCACGCTCCAGCGTGCGGGCGATGCCGGTCCAGTGCTCGATGGTGTTGTAGGCCGCCGACTCGTCACGCGGGTGCGTCCACAGGCCGTGGTTGATGTGGCCCACGCAGTTCATGTTGAACGCGTTGAGCAGGATCTGTTTCTTCGGGATGTTCATGGGGTCAGAACGCCGGGATCACGCCGCCGCCGAAGGTTTTGACGATGAAGTCGCGCACCTCTTCGGTCTGGTAGGCCTTGACCAGTTGCTGCACCCAGGGCTGCGCCTGGTCCTGCTCGCGCACCGCGATAAGGCAGGCGTAGGGGCCGTCCTTGTCCTCGACCAGGATGCTGTCCTTGGCAGGATTGAGGCCTGCCTTGATTGCATAGTCGGCATTCACGGCGGAGGCATCGGTGTCGTCCAGCGTGCGCGGCAACTGGGCCGCCTCGATCTCCACGAAGCGCAGCTTCTTCGGATTCTCGGTCACGTCGCGCGGCGTGGCGTTGACGCCTTCGATCGGGTCGATGCCGGTGCGCAGCTTGATGTGACCGGCCTTCTGCAGGAGCAGCAGGGTGCGGCTCTCGTTGGCCGGGTCGTTCGGTATGGCCACCCGTGCGCCTTCGGGCAGCGCGGCGATGGACTTGTATTTCTTGGAGTAGATCGCGATCGGCCCGATCCAGGTGCGGCCGAAGCCCACGATCTTGTAGCCCCGCGCACGCACCTGCGCGGCCAAGAAGGGGCGGTGCTGGAAGCTGTTGGCATCCAGGTCTCCGGCATCGAGGGCCGCGTTGGGCCGGCTGTAGTCGGTGAAGGGCACGATCTGGATCTTGAGCCCGTAATCGCGCTCGGCCACGCGCTTGGCGACCTCGAAGGTCTGCTCGTGCGGCCCGCTGGTGACTCCGACCTTGAGCACCTTGGTGGTGCCGGGCGGCTCCTTCAGCGCCGCAGCGGCTGGCAGCCCGAGGCCGGCCAGGGCCACGGCAGATCCTGCTTGCAGCAGGCGGCGGCGCGAAGCCGCCTGGTCTGAGAAATCGGAACGAGCTATCACAAGGCAACTCCTGGAAACGGGGGAGGGGAACGGACGAGCAGCCCTACAGCGCGCCGTGGCGCGGCGGCAGTTGGCCGTTGAGGTAGTAATTGCCGATGGCGTGGTACTTCCAGCGCACCGGGTCGTGCAGGGTGTGGGTGCGTGCGTTGCGCCAGAAGCGGTCCAGCCCCAGCCCATCGAGCGTGGCGCCGGTGCCGGCCAGCTCGAATAGGCGGTTGCCGGCGTCCAGAGAGGCGGTGGTGGTCAGCACACGCGCTTCGGCCACCGCGATGGAGGCAGCGGCCACGCTGGCCTCATCGGGCGCGGCCTGTGCCTGATCGACAAAGCGGCCCGCGCGCCGTACCAGGGCCTGGGCCGCATGCAGCCGCACCGCCACGTCGCCCACCTGGCGGATGGTGAGCGGGTCGTCGCTGGCGCGGTCCACACCGGCATCGATCCAGGGCCGGGCCTTCTCGCACACGAAAGGCAGCGTGGCCTCCAGCGCGCCGCGCCCTATGCCCAGGTCGATGGCCGCATGCAGCAACTGCGCGAACGGGCCGATGGTGGTTGGGCGCTCGAACGAGGCGAGGAAGGGCACCACCCAGGCGGGATCGACCGCCACCGCGTCGAACGAGACCGAACCACTGCCCGTGACCCGCTGGCCAAAGCCGTCCCAGTCGTCGACGATGCGCACACCCTCGGCCCGCCGGGGGATGAAGGCCAGCAGCGTGACAGCCCGGCCGCCCTGCTCCGCGCTGACCAGCGTAGGGATCCAGTGCGCGAACAGCGCGCCGGTGCAGTAGAACTTGTGCCCGTCCACGCGCCAACCATCCGGATGATCGATGACCAGGCGCGTGCGGCGGTTGAAATCCTTGTGGCCGATCTCGGACAGGGCATTGCCAAAGCGCTCTCCGTCGAGCGCCCGGCGGTAGAAGAATGCCTTTTGCGCATCGCTGCCGCCCACGCGCAGCACTTCGAGCGCGTAGTAGTGGTTCTGCGGAATCTGGCCCAGCGAGCCATCGGCCGCCGAGATGGTGGCGATGACCTCGGCCAGCGTCACATTGGACACCCCTGCCCCGCCATAGGCGCGCGGCACCGTGATACCCCACAGGCCGCTGGCCGTGAAACGCTCCAGCTCCGCCCAGGGCAGGCGCCGGTCGCGGTCGCGCGCCACCGCATCGCGCGCGAAATCGGCCGCGATGGCGCGGGCGACTTCGAGGGCGTGCGCATCATCGCGGATCCGTTGCGCAGGCTGCGCTGGCGGGGGTGCCGGCTCCTCGCCGGTAGCGCATTGCAGCGGCGGCACTTTCTGATCGTCCAGAGGATTGTTCAACAATTCGAGGGCCATTTCAGGTGTCCGTTGAACGGTGCGCGACAGGTGCAGTCCATGAAACTGGCGCGCTCCAGGCCAGCGGCCGCCGTGCAAGGGCCGCCCCGCAGCAGGGGCGGCGTCCCCCTTCCAGGGGGAAGGCGCGAAGCGACTCAGGGGGCAGCAATTTCATTTCAGTTCCAGGAATGCCGCGGTGGTGCAACATCGTTGAGCAGATGGTTGCCGATCAGGTGCGCCTTCCAGCGCACCGGGTCGTGCAGGGTGTGGGTGCGCGCGTTGCGCCAGTGGCGCCCGAGGTTGTGCGCCTCGCGGGTGGCGGACGAGCCCGCCAACTCCAGCAGCTTCTCGGAGGCATCGAGCGCGATCTGCGTCGTCAGGATCTTGGCTTCGGCCACGGCCACCGAAGCGCGTGCGCTGGCATCTGCCGTCACCGTGCCGGCCGCCCGGATGCCGTCCAGCAAATGGCCGGCCTCGAGCAGCACCTCGTGTGCGGCATGCAGGTCCACCTGCAGGCGGCCCACGTCCTGGATGATGTAGGGGTCGTCACTTGCGCGCTCCAATCCGGAGTCGATCCAGGGCCGCGCGCGCTCGCGCACGAACACCAGCGCGTCGGCCAGTGCCGCCTGGGCAATGCCCTGGTCGATGGCGGCCTGCATGATCTGCGACGATGGCCCGAACAGCCCTGGCCGGTCGGCCAGCTGCCAGATGGGCAGGACATCGTTCGCGTCGATGGCCACGTCGTCGAAGCGCACGGTTCCACTGGCCGTGGTGCGCTGGCCGAAGGACGACCAGTCGTCGACCACCGTGAGGCCTGGCGCATCGCGCGGCACCCAGGCCTGCACGGCACGGCCTGCGTCGTCCAGCGCCCGGGTGGGAACGCGGTGGGCGAAAAGCGCGCCGGTGGAATAGAAGCGTTCGCCCGTCAGGCGCAGTCCCTGCGGGGTCTGCGCCAGGCGCGTCTGGCCCTGCAGAATGGTCTTGGAGCGCCGCTCGGGCCCGGCGTTGCCAAGGCGGTGGCCCGACAGGACTTCGGCGTAGAAGCGTTCCTTCTGCGCCTGTGTGCCGATCTCGCGCAGCACGCCGAGCAGGCCGAAGTGGTTCTGCGGAATCTGCCCCAGCGATGGATCGGCCGCCGAGAGGATCACGAACACTTCGGCCAGCGTGGCAAAGGACACGTCTGCCCCGCCGTGGGCGCGCGGCACGGTGATGCCGCCCAGCCCGCTTTCGGACCAGAGATCGAGCTCGGCCCAGGGCAGCCGCCGCTCACGGTCGCGCTCGGACGCGCCGGGCGCAAACAGGGCGGCCAGCCGGTGCGCGGCATCCAGGGCCTCCTGGTCGCTGCGCAGGCGCTGCACGCGCGACGCGTCGGGTGCATGCGACTGCAGGTCGGGTGCCACCTTCGGCAAAGGGGAATAGGTATCTGTCATGGCTGGAGCACCGTCAGAGGAAAGTCGGCAGGCGGATGTCGCATCTGTCGCCCGCGTGCCGTGCTGCGCAGTCGACTCAGGCCAGCGAAAGAACCGGGATTTCCACGGGGCCCTGCGCCCGCTGGCGCAGGGTCGGCAAGGCACGCTCCACCGCCAGGGCGATGCGTGCCCGCAGGGCGTCGCTGCTCACGCGATAGTTGTCGAACTCCTTGTCTGTCGCATACACGCCGATGGGCAGCGTGTGCGCCTGGAAGAAGCTGAACAGGGGCCGCAGCTGGTGGTCGATGGCCAGCGCATGCCGGTCGCTGCCGCCCGTGGCAGCCAGCAGCACGGGCACGTCGATCAGCGCCTCGTGGTGCACGAAATCGAACAAGTGCTTGAACAGCCCGGTGTAGGAGCCGCGGTAGATCGGGCTGGCCACCAGCAGCAGGTCGGCGGATTCGATCTCACGCAGCGCCTCCTCCACCACGGGCGGCAGTTGAGGGCGCTGGAGCACGCCACCGAATTGGGGCACAAGCTCGCCGAGTTCGATCAGCCGGGTGTCCACGGGGAGGGCGTCCGAGAGGCCCTCGAGCAGCTGCTGCACCAGCGCCAGGGTGCGGGAGGGGCGCTGCAGGCCGCCAGAAACGGCGACGATCTTAGGGGGTCTGGCCATGGGAAAAAGGGTATGGAATGGAAAAGGGTCGGTCGTCCGGCAGAGGAACCTGGTGAACGAGACCGTAGCTCCCAGAATGTGCCCCACTCGGCGCCGGATGGAGCGTGGACGTTAGAAGCATTTCGGCTATCGATATGCGCAATGACCACAAGGCCCGCAAGCGCCTCCCACACCCGGCGGCCGGCGGCTTATGCGCCCGGCGCATTTGAAGTCGCGCTTTCCTTCCTTCAAGGACTTCGGGGAGCCTCCTAGCATGGCCAGGCACCAGGCCGTGATGGCAGGTGCCGTGCCGTCCCCCACCCGAGAGAGCTCCATCCCATGTCCCGCAATCCACCCACGCATGACTTTCTCGTGCAGCGCTTCCACCCCATCTTTGCGCGCATTGCCGGGCAAGCCGCCCAGCGCGAGCACACGCGCGAGCTGGCCCACGAGGCCATCGGCTGGCTGCGCGAGGCCGGGTTCGGTGCGCTGCGCGTTCCGGTCGAGCATGGCGGTTTTGGTGCTACGCCCGAGCAGTTGTACGAGTTGCTGGTCGACCTGGCCGAGGCCGACTCCAACCTGCCCCAGGCCCTGCGGGCGCATTTCGGCTTCGTCGAGCGCGTGCTGGCCGAGTTCGAACCCGGGCAGCGAACACCCTGGCTGCGGCGCGTGGCCGATGGAGCCATCTTTGGCAACGCAACCACCGAGCAGGGCGACGGCGCCCTGGGCCGGCTGCAGACCCGTCTTTTCCAGGAGAACGGTGCCTGGCTGCTGAGCGGCGAAAAGTACTACAGCACCGGCACGCTATACGCTGACTGGGTGGCGGTCACGGCCGAGCGCGAGGGCGGCGACCCCGCCCAGTGGCGCACCATCGCCCTGGTGCGCACCGATGCGCCCGGGGTCGAGTGCGTGGACGACTGGCGCGGCTTCGGCCAGCGCCTGACGGCATCGGGGACCACGCGCTTTCACCGCGTGGCCGTGGCGGCGGACGACATCATCGATTTCTCGCGCAGCGGCACCACACTGATGACGGCCGTGTTCCAGCTGTTTCACATTGCCACGCTGGCCGGCATCGCACGCGCCATCGAGCGCGACGCGGTCGCCTTCGTGCAACCGCGCAAGCGCGTGTTCAGCCATGCCAGCGGCAACGTTCCGCGCAACGACCCGCTCGTCCAGCAGGTCATAGGCCACCTGGCCAGCACCGCCTTCATCGCCACGCTGGCCACACGCGAGGTGGCGCGCGGCCTGGGCGAACTGGACCGCTGGCGCCTGCGCGGCGAGCCCTTGCCCGAGGAGTTGCTGATCGAAGTGGAGCTGCGTGCCGCCAAGGCCCAGGTCGCCGTGACCGAGGCGGTGCTGGCCGCCGCCACGCGCCTGTTCGACGTGGGCGGTGCCTCCGCCCTGCAGGAGGACCGCCGCCTGGACCGCCATTGGCGCAACGCCCGCACGCTGGCATCGCACAACCCGGTGATCTACAAGTCGCGCGTGATCGGGGAGCATGCCCTCAATGGCACGCGCCCCACCTTCTACTGGGCCGTCGGCACGCGCGAAGCCACGGCGCCGGCAGCCGGCTGACGCCGCCCATTCCCCCGCGCGCCCTGCGGCGGGCGCAAAAGAGGCAATCCCGTCAGAACACCCGCCCCTCTTCAAGGTGCGTCGTCACGCCATTGAGCTGGTAGTCACCCAGCACACGGGTCTTTTGCAGCAGCGGGTTGTGGTTGAAGATGGTACGGATGTTGCGCCAGTGGCGGTCGAAATTGTGGCGGCTCGAGGTGGCCGATGCGCCGCCCGCCTCGAACATGCGCTCGGCCGCGCCCAGGGCCAGGCGGCTCACCACCGTCTGCGTCTTGGCGGTGGCCAGCGCACCCTGCAGCACCAGGTTGGCCGCATCGGGCGCATTCGCGGCGATGGCATGAGCCGAGCGGTCCAGGTGGCGTGCGTTGTCGAGCACCAGCGCATCGATCGCATGCGAGGCGGCTGCCAGCTCGCCCACAACGAGCTGGTTGAAGTGGTCCTCGCGCGCCGTGGCGGCCGGGCTGTGCATGGCCGGGCGGCCATGGTCGCGCACGAAGCGCGTGGCATCCGACAGCACATTGCGCACCACGCCAGCGGCGGCCGTCACCAGGTGTAGCTGGCGCAGCGCCGAGGTATGGCGCCCCACCAGCGATCCCGAGTCGCGCGACTGCACCTCGTGCGCATGCACCAGCACGTTGGTGAACACGATGGAGCCACTGGCCGTGAGCCGCTGGCCAAAGCCATCCCAGTCGTCCAGGATCGCTATGCCTTCGCGGTCCACCGGCAGGTTCACGGTGACCAGGGTGCCTTCTGCGTCGAGCACGCTCACGTTCGCGTAATCCGAGAACGCCGTGCCCGTGGCGTAGAACTTGCGGCCTGTCAGCCGGAAGTGCTCGCCCTCGCGCACCAGCGCGGTGTGGGTGACCCCGGCCCGCTCGGTGCCGCGCTCGGTGTAGGCGCCGCCGAACAGCGCGCCTTCGAGCGTGCGCTGCACCTGCAGTTGCCGATAGGGGCTGGGAGGCGCCAGGCGCAGGGCCTCGGTGGCATTGAAGTGGATGCGCAGCGCGTGCGCCACGTTGGAATCCGCCGCGGCCAGCGTGGCCAGTGCGCCGATCAGGTCTTCCAGCGTGCCATCGGGGCCACCGTCGGCCTTGCCGATGCGCAGTGCACCCAGGCCGGACTGGCGCACGAGCTGGAAGGCTTCATAAGGGAGCGTGCGGTCCGCCTCGCGTTGAGCCGCGCCCTGGGCGATGGCGTCGGCCAGAGCGGGAATGCCCGCCAGGATGGCGCCGCGTTCGCGGGGAATCTGCAGGGTTGCGTGTGCCATTGCCCAGGCCTCACTGCGGGTTGGCGACAGCCGCCACGCGGGCCACGCGGCCTTCCACGGGGTGGCTTGGGTCGGTGAAGCCCAGCGTGGAGGCATGGCCCGGCGCCACCAGCCGGTTGACCAGGGCCTCGTCTTCGGGGGTGAACTGGTAGTCCAGCGCGCGCACGTAGCCCTCCCACTGCTCCAGCGTGCGGGGGCCGGCAATGGCCGAGGTGATGAGCCGGTTGTTGAGCACCCAGGCCACCGCAAAATCAGTGGGGTTGACGCCGCGCGCCGCCAGGTATTCGCGGATCTGGCGCGCGATGGCCAGGGATTCTGGTCGCCACTCGGTCTCCAGCAGGCGCTTGTCGGCGCGGGCCGCGCGCGAGCCGGCCTCGGGCGCAGCACCGTCGTCGTACTTGGCGGTCAGCACGCCACGGGCCAGGGGGCTGTAGGAGACCACGCCCAGGCCATAGGCCGCGGCGGCGGGGAGCTGCTCGGCCTCGGCCGTGCGGTTGACCAGGTTGTACAGCGGCTGGCTCGCCACCGGGCGGTCGATGCCCTCGGCATCGGCCAGGTGGGCCACTTCGGCGATGCGCCAGCCGCGAAAGTTGGACACACCGAAGTAGCGCAGCTTGCCCGCGCGGACCAGGTCGCCGATGGCGCGCACGGCCTCGCCCAGCGGGGCGTTGAAGTCGGTGCGGTGAAAGTACAGGAGGTCGATGTAGTCGGTACCCAGGCGGCGCAGGCTGCCCTCCACCGCATCGATGATCCACTTGCGCGAGATGCCGGCGCGGTTGGGGCCTTCGCCCATGCGGTTGGCGAACTTGGTGGCCAGCACCCAGTCGTCGCGGTCGTGCCGGATGCCCAGGCCGACGATCTCCTCGGCGCGCCCCTTCTGGTAGACGTCCGCCGTGTCGATGAAGTTCACGCCACTCGCCTTGGCCGCGGCGATGATGGCGTGCGAGGTGGCCTCGTCGGTGGGGCCGCCAAACATCATGGTGCCTAGCGCCAGGCGCGAGACTTTGAGGCCGCTGCGGCCCAGGTAATGGTGGGTGGTCAAGAAGACTCCAAAAAGGGGGATCGAGGCAATGGGCCGGAGCGTCGCAAAAGGCGGCGCGCGGCCTTCCATCTCGCGGTGCAAACCGGTCAGCCGCGCATGATATGCAGCAGGACCCAAAGCACATACTCGGTCGGCGCATATCGATAGCTGCTCCCGATTCAAGAGCATCCAACGCAGCAGTCACGAGCTATTTCATCGCAGATATCCGCATAAGCAAATGAAAAAAGAACGCTGCAGGCTGTCGGGATATTGGGTGCAATGGCGGGGTACCCATTTATGCCCTGCGGCCCATCGTGCAGGGCTTGCCGATTGCCTTCATGACCACTATCACACACCGCGCAGGCTCGCTGGTCGGGCTGAACCGTTTTCCCTCGCCCACCGATTTTTCCGACAGCCCTTTGTCCCAGGCCCTCAAGCAGCCCATCCTGCTGGGGCTGTTCCTGCCCATCCAGGCGGGAGGATGGAGTGCCTCCACCCTGCCCCGCACCACCGACTGGCAGTTCGCCTACAACCGCGACCTGGTGCTGAAGTCCGAATCGCTGGGCTTCGATCTCGTCTTCGCGTTGTCGCAGTGGCTGCCCAAGGGAGGCTACGGCGGCGTGTTCGACGGCAATGCGCTCGACTCCTTCATGACCACGGCGGCGCTCACCAGTGTCACGCAGCGCATCATTCTCATCTCGACCATCCATGTGTTGTACGGCCCGCTGCACCCGCTGCACCTGGCCAAATGGGGCGCAACGCTCGACCACATCTCGGGCGGGCGCTGGGGCATCAACGTCGTGACCGGGCACCGCGCCGTAGAGCACGAGGCCTTCGGCTGGGACCGCATCGACCACGACCGGCGCTATGAACTGACGGCCGAGTTCATCGAGGTGGCACAGCGCTTGTGGACCGACAGCGAGAACTACTCCTACGAGGGTGATTCGTCATGGAAGCTGCAGGGCGCCTTCGTCTCGCCCAAGCCGCGCTACGGCCGTCCGGTGCTGGTCAACGCCACGGGCTCTGACGCCGGCATTGAGTACGCCGCCCGCTATTCGGACATCGTGTTCATCACCAGCCCGGCGGGCTCGGACTTTGCCAGCGCCATCGCGGCGCTGCCAGCCCACACCGAGCGCGTGAAGGCTGCGGCTCGTGCCCAGGGACGCGAAGTGCGCACCCTGCTCAATCCCATGGTGATCAGCCGCGAGACCGAGGCCGAGACCTGGGCCTACCACGACGCCATCGTCGCGGCCCAGGACAACCGCTCGCCCCAGGGCTTCAACAGTTTCGACAGCGATGCCCATGCCTGGAAGGGCCGCGTGGGGGTGGATGCCCCCAAGCGCCGCGCCATCGGCGGGAACATCGAAGTCATCGGCACGCCCGAGCAGGTGGTCGAGCAATTCGTCGCCCTGAAGCGCGCGGGCGTGGACGGCCTGCAACTGAGCTTCTTCGACTTCAAGCCCGACCTCGAATTCTTCGGTGACCGCATCCTGCCGCTGCTCAAGCAGGCCGGGCTGCGCTTCTGACCGTGTTGACCTCACCCACTCCCCAGCCCTTTGCCATGGCTCTCCACCGCACCTTCGCCAACCTCGCATTGGCCGTGCTACCCACCTTCGCGCTGGCCCAACCCGCCTCCGATGCCGCCACCCCGGTCAAGGGCGGCACGCTCACCTATGCCAGCGACATCGAGCCGCCCAACGGCGCCCGCGTGGCCTATATCGATGCCCGCGACATTGCCCGCGTGGCCGTGGCGGCCCTGCTGGAGACCGCATACAGCCGCCGCCGGATGGCGAGCCATGGGTGCTGACGGGGCCCGAGTCCCTCGATTTCGGTGACTTGGCCGCCGCGGCCGGTACCGCCCTGGGCCGCAAGGTGGCTGTGCAGGCACCAGGGCCGGCAGCCGATGCGCAGGCCGGCCTGCCGGATTTCACTGCGCAAGTGCACGCGCAGTTCGGCAGCTCACTGCGGCCGGCGTAGCGCGGGAGGCCGCATCCACGTTGGAGCGACTGCTCTGCCGGCCCGCACGCAGCGTGCGCGACCATGTCGTGGAACAGGCGCGGCAGGTGCTGCCAGGCGCCCTGTCCACAACGGCTTCGTAACTACAAAGAATCACTTGCTTACTCAGAAACGTTCGTTGTAGCGCCGGGGGGGCCTACCTACATTGAGGGCTGCCCATATACACGCTCTCATGCAAAGGAATTCCATGTCCCGCCCCCCACAGCGCACCGCCCTCCCGTGGAAAAGCATCGCCGTGCTGCTCGGCCTTGCCGGCCTGACCAGCCTTTCGGCCATGGCCCAGGCCCGCCACGGTGGCACGCTCAACTGGGCGGTCAATCCCGTGCCCTCATCGCTGGTTCCCTTGACCACCACGGCAGGCGGCAACACCGAGATCGGCCCCAAGGTGGTCGAGGGCCTGCTCACCTACGACTGGAACCTGGCGCCCAAGCCGCAACTGGCCACGGCCTGGGCCGTCAGCAAAGACGGCCTGCAGTACACCTTCACCCTGCGCAAGGGCGTGAAGTGGCACGACGGCAAGGACTTCACCTCGGCCGACGTGGCGTATTCGATCCAGACACTCAAGCAGGTCCATCCGCGCGGGCGCGGCAGCTTCGCCAACGTCACCGAGGTGAAGACACCCGACGCCCACACCGCCGTGGTGGTGCTCTCCAAGCCCTCGCCCTTCCTGCTGACGGCGCTGTCTGCGGCCGAGTCGCCCATCGTGCCCAAGAACCTCTATGACGGCACCGACGTCAACACCAACAAGTACAACAGCGCCCCCGTGGGCACAGGCCCCTTCGTGTTCAAGGAATGGGTGCAAGGCAGCCACGTGCTGCTGGAGCGCAACCCCAACTACTGGGACAAGCCCAAGCCCTATCTCGACAAGATCGTGGTGCGCTTCATCACCGACGGCGTGGCCCGTGCCGCGGGCCTGGAGTCTGGCAGCATCGACCTGGGCAGCGGCAGCTCGGGCATTCCGCTGTCGGACGTGGAACGTTTCAAGAAGCTCCCGGGCATCGAGATCGACACCCGCATCTCCCCCTACGTGGGCAACCATCAGCAGGTGTATTTCAACCTGGACACGCCCGCGCTCAAGAACATCGAGGTGCGCCGCGCCATCTCGCAAGCCATCGACGCCAATGCCTACAACAACACCGTGTGGTACGGCTTCGGCAAGCTATCGGCCACGCCCATCGGTGCGCACAGCCGCTATCACGATGCGAGCGTGCAGCGCATCGCCTTCAACCCCAAGGCGGCCGAGGCGGCGCTGGATGCTGCCGGCTTCAAGAAGGACGCCAGCGGCACGCGCCTGAAGCTGCGTGTCCTGTACAACCCCTTCGTCGAACGCCGCTCGGCCGACTTCATCCGCCAGTCGCTCGGGCGCATCGGCATCGATGCCGCCGTGGAAACCTACGATTTCGCCACCTATGTGAAGAAGGCCTACACCGACCGCGAGTGGGACATCACGGCCGAGAGCCTGACCAACATCTTCGACCCCTCGGTGGGCGTCCAGCGCATCTTCTGGTCCAAGAACTTCAAGATCGGCCTGCCGTTCTCGAACGCCCCGCACTACAGCAACCCCGAGGTGGACCGCCTGCTCGAAGCCGCAGCCGTCGAGGTGGACGAACCGAAGCGCCGCCAGCTGTTCTTCGACTTCCAGAAGGCGGTGGCGGCCGACATTCCGTCCATCGAGTTCGGGGCCAACCCCAACATCACCGTGGTGGCCAAGAAGGTGCGCGACTATGCGCCCACGGGCGAGCACATCCGCGGCACCTTCGCCGACCTGTACTTCGCCACCCCCTGACACCGTGAACGGGGCCCGCCCATGACCACACTCTCCCGCGTCGGCCACACCCTTCAGAGAACGGCCTGGCAGGCCGTGCCGACTGTGCTGGGGGTGGTGGTGCTCAACTTCTTCCTGCTGCAGCTGGTGCCGGGTGATGCGGCCGACGTGATCGCCGCCGAGTCGGGCTCGGCCACGGCCGAAACCATGGCGCAGCTGCGCACCCACTTCGGGCTGGACCTGCCGCTGCTCGACCGGCTCCTGGCCTACCTGAACAACCTGGCCCATTTCCACCTGGGCACGTCGCCCCGCCACAACCAGCCCGTGCTGGACCTCATTGGCGGGCGCCTGGGCAGCACGTTGCTGCTCATGGTCACGGCCCTGGGCATGGCCCTGGCCGTGGGCGTGCTGCTGGGCACCATCATGGCCACCTGGGTGGGCCAATGGCAGGACCGGGTGCTGTCCGTGCTGGCGCTGCTGCTGTATTCCACCCCGGGCTTCTGGCTGGGCCTGATGGCCATCGTATTGTTCTCGGTCAAGCTCGGCTGGCTGCCCACCGGGGGCAACCTCACCATCGGCGCCGGGCTGACCGGCTGGGCGCTGGTGAAGGACGCCGCGCGCCACCTGGTGCTGCCGGCCCTGGCCATGGCAGGCTTCTTCGTGGCCATCTTTTCGCGGCTGACGCGGGCGGCCATGCTGGAGGTGAGCCACCAGGACTTCGTGCGTACCGCCACGGCCAAGGGCCTCTCCCCGGCCGCCATCACCCTGCGGCATGTGCTGCGCAACGCGCTGATCCCGGTAACCACCGTGGCGGGCATGCACTTCGGCACCCTACTGGGCGGTGCCATCGTGGTCGAGTCGGTGTTCAGCTGGCCGGGCCTGGGCCGCCTGGCCCTCGAATCGGTGCTGGCCCGCGACTACAGCGTGCTGCTGGGCATTTTGCTGTTGTCCTCGCTGCTGGTCATCGTGGCCAACATGCTGGTGGACCTGCTGCATGCCTGGCTCGACCCCCGCATCCAGGTGCGCTGAGGCCACCGCCCCTCGGCGACTTTCCGCCTGCTGCCCGCAATGGATTGCCATGACCACCTTTGCCAATACACCCCAGAGCCGCTTCCTGCGGCTCATCCGCGCCTCCTCGCAGGAGAAACCCGTCCTGGATGCGTTCTCTCCCGTGCCCGTGCAGCGCCATGCCGCCTTCTGGGCCTATGCGCGCAACCCGGCAGCCGTCACCGGCATAGTGATCCTGCTGGTGGTAGCCGGCCTGGCCGTGTTGGCCGGCGTGATCTTTCCGAACGACCCGCTCGACATGGCTACCCGCCCACTGCTGGCGCCCCTGCAATCGGCCGAGTTCCCGCTCGGCAGCGACTCGCTGGGCCGCAATGTGGCCGCGGGCATCGTGCACGGAGCGCGCGTATCGCTGGCGGTGGGCCTGTCGGCCGCCACGGTCAGCGTGCTCATCGGCATCCTGGTCGGCTCGGTCGCAGGCTACTTCGGCGGTCGGGTGGACGACCTGCTGGTGCGGTTGACCGAGCTGTTCCAGACCGTGCCCACCTTCCTGCTGGTGATCGTGATCGTGGCCATCGGCCAGCCTTCGGTGAAGGTCATCGTGCTGGCCATCGGCCTGGCCTCGTGGCCGGTGATCGCGCGGCTGGTGCGGGCCGAGTTCCGCTCGCTGCGCGAATCCGAGTTCGTGCTTGCGGCCCGCAGCCAGGGCTTTTCCGACCTGCGCATCATCTTCCAGGAAATTTTGCCCAACGCCCTGCCCCCGGTCATCGTGACGGCTTCGGTGTTGGTGGCCACGGCCATCCTGATTGAATCGGCTCTGGCCTTCGTGGGCATGGGCGACCCCAACGTGGTCTCCTGGGGCAGCATGATCGGCGAGGGACGCGAGCAGCTGCGCACCGCCTGGACGCTGACCGCCATTCCCGGCGCCGCCATCGTCTTCACCGTGCTGTCGCTCAACCTGGTCGGTGACGGCCTCAACGACGCCTTCAACCCCCGCCTGCGAGGCCTGCGATGAGCCACCCTATCCTGCTCCACCCGGCGCACGGCCACGACGATGCTGCGCCCACCGGCACGCAGCGCGCTCCCCTGCTGCTCGACATCCGCCAGCTCGACGTGCGCTTCAAGGGCTCGCAAGGCGTTCTGCACGCCGTGCGCGGCCTCGATTTGCAGCTGCACCAGGGCGAAACCCTGGCCCTGGTGGGCGAGTCGGGCTGCGGCAAGTCGACCACCGCGCTGGCGCTGCTCAGGCTGCTGGCGCCGGGTGCGCAGATCGGCGGCCAGATCCTCTTCGACGGCCGGGACATCGTGCAACTGCCCCTGGACCAGCTGCGCCGCCTGCGCGGGCGCGAGATCTCGATGATCTTCCAGGAGCCCATGACCTCGCTGAACCCGGTGTACACCGTGGGAACGCAGATCGCCGAAACCCTGCGCCAGCACGAACACCTTTCGGCCGCGGCGGCACGCCAGCGCTCCATCGAGCTGCTGGACCTGGTGCGCATTCCCGAGCCGCAGCGCCGCGTGGACGACTACCCGCACCAGCTCTCGGGCGGCCAGCGCCAGCGCGTGATGATCGCCATGGCCGTGGCCTGCCGCCCGCGCCTGCTGGTGGCCGATGAGCCCACCACCGCGCTCGATGTGACCATCCAGGCGCAAATCCTGGAGCTGCTCGACCGGTTGCGCCGCGAGCTGTCGATGTCGCTGCTGCTCATCACGCACGACCTGGGCGTGGTGGCGCAGTGGGCCGATCGCGTGGCTGTGATGTACGGCGGCGAGAAGGTCGAGGAGGCCAGCGCGCCCCAGCTGTTTGCTTCCCCCTCGCACCCCTATACCCGGGGGCTGCTCGGGGCATCGCTGCATGCGGGCCAGGACCTGCACTACACCGACGCGCGCCTGCCCGAGATCCATTCGCGCCTGAACACCGAAACCGGCCAGCGCAGCTTCGACCTGCACATCCCCAAGGCCAGGCCGCGCGAGGAATCCACCGCCACCCCGCAAACCACGTTGCTCTCGGTGGAAAACCTGCGTACCGACTACGCCACCCGCACCGGCACGGTGCACGCGGTGGACGATGTGTCTTTCACCATCGGCGTGGGAGAGACCGTGGGCCTGGTGGGCGAATCGGGCTGCGGCAAGTCCACCCTTTCCAAGACCCTGCTGCACCTGGTTCCGTCTGCCGCCGGGCGCATCGTGTTCGACGGCACGGACCTGACCCGGCTCAAGGGCAACGCCCTGCAGCCCTGGCGCAAGCGCATGCAGATGGTGTTCCAGGACCCATATGCCTCGCTCAACCCGCGGCGCACGGTCTACGACATTCTGGACACGGTGCTGTACGTGCACGGCAACCGCTCGCGGCGAGACCGGCAGCAGCGTATCGCCGCCATCCTGGACCGGGTGGGGCTGCCACTGAACGCGGGCAACCGCTACCCCCACGAATTTTCTGGCGGGCAGCGCCAGCGCATCGGCATCGCGCGGGCGCTGGTCGTGCGACCCTCGCTGGTGATCTGCGATGAGCCGGTGTCGGCCCTGGACGTATCGATCCAGGCGCAGATCCTGAACCTGCTGGTGGAACTCAAGGAGGAGTTCAAGCTGTCCTATTTGTTCATCTCGCATGACCTGGCTGTCGTGCGCTATATCGCGGATCGGGTACTGGTGATGCACCAGGGGCGGTTCGTGGAGTCGGGGGACCACCAGAGCATCTGGGCGGCGCCACAGCATGAGTACACCCGGAGTTTGATTGCTGCTGTGCCTCGGGCTGAGCAGCGGAAGGTGGCTTGAGGACTGGTTTCTTGGCGTTGCTGTTGCGGGGGTTGTGGTTGCTTCTGTTGTTTGCCAAGGGCGGGGGCCGGGATGGGCTCCCGCCCTCAGCAGAGGCAAACAGCAACCATCCGCACACACTGCCAAGCAATCCTCAGCTTCGCCCCGCGGGCCTCACCAAGCCCAAATTCTCCCGCAACGTACTCCCGTCATACTCCGTCCGCGCCAAACCCCGCCGCCGCAGTTCAGGCAACACCAGCTCCGCAAAATCCGTAAGCCCCGTGGGCAACACCGGCGCCATTACATTGAACCCATCGGCCCCCCGGTGCACGAACCGCTCCTCCAGCTGATCAGCAATCTGCGTGGGCGTCCCCACCAGCTGCCAGTGCCCCCGCGCACCCGCCACCCGCAGGTAGAGCTGGCGGATCGTGAGGTTCTCGCGCCGCGCGAGCTGCAGGGTCAGCTCCTGGCGGCTCTTGCTGGCATTGGTTTCGGGCAGTTCGGGGATCGGGCCGTCGAGGTCGTACCCCGACAGGTCCACGCCGCCGGTCAAGCCCGAGATCATCGACAGGCCAAGCACCGGGTCGATCAGCGACTGCAGTTGCTCGAACTTCTCCTGCGCCTCGCTCTCGCTGCGCCCCACCACCGGAAACACGCCCGGCATGATGAGCAGGCTTTCGGGGTTGCGGCCATGGGCCTCCACCCGACCCTTGAGGTCGGCGTAGAAATCCACAGCGTCCTGCAGCGTCTGCTGTGCGGTGAATACCACCTCGGCCGTGCGCGCCGCCAGGTCCTTGCCGGCGTCGGACGATCCCGCCTGCACGACCACCGGCCGGCCCTGCGGGGACCGCGCCACGTTCAGCGGGCCCTGCACCTGGAAATGCTTGCCCTGGTGATTGAGTACGTGGCGGCGGGCGGGGTCGAACACCCTGCCTTCGTGCTTGTCCCACAGGAAGGCATCGTCGTCCCAGCTGTCCCACAGGCCCAGCACCACATCTGCGAATTCGCTGGCGCGCTCGTAGCGCTCGGCATGCATGAAATGCGCGTCGCGGTTGAAGTTGCGCGCCTCGTGCTCGCTCGACGAGGTCACCAGGTTCCAGCCCGAACGCCCGCCGCTCAGGTGGTCCAGCGACGCAAACTTGCGGGCGATGTGGAAGGGCTCGTTGAAGCTGGTCGATGCCGTGGCCACCAGGCCGATGTGCTCCGTCACGGACGACAGCGCCGAGAGCAGCGTGATCGGCTCGAACTGCGAGACATAGCTGTGCGCCGTGCGGCTGAGCACCTCGGGGTTGCTGCCGCGCGTGCCCACGCCATCGGCCAGGAAGATCAAGTCGAAACGCGCCGCCTCGGCCGCCTGGGCCAGGGCGCGGTAGTGGTGGATGTCGAGGCCCGCGCCGCGCACCGAATCAGGGTGGCGCCAGGCAGCCAGGTGGTGGCCGGTCGGGTAGAGAAAGGCGCCGAAGCGCAGGAATCCGGAACGTTGGGGCATGGAAAAGATCGGGCGGCGAGGCCGAAAGAGGTCATCTGGCGGGGTGCAGGCGGCGCCTGATGGCAGTTGGCGGCGCCAGGAGTCTGGGCGGCAGAAGAAGTCGAAGCGAAACGGGTGGGAAGAGAACCCAATTTGCGCCCCGTTTTGAGGACGGTAGCCTTAGCTACCGCCGGAAAAATGGGTGCGAAGTGGGACTTTTCTGCGCCCGTTGCAGCCGACGCGCTTCTGCCGCCCAGACTCCTGGGGGCTCATTTCTCCAGATACAGGTCTGCGAAGGAGTCGTTGAGGCCGTTGGAGTTGGTGGTGTGGTTGCGCACCTTCTTGTGGGCCACGGTGAGGGGCTGGAAGGCCGTGAGGTTGACCACCGGCAGGTCGCGGTGCACCAGTTGCTGAAAGCGCACGAACAGCTCGCGGCGCTTGGCGCGGTCGGGCTCGATCGCGGCGGCTTCGAGCAGCTTGTCGGCCTCGGGGTTGTTGTAGTGGCTGGCGTTCGAAAAACCGAGGCCGGGCTTGAAGTTCCTGGACCAGTAGATACGCTGCACGCCCACCGTCGGGTCGAAGTTGTTGTTCAGGTTGTTGACGTTGATGTCGAAGGCACGGTCGGTATAGACCGCCTTGACGAAGCTGCCGAAGTCGTAGGCGGCAATGGTCGCGTCGATGCCCACCCGGCCCAGCGCCTGGCGCAGGAACTCGGCCGTGCGGCGGTTGCCTTCCTGGTAGTAGGGGTTGTAGGTCAGGCGTAACGCAAAGCGCTTGCCATCGGCCTTGCGGGCAAAGCCGGCTTCGTCCAGCAGCTTCTCGGCCAGGGCCGTGTCGTACTTGTGGTGGCGGATGCTGGTATCGCTGTACTGCTTGAGCACTGGACTGATGGGCGATGGAGACGGTTGCGCAAAGCCATACCATGCAACGTCCACCAGGGCCTTGGCATCCACCGCGTGGGCAATGGCCTGCCGCACCTTCTGGTGCGCCAGTTGCGGGGTGTCGAGGTTGAACTCGAACTGCGACTGGTTGGCCACGTACTCGTAACCCTTGGTCTGCACCTCCAGGTGCGGCAGGGTCTTGATGCGTGCCACGTCGCCCAGGGGCACGGGGGAGTCGCCGCTCAGGTCGATCTGCCCCGCCTCCAGCCCGGCGGCGCGGGCGCTGGCATCGGTGACGATGCGCACCACGATGCGGTCAAGGTAAGGCTTGGGCCTGTCCCAGTAATCCGGGTTGCGCTCCAGGATCACATGGCTGCCCTTGACCCATTCCTTGAACACGAAGGGCCCCGTCCCCACCGGCCTGGTGTTGTAGGGATTGGTGCGGATGTCGGTGCCCGCATACAGGTGCCTGGGCACGATGGGCGACTCGCTCGACGCCAGCGCGGTAAGCAGGTACGGCGCCGGCTTGGACAGCACGATGGTCGCCGTGAGCGCGTCTGGCGTCTTCACCTCGGTGACGTTGGCGAAGGTCGCCCGGCCGCGGGGGTGGAACTCCTTGAGCGTGAGGATGGAAAACGCCACGTCGGCCGAACTGAAGTCCTTGCCGTCATGCCACTTGACGCCGGGGCGCAGCTTGAAACTGTACTGCAGACCATCGGGTGACACAGACCACTCCGTGGCCAGGCGCGGTTGCGGGCTCAGGTCGAAGTCGTAGGCCAAGAGCCCTTCCAGGACCTTGGTACCCACCTTCTGCGGAAAACCGAAGGTGTTGTCGATGGACACGATGGTGGCGGACTCGGGCCCGGCGACAAACTGCAACGTGCCACCGCGCGCAGGCTGCGCCGTTTGGGCCTGTACGCCCCCCACCAGCATGGCCAGGCAAAGCGTGAACGTGATGATGGAGCGCGTGCCCGCGCGTGCGACAAGCGGCAGCAAGGGCGTGGGGAAATGGAATGGCATGGGGCAGATTCCTGGTAATTCGCAAACGGGCCGCGCAGCGCCAGGGAACACCCAACACGGCGAGAAGCATTCATGCTATGTGCTCCCAGCCGGCGTGCTTAGACCGATTTCAAAGAATCAAACGCGGAAATTGGCCAAGTCATGAACGGGGGCACCAGAGAATCGTCGTTCACCCGCCTCCAGGCCCGTCCTGCCGCCTGATCACACACAGGCACCCCTGCCCCTCTTCACTCCAAACCATCGCCACGGCGCTGGCCGCTGCGTGCATGGCTTTTGCCGCTGGTGCGCAGCCACCGGGCTCATTCCCGTCCAAGACAGTGCGCATGGCCGAGATAGTCACACCGAAGCCCGGTGGAGCATGCGGACTTGGGTCCCCTAAGATGTCGCTGTTTTTATAGCTAGCGTGGGTGTTGGCGCTTGGCAGAACCCTCGGGTTGGGCTGACACAAGAACCGGCCGCCAGCGTCGACGCCTGCAAGGACCTCCCTGAGTGACAATCGTTCGATCCGCTTGAGCGGCAGGTCGAGGCCGACGCTTTCGTTGCGAACCAGCGCCATTTTAGTTTTTGGGGACCGTGTTTTTGAAGAAAAGTCTTGGTTTTCAATACCTTGGCGGAAGTGATCATCGCGGGGGAGTGGGCATTCGTCCCGCCGCGAGCACACTCGCATGCAGCGCCCAATCGGTCCCCGTGAGCCAGAGATAAAAGGTGCCAGGTGACGGCAAATGACATTGATCGCCGTCCCGTGTCACAGCGTAGATTGTTGATTTCAAATGAAAAACTCTGACCCGCTTCAATTCCAGACGGGAGAAAAAGGGCTGGAAAACCACACCCCCATGATGGCCCAGTACCTGGCCCTCAAGGCCGGGTACCCCGAAACGCTCCTGTTTTATCGCATGGGCGACTTCTACGAGGTCTTCTGGCAAGACGCCGAAAAAGCCGCGCGCCTGCTCGACATCACGCTCACGCAGCGCGGCCAGTCGGGCGGCCAGCCCGTGGTGATGGCGGGGGTGCCATTCCATGCCCTGGAGAATTACCTCGCCCGCCTGATCAAGATGGGCGAATCGGTGGCCATTGCCGAGCAGGTGGGCGAGGTGGGCGCCAGCAAAGGCCCGGTGGAGCGCAAGGTGGTGCGCGTGGTCACCCCCGGCACGCTGACCGATACCGAGCTGCTGTCCGACAAGTCCGAATCGCTGCTGCTGGCCGTGCACCAGGCGCCGCGCGCGCGCTGTGGCCTGGCGTGGCTCAGCGTGACGCAAGGCCGCGTGTTCCTGGCCGAATGCGCGCACGACGAACTCGGCGCCTGGCTGGCCCGCGTGGCGCCCAGCGAGCTGATCTACAGCGCGGGCGCCACCGACCGCTTCGAGCAGCAGTTGCAGGTGCTGCGCCAGGGCGGCGCCTTCACCTGCCCCATGAGCCCTCGGCCCGACTGGCAGTTTGACGGCGCTTTGGGCGCACGCAAGCTGCTCGAACACCTGGGCGCCGCCAGCCTGCAGGCCTGGGGCGCACAAGACCTGGGCGAGGCCCACGCCGCCGCCGCCGCGCTGCTGCAATACGCCGAGCACACCCAAGGCCGCCAGCTCACCCATGTGCACAGCGTGCAGGTGCAGCGCGGCGACGACCTGATCGACCTGCCCGCCAGCACGCGCCGCAATCTCGAACTCGTCAAAACCCTGCGCGGCGACGATGCGCCCACCCTCTTTTCGCTGCTCGACACCTGCATGACCGGCATGGGCAGCCGCCTGCTCAAGACCTGGCTGCTGGAACCACGCCGCGACCGCACCGAGGCGCGCCAGCGCCTGTCGGCCACCACGGCCCTGCGCGGTGCGGGCGGCGCCGGCGGTGGCTCAGGCCCCTGGGCCACCCTGCGGGCGGAACTGAAAGGCGTAAGCGATGTGGAGCGCATCACCGCCCGCATCGCACTGCGCCAGGTGCGCCCGCGCGAGTTGGTGGGCCTGGGCAAAACGCTACAAAAAGCAGAGCTACTTGCGCTTACTGGACAAGCGCCAGAGCCCTATTTGATTCAAATATTTGGCCATCTGCAGCCGCCCGAGGGTTGCACCGCCCTGCTGCAACGCGCGATTGCCGAAGAGCCCGCCGCACTGGTGCGCGACGGTGGCGTGATCGCCAGCGGCTTCGACGCCGAACTCGACGAGCTGCGCGCCATCCAGACGCACTGCGATGCCTTTTTGCTCGACCTCGAAACGCGCGAAAAGGCCCGCACCGGCATCCCCAATCTGCGGGTGCAGTTCAACAAGGTGCACGGCTTCTATATTGAAGTGACCGGCAGCCACCTCGACAAGGTGCCGGGCGACTACCGCCGCCGCCAGACGCTGAAAAACGCCGAACGCTTCATCACGCCCGAGCTCAAGACGTTTGAAGACAAGGCCCTGTCGGCCAACGAGCGCGCGCTGGCCCGCGAAAAGTGGCTGTACGAGCAGATCCTCGACCAGCTCCAGCCCCACATTCCCCAGCTCACCCGGCTGGCACAGGCGCTGGCCACGCTCGACGTGCTGTGCACCCTGGCCGAGCGCTCGCTCACGCTGAACTGGTGCGCGCCGCAGTTCGCGGGCGAGCCCTGCATCGAGATCGAGGCCGGCCGCCACCCCGTGGTCGAGGCGCGCCTGGCGGAAACGTCGAGCGGCGCCTTCATCGCCAACCACACGCGCCTGAACGCCAACACGCGCATGCAGGTCATCACCGGCCCCAACATGGGCGGCAAATCGACCTACATGCGCCAGGTGGCGCTGATCGTGCTGCTGGCCAGCATGGGCAGCCATGTGCCCGCCAGCAACTGCCGCCTGGGGCCCATCGACGCCATCCACACCCGCATCGGCGCGGCCGACGACCTGGCCAACGCGCAATCGACCTTCATGCTGGAGATGGTGGAGGCCGCGCAAATATTGCACGCCGCCACGCCGCACAGCCTGGTGCTGATGGACGAGATAGGCCGCGGCACCAGCACCTTCGACGGCCTGGCCCTGGCCAGCGGCATCGCCACGCACCTGCACGACAAGACCCGCGCTTTCACGCTGTTTGCCACGCACTACTTCGAGCTGACCGAGTTGCCCGCCAAGGCCCGCCACGCCGTCAACATGCATGTGGCCGCCGCCGAGGCGGGCGCCGACATCGTGTTTCTGCACGAACTGCAACCCGGCCCCGCCAGCCGCAGCTACGGCATCCAGGTGGCCAAACTGGCCGGCGTGCCCGCCCCGGTGCTGCGCCACGCACGCCACGCGCTGGCGGCGCTCGAAGAACGCGCCGGCGAGGGTGAACTGCAGGTGGACCTGTTCGCCACGCCCGAAGTGGCCGAGAGCGCAGGCGCCAGCCCGGTGGAAGCCGCGCTGGCCGGCATCAACCCCGACGCTTTAAGCCCGCGCGAAGCGCTGGATGCGCTGTACCAGCTCAAGGCCGTCATGGGAAAGATGCCCCAAGCTTGACCACCGCCTTTTCATGCCGCATGATGGCATGAAGGTTTTTGAAAGGCCACGCCATGCGCAAGGAAGTCGGCGCCAGCGGCCAAATATCGCTGGGCAAGAAAGACGCCGGGCAGTTGTTCGAGGTGCAAACGGCAGCCGACGGCACCATCACGCTGAGCCGGTGAAGGTGGTGGCCGCAACCCTCACCGCACGGGAAGAGCCCGCCCGCGATGCCAGTGCAACGCCGACCAAAGCCGCGCCTCATGCGCCCACCGAATGGGCACAGCAGCCCGCCGAGCAAATGACGCAATACAACGCCTGGGCCGCGCAACGCCCGCCTGACTCCCAGCGCGTGCGCAACTGGCGCGAAGCCAAGAAATGAACCATGGCGCGACTGGACATCTACGGCCACCCCATCGAAGAAGACCGCCATGCACTTCCCTACGTGATGGAAGTCCAGAGCGATCTGCTCTACCGCTTTGTTGAGCGGTTGTGCGTGCCGCTGGCGGTGCCTGATGCGTTTCCGGGCATGCAGCAGCGGCTGACCCCGCCCATCGCCATCGAGGTGCGCACAGTGCACGTGCACCACCACCTGCTTGGAAACCTGCCCTTTCCCGGCAGGCCTCACCCCGGCCGACACGGCGCACCAGCGCACCGAGGCGCTGGAAGGCGGCGCGCTGATTGCGGCCGATCTGCCAGACGCATTGCCCGCCCGGAATTCAGTGCAAAAACAGGCTCCAGTGCCCGTCCATCCAGCGCAAGCAGCTATCAAAACAATACCACCTCGCCAAGCCGCCACGGCCATTGCGCAGGCCGCGCCCTGCGCCGCCGGCTGGCGCTGAACCTGCAGCGCAGCACACCGCAACCTGCCTGACATGCGCGCACGCCCTGCCACGCCAGATGAAATCGCAGACGGCGAGGACCGCCTGATGGACCTGCACAGCCCCGAAGTGCCGCCAGCCATTCGCGCCAGGGTGTTGGCCATGGCGCAGCCGGGCGACGAGCTGTGGCGCTGCCCGCGCCGGTCGGCACCGCGCGGATTGCTGGGCATCGTGGGCGTGGGGCCGCGCGATGCGGTGATCGAGTGGTGGCTGCTGGACGCCCAGGGCGCGCTGATCGATGCGTTCTGGGAGGTTTAGGGCTACGCTGATCGGCGCTCCAAGTCCTTCAGCCTTCTGACGTGCTCCGGGTTTACAGATCCTGCGCCACCGGCGCCAGCTGCCCCAGCGCGAAGGTGATGAAGGGCGGAACGCACGGCAGGTGCCCGGCCGGCTGGGCGCGGCAGTCGGTCAGGCTGACCAGGTCGCCGGCGCCGCGTTGCTGCATGGCGCGCAGGGTGTCGACCGAACTGGCATAGGGCACGGTGCGGTCATCACGGCCGTGGTACAGGCGCACGGGCAGGTTGGGCTTCCAGTCGTGGACGCTGCTGGTCTCGGCGATGTAGCGCACGTCGTCGTCCAAAAAGCGGTCGATGAAGCGGGTGTCATAAACCACATCCGCATCGCCGGGGATCAGCACACGCAGCAGCAGGCGGCGCACGTCGCGCCGTACGCTGGCGTCCAGATAACGCAAAAAGCCGGGGTTGATGAGCGCGCCGATCACGGGCTGCTCGCCGCGCACCAGGTCCACCAGCCCATCCATGGTGGTCTGCACGTTGTAGGGCCCGGCACCGGACACCACCAGGCGCAGCTGCTGCAGGTGCACCGAGCCGCTGGCCTGCAAGGCGCGGTGCGCGGCCATGGTGACGTAGCCGCCCTCGGAATACCCGGAGAGGAAGAGCTGGCCGTTGTCTGCCACATTGGCCTGGCCGCGCCAGGTGCGGGCGGCGGTCAAAAAGTCGACCGTGGCGGCGGCAGATGGTGCCGACAGCAGGTAGGGGTGGGGCGTGCCCTTGGACGCGCCAAAGCCCACGTAGTCGGGCGCCAGCACGATGTAACCCAGCGACGCCAGCACCACCGACACCTCGGACGCCACGGCGTTGTTGCTGGGCGCCTCGGCGTCCTTGAAGATGGTGCCGTGCTGGTAGCTGAGCACCGGGCTTTTGGCGCCGGACGCCTTTTGCGGCACGCTGATGAGGCCCGAGGCGCGCACCTCCTTGCCATCGGCATCGGTGGTGAGGTATTCAAGCCGGTACGAGGTGACGGCATAGCGCGGCACCACGTCCTTGACCAGCGACTCTTCGGAGGCCAGCGCGGCAGCAATGTCGACAGCGGGGACGGTGCCCAGCATGGTGGATGAGTAGAGCCGCCCGGCGTCCTCGGGGATGGTGGGCGGCACCGGGGGGTTGCCACCGTTGGCGGCGTCTTCGGCACCACCACCGCCACAGGCGACCAGGGCGGCAGCCAGGGTCAACGCGCAGGCGCGGCGGATTCGAGACGAGATCAAAGCGGTCAACACGGCGGGAACCCTTGCAAGTAAAGCAGTGGATGATAGGGCCGCGCTGCCCGGCGCGTGCGCAATCGCCCTCAGCCGGCGCCGGCCCCGCAGCTTGTGTGGCGCGCGGGGCGACAACCGGGAAAACCGATAGACTTTGAGTAAAATTGGGCTCCAGCCCTTATTTTATAAGCGCAAGCAGCTATTATTTTCATATCAATCCTGTGCCACCTTTGATGGCCTCGGGCTGCGCTGCTGCGCGGCACTACACTCTGAGCCTTTCCTCTTTCTTGCATTCCCCATGACGTATTGCGTCGCCATCAAACTCAATGCCGGGCTGGTGTTCCTGTCCGATTCACGCACCAATGCGGGCCTGGACCAGATCAGTTCGTTTCGCAAGATGATGGTGTACGAGAAGGCGGGCAACCGCTTCATGGTGCTGCTGTCGGCGGGCAACCTGAGCATTTCGCAGTCGGTGCGCGAGATTTTGCAGACCACGCAGATCAAGGACGAGCAGGACGGCGAGCCCGTCACCATCTGGAACGCCAGGAGCATGTTCGACGCCGCCCGCGTGCTGGGCGCCGCCGTGCGCCATGTGCACGAGCGCGACGGCGCGGCGCTCAAGCGCGCGGGGGTGGATTTCAATGTGTCGATGGTCTTTGGCGGCCAGATCAAGGGCGAGGGCATGCGCCTGTTTCAGGTGTATTCGGCGGGCAATTTCATCGAATCGACGGCCGAGACGCCGTATTTCCAGGTGGGCGAGTCGAAGTACGGCAAGCCGGTGCTCGACCGCGTGCTGACGCCCGGCACGCCCCTGAACGAAGCCGCCAAGTGCGCGCTGGTGTCGATGGACAGCACGCTCAAGTCCAACCTCTCGGTGGGCCTGCCCATGGACCTGGTGGTTTATGAGGTGGACCGCTTCACCACCGACAAGATCGTGTGCATTGACGAGCACAACCCCTACTTTCGCATGCTGCATGACAGCTGGGGGCAGAAGCTGCGCGCGGTGTTCGACAGCATCGAGGACCCGGCCTGGGATGGCGGCTCGACCGACGCGCCCATTCTGGTGAGCCCGGCGCGCAGCAAGCCGCTCAAGAAGATCACCAACTTCCGCGAGAAGCTGATCTGAGAAGGTGTGAAAGCACCCGCCATACCCGCTCGAACCCGGATGGATGGATGACCAAGATCGTTTTTTCGCACGGCAACAGTTTTCCGGCGGGCACCTATGGGGTGCTTTTCGAGCACCTGCGCCGGCGCGGTTTCGAGGTGGCCGCCATCGACCGCTTCGGCCACGATGCGCAATACCCGGTCACCAGCAACTGGCCGCATCTGGTGCGGCAGCTGGCCGACTTTGCGGCGCAGCAGGTGGCGGCGGCGGGAGAGCGCGTGTTTCTGGTGGGGCATTCGCTGGGCGGCATTCTGAGCGTGATGGCGGCGGCCCAGCACCCCACGCTGGCGCGGGGTGTGCTGATGCTCGACTCGCCCCTCATCAGCGGCTGGCGCGCCACCACCGTGGGCCTGGCCAAGCACACGCAGGTGGTGGGCGCCGTATCGCCCGGCCGCGTAAGCCGCCAGCGCCGCATGAGCTGGGCCAGCACCGAGGAGGCGCTGGAGCACTTCGGCAAGAAAAAGGTGTTTGCGCACTGGGACCCGCAGGTGCTGCGCGACTATGTCACCCACGGCCTGCACGACGAGGACGGGCACCGGGTGCTGGGCTTTGACCGTGCGGTGGAAACCGCCATCTACAACACCCTGCCGCATAACCTGGACCGCCTGCTGCGCCGGCACCCGCTGCGCTGCCCGGCGGCATTCATTGGCGGGCGCGCATCGGTGGAGATGCGCCAGGTGGGCATGGCGCTGACCAGGCGGGTGACGGGCGGGCGCATCATGATGCTCGATGGCAGCCACCTGTTTCCGATGGAACAGCCGCTGGCCACCGCCGCGGCCATCGAGGCGGCCTTGCTGAACCTGGCGGCGCTGCCAGCCGCTGGCTGATTCCGTTTCCAAATCATTCGTATCCAGGGATGACCTGCCTAACCCTCGCGCGCCGTTGGTGGTGCAGCAGAACGACAAGACGAAGCCGCAACGACACGGATGATTTGGAAATGGACTGACTCCCAGCGCCCCCCGCACATCCGCACATCCGCACACACACTGTGGTGCTGGAACTGGTGCCGAATCCCGGCACCCTGCCCAAGCGGGCCGACGCCGCGATGTACAGCGGCAAGCAAGGCGGCAAGTTCTGCGTATGGCGCAACATGGGCGAACTGGCGCTGGCTTCCGCCTGATTCGCGAACCAGCGTGACCCCCGCGCCAGACTCTGCTCAACGGCAGCAGCGGTAGGCCAGCCCCATCGACGCAGAGTAGGAAGCAGGCCGCACCGTCAGCGGGCTGCGGCGCGCGTCACCCTGGAGCTGCGAAACACCCACGCCGCCCCACACCACCCAATGGCGATTGAGCGCCGTCATGACACCCACCCCCAGGTCCACGCTGTAGAGACCGCCACCGGGCTCGTACGCGGGCAGGCGGGCGGCCCCTGCACCGCCCGCCACGGCGGGCACGCCAAACCGGGTGCGCAGGTAGGTGCGGTCGCCAAAGCTGGCGCCCGCGCCAAGAACCATGCGTGTCTGCTGGGTGATGGGCAGGGTATAGGCCACGCCGGTGTTCAGCTGCGCCCCCCCGTCGCGCCCCAGGATGTCTTGCGAAAGCCCTGCGCCCACCGACCACCGAGACGTGATGGTGTAGCCCACGCTGACCCGGGCCCGCACGGTGGATCGCACCTCGGGCAGGCCGGCCAGCAGCGGCGCATCACTGCTCTCGCGGCCATGGTCCAGGCGCAGCGATGCGCTCAGGCTGAACCGATCGCTTTCGGCCAGGATGGCGGTGGCACCCGATTCGCGCTGCTCCAGACCATGGCCCATGAGCGCGCTGCCGCGCGCGGTGCTCAGGCGAAACCGCCCGTACTCCAGCGCCCATGCCGGGCTCAGGTGGGACGAACGGCCATCGCCGCCGGCGTAGTCGGGGCCGTTGCTCACAACGGCGCCCAGCACATAGTTGAGCTTGGGGGATCCATCCGAATTGAAGGAGGGTGGCGCTTCCTCGGCCATGGCGGGCAGACCGGCGCCCAGGCCCCACAACATAGTGCAGCCCCAAAGGCCCGGAAGAATGCGCGCCAAGTAGGTCATGGCGCCATTATCAGCCGGTCCACTGCACTAAGCCAGTCCATGCCGAAACCAGTACCACCACCCCGAACACGATGCGGTAATAGGCGAACGGCACGAAGCTGTGGGTGCTGATGTAGCGCAGCAGCCAGCGCACGCACAGCCAGGCGCTGATGAAGGAAAACACCAGCCCCACGGCAAACAGCGGAATGTCCGCCGCCGACAGCAGGGCCCGTTCCTTGTACAGGCTATACGCCCCCGCGCCAATCAGCGTGGGAATGGCCAGAAAGAAGGAAAAATCCGTGGCGGCCTTGCGCGACAGGCCCAGCAACATGCCGCCGATGATGGTGGCGCCGCTGCGGCTGGTGCCCGGCACCATGGCCAGGCACTGCACCAGGCCCACCTTCAGGGCATCCAGCGCGGTCATGTCTTCCACCTCGTGGATGCGGGTGGCCGCAGACGGGCGGCGTTCGGCCCACAGGATGATGAAGCCACCAAGGATGAAGGTGCTGGCCACCACCACGGGGGTGAACAGGTGGGCCTTGATGGCCTTGCCAAACAGCAGCCCCAGCACCACCGCCGGCACAAAGGCAATCAGCACATTGAGCGCAAAACGCTGCGCCTGGCGCTGCGTGGGCAGGGCCGCCAGCGTGGCGCGGATTTTTTGCCAGTACACCAGGATGACGGCAAAAATGGCACCTGTCTGAATGGCGATGTCGAACACCTGGGCCTTGGCGTCGTCAAAGCCCAGCAGCGACCCCGCAAGAATCAGGTGACCGGTGGAGGAGATGGGAAGAAACTCGGTCAGGCCCTCGACCACGCCCATGATGGCGGCCTTGACCAGCAAAACAATGTCCACGCGCTCGCCCCTTTTTGACCAAAGAAAGCGCGGATTATCCGTCGCATCGCCCCCTGCTGCGCCGTCCCGCGCGCGAAAACCGTCGCCATTCACGCCCCGGTCCTGCAGCCTGTCGCAGGGTGCTGGCCTGGCCCGACACAACCACCGTGCACCGTGTGTGTGAACCCGTGCCCCTGGCACTTCTGGCCGGCGTGGTGCTTTTCGCGCACCACCCGGTGGTGTTTCTGGGTCTGGTCCTGCTGTTTCTGGCGTTCACGCAGGCCTACGAACACACCCGAGCCCGCTCGTCCTGAAAGAAGCGCTGCCCGTGGGCTTCTTCCTGGCGGGCATCGCCTTGCTCAAGCGGGGCTTTGCCGACGAGACCATAGGCGCGGGCGGATTGCTGCTGGGGGCGCAGGGGCCTGCGGCGGTGGCAGCGGCGGCGTTTTTGGTGCTTTGAATCCATGCCCGTTCAGCCTTGTCAGGCTGCGAGGCATTGAACATCCGGGGCCCTGGATGGCCAAATGCACGACGGTGAAACGCCAGCATGCAAAGGGCCTGTGGGAGGGGTGTGAATTGGAGGCGGGTTGCTCAGACTGGAAGTGAACACTCGAAATCGTCCGCTGGGGTTGGCTGGGGGCGTACCGCAAGGCAGCAAATCGCGCCTGTCAAACCGGTTCTCTCGGAAAATGCGGGGCCTTGCAAAACACAGTTACGTGTCGGATTAATTTGCAGAGGCTGCACTGGCGGAGTCATCTGATGGTCGCCAACGACTCCGGGAGCCGCGCCAAATAAGGGATCAGGTTGCCGCCGCTCCTTGTGGCGCGCAATTTGCATTGCGTCCCCTATCCGTCCCTGCAGTCCATTGCGGGGGCACGAACGCAGTGTTCAAGGAGTATGGCCATGAATCCACGCTGGATGAATCTTCTCCTTGCTGCAGCCGTTTTCGGCGCGCCGGCGTCTCATGCGAGCCCGGTGACTTTCAGTGCAACTCTCAATGGAACGAACGAGTTTCCAGCGAATTCATCTCCGGGAACCGGCTTCGCGACCGTTGATTTTGACCTGACCGCTCACACCATGAGAGTTCGCATCGAATTTTCCGACCTGCTCGTCGGCAATACCGCGGCCCATATCCACTGCTGCACCGCTGTTGCCAACGCTGGCAACGTGGGCGTAGCCACGACCACGCCAACTTTCACAGGGTTTCCGACCGGTGCAACCTCAGGCCTCTACGACCACACCTTTGACATGAGCTCGGTCTTTTCGTACAACGCCCCGTTCATCGCAGCCAACGGTGGCAATACGCTTAACGCCGAAGCTGCTTTGTATGCCGGCATGGCTGCGGGCCAGTCCTACCTCAATATCCACTCAAGCCAATTCCCTGGAGGCGAGATTCGCGGATTCCTCCAAGTGCCCGAACCAGGCAGCCTGGCGCTTCTTGGGTTCGGGTTGGCAGGGCTTGCTTTGAGTCTGCGCAAAAGGCCGGTAGGTGCCATTTCCTGATCCGGATACAGAGAGGGTTCTCCGTGACGCAGGCCGCATGTCGGCTTAACTCGCCACAATCAAGTTTGGGTCCTTATCAGCCTTGCACGACCCAATCCCCAGCGCCCTGATGGAGGGCTGCATGAACTTGAAACGGAGATGACTTCGGGCCGTCGCGGCCATGGGTTTGGTGGCGCGCCTATCCGGTTGTGGCGGGCTGCATGTCTACCGCGATGTGAGAGACATGCAGGGCGTGGAAACCAAGGAAGCCTGGGCAAGGTGGACACTGCGGCGGAGCGCGACTTGCAACGACTGAAAAACCCGTCGGGCATATCCACCTGACGCCGCTTTTTTGATGACCTTGCGGCACTTATTTTGAGGCGCGTGCGATCCGTTTGGAGTGTCGAAAAATTTAACACCTTGGCGGTCATCACCCTTTGCCGCGTTTGCATTGACTCCCGAGAAATGGCATCGACCGGGTTGGCGGCATAAGGCTTGCGTCCCGCAATCGCAATCGCAGGCGCAGGCGCAAGCACCCTTCCGGGTTCAACGCCAGCCACCGGAGGTTTTCACCATGCAAACAAATTCATTCTTCGTGCTCCGGCTCTGCCGCCGCCTTGCGGCCGCTGTGGCGCTGGCCCCGGCACTCGTCTGCGTTGCCTCGCCCACCACCGTCGTCGTCACGGGCAGTCTTCAGAGCGAACTGGGTTGCGCCAGCGACTACGATCCGGTCTGTGCCCAGAGCGCCTTCGCCTATGACGTCGCAGATGACGTTTGGCAAGCCACCTTCAATCTGCCTGCGGGCAACTTCAGCTATTTTGCAGCCCTTGACGGCAGCTATGCGGTGACCTACGGGACCAATGGAAAGACGGCCTCTGACCCGATCAGCCTGAGCCTGGCTGCGGGACATGCCGTCAAGTTCTACTACGACGACAAGACGCACTGGGTCACGGACAACGTAACCACGCCCATCGTGACTCTCGCGGGCGACCTTCAATCGGAACTGGGATGTGCGGGCGACTTTCAACCAGGCTGTTTGCACTCCTGGCTGCAGGACATCGATGGAGATGGCATCTACACCCTGCGTGCCATGCTGCCTGACGGCAACTACAGCACCATCGTCACCATCAATGAATCCTTCGATGAACGTTATGGTGCCGGCGGAATGCAAAACGGCGGCAACATCGACTTCGCCGTCTCTGGCGGGAGGGTCGAATTTTGCTACGACGGCCGCTCTCACTTGCTCTCTTTCGACGCCGCTTGCGGCGATGTCGGAGGACCTGGCGGCACGGTGCCGGAGCCGCCCCTCACTGGTCTGCTTGCAGTGGCCGCCGCTGCTGGCATTTTTTCAATGCAATCCAGGCGCCGTCGGCGTGCGGTTCAAATCTTCTCATCTGCCGGATGAACAGCTTTCACAGCGCTGTGCGCAGCGCCACGTTGCCGTTGGGACATGTTCCTCGAGGTCGACGCAAGCTGACATGGCCTTGCACGAATGGAACCACGCATCGAGTGTCCGCCTCTTGGCACGGCCTCGTGATGCGCCTGCCCGCCGAGAGATGCCCGGCACGACGAAAGTGGGCACGGCCGCTTCGTGTCGATTTGCGCCAACCAGCCAGACCAGCCTACGCCCCGCCCCACCGCCCCGCCACATTCTTGAGCAACGCATTCACCGCGCCCAGGCGGCGGTTGCGCACGTCGATCAGGTCGCGCCGGGCGGCGAGTACGGTGGTCTGGGCGCTCAGCACGTTCAGATAGCCCACGGTGCCCGCGCGGTACTGGTTGCCCACCACATCCAGCGCGCGCTGCGCGGCGGCCACGGCCTCGGCCTGCAGTTGCTGTTCGCGCTCCAGCGCAGTGGCGGCGGCAAGGTTGTCTTCCACCTCCTGCAGCGCGGTCAGCACGGTCTGGCGGTAGCTGGCCACGGCCTGGTCGTGCGTGGCGCGGGCCGATTCGACGGCGGCGCCGCGGGCACCGCCATCCAAAAGTGACACGGCCAACGCGGGGCCCACGGACCAGAACAGGTTGGGTGCGTTCAGCAAATTGGACAGCTCCGTGCCCCGATAACCCGCCGCGCCCGACAGCGTGACCGCCGGAAAGAACGCGGCCTGCGCCACGCCGATCTGCGCGTTGGCCGCCGCCACGCGGCGTTCGGCGGCGGCGATGTCGGGGCGCCGCTCGAGCAGGCGCGAGGGCAGTTGCGCGGGCACGGCGGGCGGCGCGGGCAGTTCGGCCGTGGCGGGGAGGCTGAACGCGGCCGGGGCCTGCCCCGTGAGCGCGGCGAGCGCGTGCTCCAGCTGGGCGCGGCTGGCCTGCGCTTCGAGCAGTTGCGCCTGGGTGGATTTGTACTGCGCCTCGGCCTGCGCCACGTCGGCCGCCGAGGCCACGCCCGCGCGCTGGCGGTTGCGCGTGAGTTCCCAGCTGCGCTCGTAGGCGGCCAGGGTGTCGCCCAACAGTTGCGCCTGCGCCTCGGCGGCGCGCAGGGCGAAGTAGGTTTGCGCCACCGTGGCCTGCACCGACAGGCGCATGGCGGCCAGGTCGTCGGCGCTGGCCTGGGCGCTGGCGCGGGCTGCGTCCACGCTGCCAGACAGGCGCCCCCACAGGTCCAGTTCCCAATTGGCGTTCAGGCCCAGCGCATGGCTGTTGCGGGTGCGGGCCTGGGTGCCGTCATCGGCGGTGGTGCCGCTGCGCGAGCGCGTGCTGCCGGCCGTGGCGCCCAGGCTGGGCAGGCCGGCGGCGCCAGCGCTGTCCACCGCGGCGCTTGCAGCGCGCAGCCGGGCCACGGCCAGGGCCACGTTCTGGTTGCCGCTGGCGGCGCGCTCTTGCAGCGCGTCGAGCGCGGGGTCGGCGAACAGCGTCCACCACGCGTCGGGCACGCTGTCCTGCGGCTGGGCGGTTTGCCACACGGCGCTGCCTTGTACGCCTTGCTTGTAGGCGGCGGGCACGTCGAGCGCCGGGCGCTCGTGGGGCGGCGGGGCACTGCAGGCCGCGAGCAGCGCCGAAGTTCCAAGCAAAAATGGCTTCCAGCCCTTTCTGGATAAGCGCCAGCAGCTATCAAAACAGAAGTTTTTAGAGGGCATCAGGAATCTCCTTGCAGCGCGGGCTTCGGGCCGCCAGCCGGGTGGCGGCGCCAGCGCGCCCAGCGCTGCACACGCGCGCGCAGCCGGTCCAGCGCCACATAGACCACGGGCGTGGTGTACAGCGTGAGCAGCTGGCTCAGCAGCAGCCCGCCCACCACGGCAATGCCCAGGGGCTGGCGCAGCTCGGCGCCATCGGCCCGGTTCAGCGCCAGCGGCAACGCGCCAAAAATGGCGGCCAGCGTGGTCATGAGGATGGGCCGAAGGCGCAGGCTGCAGGCGCGGTAGATGGACTGCGCGGCCGTGGTGTGGCCAGCGCGCTGCCGCACCAGGGCGAAGTCGATCATCATGATGGCGTTCTTCTTGACGATGCCGATCAGCAGGATGACGCCGATCAGCGCAATCAGCGAGAACTCGGTCTTGAACAGCATCAGCGCCAGCAGCGCCCCCACCCCGGCCGATGGCAGGGTGGACAAGATCGTGAGCGGGTGCAGCAGGTTTTCATACAGGATGCCCAGCACCAGGTAAATGGTGATGATGGCCGCCAGGATCAGCAGCGGCTGGCCCGCCAGCGCGTCCTGGAAGGCCCCGGCCGTGCCGCCAAAGGTGCCACGGATTCCCACGGGCACGCCCAGCTCGGCCACCGCGTTGTGCACGGCATCGGTGGCCTGCGACAGCGATACGCCCGGCGCCAGGCTGAAGCTCACGGTGCTGGCCGGCGTGCCGCGCTCGTGGCTGACCGACAGCGGCGTGTTGGTGGTGGTGATGCGCGCAAACGCGCTCAAAGGCACCTGCTGGCCCGCGCTGTTGACGAAGAAGAAGCCGCGCAGCGTCTCGGGGCTTTGCAGGTAGCGCGGGGCGGCTTCCATCACCACGCGGTACTGGTTGAGCGGGTTGTAGATCACGCCCACCTGGCGCTGGCCGAAGGCGTCGTTCAGCGTGGCGTCGATGGTGGCCATGGACAGGCCTGCGCGCGTGGCGGCGTCGCGGTCGATCACCAGCGTGGTCTGCAGGCCGTAGTCCGACACGTCGCTGTTCACGTCTTCGAGTTCGGGCAGTTGGGCCAGCGCCTGGCGGATGCGCGGCTCCCAGGTGCGCAGTTCGGCAATGTCGTCGGCCTGCAGGGTGTAGTCGTACGAGGCGCTGCTTTGCCGCCCGCCGATGCGGATGTCGCGCTGGGGCACCATGAACAGGCGCGCGCCGGGCTCGTCCTTGAGCTGCGCGCGCAGGCGGGTGATGACGGCCTCGGACGTTTCCTGCCCCGGCCCGCGCCGGAGCGTCATGAACATCTGCGCCGCATTGCGCTGCCAGCCCCCAGTGAAACCCGTGACATGCTCCACGGCGGGGTCGGCCTGCACGATGGCCAGAAAACGCTGCAGGCGCTGCTCCATGGCCTGGTAGGACGTGGCCTGGTCGGCCCGGATGAAGCCCGAGATGCGGCCCGTGTCCTGCTCGGGCATGAAGCCTTTTTCGATGGCGGTGTAGAGAGTCACATTGAGCCCCACCACCCCGGCCAGCACCAGCAGCACCAGAGGCTGGTGGCGCAGGCACCACGCCAGGCTGAGCCGATAACGGCGCAGGCCACGGGCCTGCAGGCCGTCCACCCACCGCGAGAACCGCGCCCACAAGGATGGGCTGGGTGCGCGCTCGGGCTGCCGGTGCGGCTGGAGCAGCGCCGCGCACATCATGGGCGTGGTGGTGAGCGACACCAGCAGCGACACCACAATGGCCGCCGACATGACGATGGCGAATTCACGGAAGAACCGCCCCACGATGCCGCCCATGAACAGGATGGGCACGAACACGGCAATGAGCGAAAGGCTCATCGACACCACGGTGAACCCGATCTCGCGCGCGCCGTCGAGCGATGCCTGCAGGGCGGTTTTGCCGCGCTCCATGTGGCGCATGATGTTTTCGAGCACCACGATGGCGTCGTCCACCACAAACCCGGTGGCAATGGTCAGCGCCATGAGCGAGAGGTTGTCGAGCGTGTAGCCCGCGAGATACATCACGCCGAACGTGCCCGCCAGCGACACGGGCACGGCCACGGCCGGGATGAGCGTGGCTCGCCCGTTGCGCAGGAACAAAAACACCACCAGGATCACCAGCGCCACGGCGATCAGCAGGGCACGCTCCACCTCCTTGACCGAGGCGCGCAGCGTGGGCGTGCGGTCGGAGACGATTTCCACGTCGATCGCCGCCGGGATCGATGCCTTGAGCTGCGGCAGCAGCGCGCGCACGCGGTCCACCGCCTCCAGGATGTTGGCGCCGGGCTGCTTGTACACCTGCAGCAGAACAGCCGGCTTGCCGTTGGCCACACCGAAATTGCGCACGTCCTGCACCGAGTCGGTCACCTCGGCCACATCGGCCAGGCGAATCGCGTTGCCGTTTTGCCAGCGCAGCACCAGCGGTGCGTAGTCGGCCGCCACGCGCGCCTGGTCGTTGGCGGCAATCTGCCAATAGTGGTCTTCGCGCTCCACCGCGCCCAGCGGGCGGTTCGCGTTGGTGGTGCCGATGGCGCCGCGCACCTGCTCCAGCGACACCCCGTTGGCCGCCAGCCGCACCGGGTCGAGCAACACGCGCACCGCCGGCAGCGCGCCGCCGCTCACGGTGGCCTGCCCCACCCCTTCGACCTGCGAGAGCTTCTGCGCCAGCACGGTGGACGCCGCGTCGTACACCTGCCCGCGCGTGAGCGCGCTGGACGTGAGCGCCAGGATCATGATGGGCGAATCGGCCGGGTTCACCTTGCGGTAGGTGGGGTTGCTGGGCATGCCCGTGGGCAGCAGCGTGCGCGCGGCGTTGATGGCGGCCTGCACGTCGCGCGCGGCACTGTCCACGTTGCGGTTCAGATCGAACTGCAGGGTGATGCTGGTGCTGCCCAGGATGGAGCGCGAGGTGATCTCGTTGACCCCGGCGATGGCCCCCAGCGATCGCTCGAGCGGCGTGGCCACGGTGGCGGCCATGGTGTCGGGGCTGGCGCCGGGCAGGCTGGCGCTGACCGAGATGGTGGGGTAATCGACCTGCGGCAGCGGGGCGACGGGGAGCAGGAAGTAGGACACCGCGCCCACCAGGGCCAGGCCCAGGGTGAGGAGCGTGGTGGCGATGGGGCGGTGGATGAAGGGGGTGGAGAGGCTCATGGGGTGGGCCTCTTTGGTTTATGGGGGTTTTTGGCTCTAGCGCTTGTTGGATAAGCTCTAGCAGCTATGAAATTGATAGTCCGCGCGCGAATGGTCTGTTGGCCACCCACCCGTTCGGGCTGAGCTGGTCGAAGCCAGGGCGCCACCCCAACCCGTTCGGGCTGAGCCTGTCGAAGCCAGGGACCTGATCGAGTGGCGTGCTCAGTTGGATGGCGGGTGCCGGGGAGTGCGCCCGGCAGCGCAGTAACTTTCTTTCGCTTCGCCGAAAGAAAGTCACCAAAGAAAGGGCGACCCCCAGTCTGCGACCCCTGCGCTGCGCTTCGGGGCAAACCTGCGGCGGGGCGGTTGCGGGGTGCGCCGCAGAACTCACTGCGCTGCTTCGCAGCTCCGTTCGGACAACCGCGGCGAGTCAGTTGACGAAGCATGGGCGCTTCGACGCCCATGCCCACCCCGCAACCGCCCCGCCGCAGGCGCAGCCAGCAGGGGTTGGACAGCCGAACATCCAAACAGCCATACGGGCCGTCGCTTCGCTCGGCCGCGCCTGCCCAGCGCGAGGCGCTTATGCCCGCGAAATGGGGCCGAGCAACGCGACGGCCCGTGCGGCTGTTTGCCCCCAACCCCTTCTGGATGCGCCTGGGGCGCGCAGGGCGCGGGGTGGCGGGTGTGCCGCAGGACACACCCGCTTCGTCATCTGACTCGCCGTGGTTGTCCGAGCGCAGCGCGCCAGCGCGTAGCGAGTTCCACGGCGCACCCCGCGCACGAGCACCCCAGGTTGCCCCGCAGCGCAGCGAAGGGGTCGCAGACAGCAGGGTCGCCTTTCTTTTGCTTACTTTTCTTTGGCGAAGCAAAGAAAAGTGAGTCGGCCGCCGGGCCGAGACCCGGCCTCCGCCTCGAACCAAAGCACGCCGCCCAAACCAACGCACAAGCCCTGGCTTCGACAGGCTCAGCCCGAACGGACGGAGCCGCACCCAGGCTTCGACAAGCTCAGCCCGAACGGTGAACGGCGCACAGCGCCCCCAAGCCAATCCCATGGATGCCATCACCCCACCCCACCCCGCCGCGCCCGCCACCGCTGCGCCCACCCCTCAAACGTCAGATAAATCACCGGCGTGGTGAACAGCGTGAGCAACTGGCTCACCACCAGCCCACCCACCATCGTCACCCCCAACGGGTGCCGCAACTCGCTACCCACCCCACCGCCCAGCATCAGCGGCAACGCCCCCAGCAAAGCCGCCAGCGTGGTCATCAAAATGGGCCGAAACCGCAGCAGGCAAGCCTGGTAGATCGCCTCCCGCGCCGGCAAACCCTGATCGCGCTGCGCCTCCAGCGCAAAGTCGATCATCATGATCGCGTTCTTCTTGACGATGCCGATCAACAGCACGATGCCGATCACCGCCACGATGTCCACATCCAGACCCGCCAGCCCCAGCGCCAGCAGCGCCCCCACCCCGGCCGACGGCAAGGTGGAGAGGATGGTGACCGGGTGGATCGTGCTCTCGTACAGCACCCCGAGCACGATGTACATGGTGACCACCGCCGCCAGGATGAGCAGCAGCGTGTTCGACAGCGAGGCCTGGAACGCCAGCGCCGCTCCCTGGAAGCGGCTGTCCACCGACAGCGGCAGCAAGCCTGCCTCGCGCGCGGCGATCTGCTCGGCCTGGATGGCCTTGACCGCATCGCCCAGCGAAACCCCCGGTGCCGTGTTGAACGAAATGGTGGCCGCGGGCAACTGGCCCACATGGTTCACGGCCAGCGGCATGCTGCGCTCTTCGATGCGCGCCACCGACGACAGCGCCACCGGTTGGCCCGCGCTCGACGTGACGTAGATGGCGTTCAATGCCTGCGGGCCCAGCTTGAACTGGGGCGCCACTTCCAGCACCACGCGGTACTGGTTCGATTGCGTGAAGATGGTGGAGATGAGCCGCTGGCCAAAGGCGTTGTACAACGCGGTGTCGATGCCCGCCACCGTCACGCCCAGGCGGCCCGCCTGGGCGCGGTCGATCTGCACAAAGGCCTGCAGGCCCTGGCTTTGCAGGTCGCTGGCCACATCGGCCAGCTGCGGCAGGGCGCGCATGCGCTGGACCAGGTCGGCGGTGCCGGTCTGCAACTGGGCCATGTCGGGCGACGAAACCAGCAATTGGTATTGCGTGCGCGCCACGCGGTCTTCGATGGTGAGGTCCTGCACCGGCTGGGCATACAGGCGTATGCCCGCAATGCCCCGTGTGTCGTCGGCCAGGCGGCGCAGCACCACGGAGGCACGGTCGCGCTCGGCATGGGGCTTGAGGTCGATCAGCAGGCGGCCGGTGTTGAGCGTGGTGTTGGCGCCATCGACCCCGATGAACGACGAAACGCTCTGCACCGCCGGGTCTTTGAGGATGCGCTCTGCCACCTGCTGCTGGCGCTCGGCCATGGCGGCAAACGAGATGGACTGGTCGGCCTCGGTGGTGGCCTGCAGGGTGCCGGTGTCCTGCACCGGAAAGAAGCCCTTGGGCACCAGCACATAGAGCAGCACCGTGAGCACCAGCGTGGCCGCAAACACCAGCCAGGTCAGCCCCCGGCGGTTGAGCACCCAGTTGAGCGCTCGCCCATAGTGCGCGATGGTGCGGTCAAAAAACCGGCCCGTGGCCTGGTAAAGGCGGCCGTGGCTTTCTTCCGGCGTGTGGCGCAGCAGGCGCGCGCACAGCATGGGCGTGAGCGTGAGCGACACCACCGCAGACAGCAGGATGGCGACCGCCATGGTGATGGCGAACTCGTGGAACAGCCTGCCGACCACATCGCCCATGAAGAGGAGCGGTATCAGCACCGCGATCAGCGAGATGGTGAGCGAAATGATGGTGAAGCCGATCTGCCTGGCGCCCTTGAGCGCGGCCTGCAGCGGCGAAATACGTCCTTCTGCAACGGCCGGTGCGTTTTGGCTTCGGCCGGACGCTTGCGCGTCCTTCACCTGGCCTTCGGCCAGATGAGCCTGCGCCGAAACATTGCCCGGCATCTCCAGATGCCGGGCAATGTTTTCAATCATCACGATGGCGTCGTCCACCACGAAACCGGTGGAAATGGTCAGCGCCATCAGCGTGAGGTTGTTGATGGAAAACCCCGCCAGATACATCACGCCCAACGTGCCCACCAGCGACAGCGGCACAGCAATGCTGGGGATGAGCGTGGCCGAGGCGCTGCGCAAAAACACAAAGATCACCGCCACCACGAGGCCGATGGCCAGCGCCAGCTCGACCTGCATGTCTTTCACCGAGGAGCGGATGGTCACGGTGCGGTCAGTGAGTATCTGCACGTCGAGCGATGCCGGCAGCGTGCTTTGCAGCTGGGGCAGCAGGGCCTTGATGCGGTCCACCGTCTCGATCACGTTGGCGCCGGGCTGGCGCCGGATGTTGACGATGACGCCGGCCCTGGAGCCCGTATCGGGCGTGCCCGCCCAGGCGGCCAGGCGGGTGTTCTCGGCGTCGTCCAGCGTTTGCGCCACATCGCGCAGGCGGATGGGGTTGCCGTTCCTGAAGGCCAGGATCAGGTCGCGGTATTCCTGCGCGGACTGCAACTGGTCATTGGCGTCGATGGTGGATGCCCGCGCGGGCCCATCGAAGCCGCCCTTGGCCTGCTTGACGTTGGCGGCGGCAATCGAGGTGCGCACGTCTTCCAGCGTGAGCCCCAGGCTGGCCAGCGCCGTGGGGTTGGCCTGGATGCGCACGGCCGGGCGGCGCCCGCCCGCAATGGCCACCAGCCCCACGCCGTTGACCTGCGAGAGCTTGGGCGCCAGGCGGTTTTCCACCAGGTCGTTCAGCCGGATTACCGGCAGCGACAGCGACGTGATGGCGAGCGTGAGGATGGGCGCGTCCGCCGGGTTGACCTTGCTGTAGATCGGCGGCATGGGCAGGTCGTTCGGCAGCAGGTTGCCGCCGGCGTTGATGGCCGCCTGCACCTGCTGCTCGGCCACGTCCATGGACATGTCGAGCGCAAAGCGCAGCGTGATGACCGACGCGCCGCCCGAGCTGGTGGACGACATCTGCGCCAGGCCCGGCATCTGGCCCAACTGGCGTTCCAGCGGCGCGGTGACATTCGATGTCATCACATCGGGGCTGGCGCCGGGGTAGAGCGTGGTGACCTGGATGGTCGGGTAGTCCACCTCGGGCAGGGCCGAGATGGGCAGCAGCCGGTAGGCCAGCAAGCCGGCCATCAGCAGCGCCACCATCAGCAGCGATGTGGCGATGGGACGCAGGATGAAGACGCGCGAGAGATTCATGGCAGCAAAGCCCGCATGGCGCGGCGCATGACCTCAGCGCGCAGCGGACGCGGCAGGCGCAGCGGACGATGCCGGCGCCGCAGCCCCGTCGGCCTGCTGCGTGCGGCGGGCGCGAAGGAAGGCACGGCGCTCGTCGGGCGCCATGGTGGCCAGCTTGTCGCGCTCGGCCTGCGTGAGGCTGCGCAGCAGGGCCGCACGCCGCGCGCCGGAGTCTTGCGCGGCCTCGTCGGCACGGGCGGCCGCCCCGGCATCGATGACGGCGACCTTGGCGCCTTCGCGCAGCCGGTCGAGGCCGTCGGTCACGACCTGATCGCCGTCTTTGAGGTCGCCCTCCACGCTGACCCGGTCGCCGTCGGCCGCGCCCACGCGGATGCGCCGCTGCGTCACGGTGCCATCCGGCTGCACCAGATAGACATAGCTGTTCTGCACCGCCGTGGCGGGCACGGTGAGCGCGTTCGGCCACAGGTTGAGCTGCAGCCGCACGTTGACAAACTGGTTGGGGAACAGCCCGCCGTCCTCATTGGCAAACGCGGCCTTCACCTTGATGGTGCCGGTGGTGGGGTCGATGGCATTGTCGAGCGCGCCCAGGCGCCCGCGTGCCAGGCGGTGTTTTTGCTCGCGGTCCCACAGCTCGACGGGCAGCTCGGCGCCTTCGGCCAGGCGCTCGTTGATAGACGCCAGATGCGCCTCGGGCACCGCAAAGGCCGCGTCGATCGGCTGGACGAGGTTGATGGTGACAATGCCATTCGCATCCGCAGGGCCGACCATATTGCCCCGGTCGGCCTGGCGCAGGCCCAGACGCCCGGCAATGGGCGCCGTGATGCGCGTGTAGCCCATCTGCAGGCGGGCGGCATCCACCTGTGCCTGGTCTGCCACCACGGTGCCTTCGAGCTGGCGCACCAGGGCCGCCTGCGTATCCACCTGCTGGGTCGCAATCGAATCCTGGGCCAGCAGGTCTTTGTAGCGCTGCAGGTCCAGCTGTGCGTTCTTCAGCAACGCCTGGTCCCGCTGCAGGTTGCCCTGCACCTGGCTCAGCGCGGCCTGGTAGCTGCGCGGATCGATCTCGGCCAGCAACTGGCCCGCCTTGACCTGTTGGCCTTCCTTGAAGTGCAGCGCCGTCAGCTCGCCGCTGACCTTGGCCCGCACCACCGCCGTGGCACGCGCGCTCATGGTGCCGATGGCCTGGACCATCACGCGCACATCCTGGCGCCGCACCACGCCCACCGACACGGGCTGCACCTGCCCGCCGGCACTGAAACGCCCTGGCCCACGCGCGCCCGGCGCTGTCGCTCCCACGGGTGGCGCAGCCCCATCGGAGCCCGACTGGCGCTGTTTCCACCACCAGCCCCCGCCCGCTGCGAGCGCCAGCAATATCAACAACCCCCACCACAACAAGCGTCCGTTCTGGCGCAAAGCAGAACGCAAAGGGGAGCGGTAGAGACGTTGGGGCAGCATGAAAGGCGCAGCTAGGTGAAGTCGGGCAATGGTAGCCATCCACGGCCACATCCCACGTTGCGACCAGCGAATGGCAGCTGCTTTGCCCTGGCCTTAGCGGTTGGTGGCAAGCAACAAGCCGCCCGCCCCCATGAAAACCCCGCCCGTGGCCTTGTTCAGGCGCACCACCCCGCGCGAGGTGCGGATGAATCGGCGAATCTGACGCCCGCCGGTGGCATACACGGCTGTCGAAACAAACTCGCCCGCCAGATAGATCGACCCCAGCACCAGAAACTGCCGTGCGGCAGGCTGGCCCGGATCAATGAACTGCGGAAAGATGGCGGCAAACAGGATGATGGCCTTGGGGTTGGTGATGCCCAGCAGGAATTCCTGCGCGATCAGAGCGCGCAGGCTCACGGGCGATTCAGCCACCAAAGCGCCCTCGCCCTCCACCACGCTCAGCCCGCTGAACTCGCGGCTGCGCCAAGCCCGCCAGCCCAGCCAGAAGAGATAAAGGGCGCCTGCCCATTTCACCGCCGTGAACGCCGCTTCGGAAGCCAGCAGCATGGCACCCAGCCCCACCGCAGATACCACGAGAAAAATGGCAAAGGCGGCCACGCGCCCCAGGGTGGCAATCAGCGCCGCGCCCACGCCGGCACGGATGCCGTTGTTCATCCCGCAAAAATTGTTCGGACCGGGCGTCAGTGAAATGGCCACAGCCACCGGCACGAATAAGAGAGCGTCCATTGCAGATCCCGTGGGGCGAAAGGATAAAAGCGCCAGTCTACCGAGGCAGCGCGGCAGCGTCACGCCCGGGCAAATCCACCACCTGATCCCACGGCGCCCCTGCCAGCGCTTCGTAGTGGGCCACCACGACCATGCGGCCGGGCTGGGTTCCGTGATGGGCCAAGGCCCGTGCCAGATACCCCACGGAGGGCTTGTCCAGCCCCGCGACGGGCTCGTCGATGAGCGTGAGCGGCGCGCCAGAAGCCAGCGCCCCCGCCACCAGGACCTTGCGCCGGCTGCCTGCGGACAGCGCGTAAAGTGGCTTGTCCAGATGGGGTTGCAGCAAAAACCCTGTGATATGCGCCTGAAGCGCCGCCGCGTCCCAGGCGCCGTGCTGCTGCGACAAACCGGTGAACCAGCCGCGCGGGGTCAGGTCGTTGAGCGCATCCGAGCGCGGATCGGCCCAGAACACCCGCGCCCGGTAGGCACCAGGGTCCGTCCGCCCATCCAGCCCCGCCAGCACCAGCCGGCCCGCCTGCGGCGCCAGTTCGCCGGCCAGCAGCCCCAGCAGCGTGGTCTTGCCGCAGCTTTCGTCCCCGCGCACCAGCGTCAGCCCCTGGGACAAGGTGGCGTGAAAGTTGTCAAACACGGCGCAGTGGGGGTAGCCAAAAGACAGGCCGTGCACCTGCAGGCCCGGCGATGGGTGGGTCATGAAATCTGGCGATAACGCCCCGTAGGCGCAGCAACTGCTGCCGGCAAATACGGTCATTCTAGGGCGTGTCATACATCAATTCCCCCACGCGCTGGCTGCGCAATGCGGCATCTGCTTTGTCGGGCGGCTTGCCCGAGGCTGCGCTGCCACAGACCGCAGGGAGTGATGCAGGCCATCCCTTGCCGCGCTGCACGACAATCCGGCAACACCCCCGCCCTTTACATCCATGCCCCTGCGCTATCTCGATTTCGATTTCAGTGAAGACGCCGAAGGCACCGGCACCTTCGATGCCATGGCGAGCGTGCCGCCTGAGTTGGTTCCCACCTTGCAGGCGGAAATCAGCGCCGTGCTGGCATGGGCGCACCAGCACTGGCCCGATGCCTGCGGCCCCTCGGAAGACGGTGGTGCGTGGCAGTACGACCTGCGCGGCGTGCAGGAAGTCAGCACGCCACTGGTGCTGGAATTTGAAGAAACCTCGGGTCAACTTCGCACGGTGGCGGGCAGCCCCGCGCCACCGCGGACCACCATCACCCTGACGATCAGCGGCAGCGCCGATTTCTGCGAGACACTGCGGGAAGCCTTTGGGATCGAATAAGCAGGCCGCATCGGGTTAAGGATCCGGTCCGGTGAAGTTTGAACCGTTCGACCTGATCCCGTCGAAGGGCCGGATCAATAGGCTGATTCCGTTTCCAGATCATTCGTATGCAGGCGCGAAGCCGCAGGCAGTGCAGTAGCCCGACAAGGCGAAGCAACAACGACACGGATCATTTGAAAATGGAATCAGCAAAGGCCTGCTGAAAAGACGCTGAGTTCGGCTGTGGCCTAATATCACTCTTTTTTCCACTATCTCAGAGACCTACCATGGGCAACAAGATCGTTACCGAAGCAGACCGCAAGCGCACCCCCCAACCCAAGCCCCTGCCGGGCGTGAGCCTGCCAACGTCTGGCCGTGGTCAGCGCGTGAGCCTGGAGCGTGGCGTGGCCACGCGCAGCAAGAAGAACCCCGGCAAGCGCTCCAAGAAGGGCGGCTGACCGGCACTGTGGCGGCACAGGGCCACGGCAGAAAACAGCCCTCTTCGGAGGGCTTTTTTCTGGGCGACGTGCAGCGCTGCATGCGCACTGCGTGCCGAAAGCTTCAGCGCCGCCCCGTGCAGTTGCCTGGCGCCTCGCGCCAGCACAGCCCCCCGCTGCTCCCGCAAAGAGGCACGGCGGCAATCCGCCCTTCTATCGCACGCCGCAGACCGGCGCCCCGGGCTCGTTGGGCAGCACCTCGCGGTCGCGCTTGGCCTGGGCCACCTGCATGTCGCGCGGCAAGGTCACGCCGTTCTTCACGGCCAAAATTTCCGCCATCACGCTCACGGCGATCTCGGGCGGGGTCTTGCTGCCGATATAGATGCCGATAGGCCCGCGCAGGCGCTTCAGGCCTTCCTCGGTCTGGTCGAAATGCTCGATCATGCGAGCCCTGCGGGCTTCGTTGTTGCGGCGCGAGCCAATGCCGCCCACATAGAACGCCTCGGTGGACAAGGCCTCCAGCAGCGCCAGGTCGTCCAGCTTGGGGTCGTGCGTGAGGGCCACCACACAGGTGCGGCGATCGGGCTTGAAGGCCCGCACCACATCGTCCGGCATGTCGTTGACCACGGTGGCGCCCGGCACGCTCCACGCAGACCGGTATTCATCGCGCGGATCGCACACCGTGACCGCAAAACCGCTGAACAGCGCCATGGTGGCCAGGTACTCGGCCAACTGGCCCGCCCCGATCAGCAGCATGCGGTACTCCGGCCCGAAGGTGTTGGTGAGCTGCACCGAATCCACCACCAGATCGCCGGGGGTGGTGGCCAACGACAGGGTGACCCCGCCGTCGGCCAGACGCACGCTGCGCTGCATCAGCCGGCCGGCTTCGAGCGCCGCGATCAAGTCGGCCAGACCGGCGGGATCAGGGTCGTATTCCAGCAGCAATTCCAGCGTGCCACCGCAGGGCAGGCCGAAGCGGTGCGCCTCGTCGGCAGACACGCCATATTTCACGAACGATGGCGGGCCACTGGGAATGCGGTGGTCCGCACCGGGGCGGGCATCGCCCGGCGGCGCACTCTGCGCATAGGCCCGGGTGTGCCGGTCAATCAGGTCGTCCTCAATGCAGCCGCCCGACACCGACCCCACCACCGCCCCGTCTTCACACAACGCCATGATGGAACCCACCGGCCGGGGCGACGAGCCCCAGGTGCGCACCACCGTGGCCAGCAAAGCGCGCCGGCCGGCAGCACGCCAGCCGTGCAGGGTGCGCAACACCATCACATCCAGGTTTTCCATGGCTTCCTCACCAACTCTATTTGCACCGTTTTCAACATCACCCTGCGCTGCCGCACCCACTCCCTATGAAACTGGCGCGCCCCTGCGAGTGCCACCGTGGAACCGGCTTTGCCGGGCCACGGGTGGCGTCCCCCTCTGGGGGAAGACGCGAAGCGGCGCAGGGGGAGATCAAGTCCACCACCACGCTAACAGCACCAGCGCCGCCGCGCCAGCGACCCACACCCATACCGGGATGCCACCGGGGGGATTGTCATCACCCGCCGTTGCATCCGGTGCACCGCGCAATTGGTCATATTCCGACGGCACCGTGTCCACCGCATCGTCGCGCGGGTAACGGCGCTGCATCTCGTTGTCAAAGCGCTTGAAAAAATCCTCGGCCATGCCCTTGGCGGCGCCGTCGATCAGGCGCTGGCCCAGCTGGGCGATCTTGCCGCCCACGCTGGCTTGCACCGTGTAGTTCAGCTCGCAACGCTCCTGCCCTGCAGCGTCAACGGGCAGCGGCACCAGCAAGACCCGCGCATGGCCCTTGCCAAAACCGGCCACGCCGCCCGAACCGTCAAAGGCGATGGTGTAGCTCTCGGGCGGCACGATGTCGGCCAGCGTGATCTTGCCCGCGAACCTGGCCGACACCGGGCCGATCTTGACGGCCATGGCCACGGCGTACTGGTTCTCGCCCGTGGGCTCGACCTTGTCGCAGCCGGGGATGCACAGCTTGAGCACCTCGGGGTCGTTGAGCGCTTCCCAGGCCTGTTGCTGGCTGACGGCAAGGGGGCGGCTGGCTTGCATTTCCATGGGGAATTCCTCTCTCGGGGTTCTCGATGATCCTGTGGGTCGGCACAGCAGTGCGACTACTGGCGCATCACCCTGGCCAGGCTGGCGGCCAGATCGTGCAGGCGGCTCAGGTTGTGCACGGCCACCATGCCGTGGGCCTGGCGGTGCAACGCGGCCGCGCCCCGCGCCGTGGGCGCATAGCCTTCAAAGCGCAGCAGGGGATTGAGCCACAAAAGCCGGCCACAGTGGCGGCGCAGCCAGCCCAGTTCCTGCGCCAGCACCTCTGGGGCACCCGTGTCCAGCCCGTCGCTGACCAGCAGCACCAGCGTGCGCCGCCCCACCAGACGGCGGGCATGGTGCACACGCAGTTGCGCAAGACTGTCGCCCATGCGGGTGCCACCGGCAAAGTCGGCGATCGCATGGCTGGCCGCCAGCAGCATGGCATCGGTGTCGGCCAGGCGAAAGGCGGGCGTGAGGTCGGTCAGCCCCGTGCCGAACGCAAACACATCGCGGCGCACGGCAACGCCCGTGTGGCGCGGCGCGGTGGCGGCGTGCAAAAAGGCCAGCAGCAGCCGCGCGTAGCGCTCCATCGAGCCCGAAACATCTACCAGCACCAGCAGCGGCAGGGGTTGCTGGCGCCGCTGCAGCAGCGGTATGCGAAAAACCTCACCGCCATTGCGCGCGGCCTGTTGCATGGCGCCCGGCCAGTGCGGGCGGCTGCCGCGCACGCCCGGCCGGGTGCGGCGGGCGGCATAGCGCGGCAAAGGCAAGGGAATATCGCGCGCCAGCCGCTCCACCAGCAGGTATTCGCTGGCCGAGAGCTGGTTGAAGTCGGCGTGGCGCAGGCGCTGCAGGTCGCTGGCCGTCATGGCGGCGTCAAAGTCGATCTTCTCGTCCTCGCGCGGCGGGGGCGCGTTGCGGGCAGGACGCACGGGGGCCAGCGCCTCGCTCACCCGCGGGCGGCGCTTGACCGGCTCGGCCTTGGACTCGGCGCTGGGCAGCATCTGCGCGAGCAGCTTTTGCGCCACGTTGGGGTTGCGAAAGTACGCGTCGAACAGCTCGCGGAACACCATGCGGTCCTGCTCGCGGCTGACCAGCACGGCCTCCAGCGCGGCGCTGAAATCCTCGCGCCGCAGGCCCACCAGCATCACGGCCTGCTGGGCCAGCGCCATGCGGGCGGCGTCCACGGGCACACCGGCGCGGCGCAGGGTGCGGCCAAAGCCGCCCAGGTTGTCGGCCAGCTTGCCGGTGCGGGCATCGCCCAGTTGCGAGATCGTTGTGCCCTCTGCCATGGCCGGGCCCTCAGAAGGCGTGAAGGGACCTGGCGTGTCCGAGCGGGCCGCACAAGCGCTCGCCATCCAGGCGAAAAGCACAGCCATAGCACGGGCTATGGCGAGCATTTGCAACGCCGAGGGGGTGCGTTTTTGCGGAACGAGCGGGCATGACGGGTTCCTTCACACCTTCTCAAGCATCGGCATCGGCCGGCTGCAGCAGTTGCACCGCCATGTCGCGCGTGAGCGCCGCCACATCCTCGCGCTGCTTGAACAAGATGCCTGCGGTGTCGGACACCACCTCCGGGTCCACCACGATGGTGTCGAGCGCCACCAGCGCCTTGGCCCACTCCACGCTCTCGGCAATGCCTGGCGCGCGCTGAAAAGCGTTGGCAAAGGGCTGGCTGCGCAGGCGGCCCACAAAGTCGGCCACCTGGGTGGCCAGCGCCGCGCTGGCGCCGGGCACCTGGGCGCGCACGATGGCCAGCTCGCGCTCGCGTTCGGGGTAGTCGAGCCAGTGGTAAAGGCAGCGGCGCTTGACGGCGTCGTGCAGGTCGCGTGTGCGGTTGCTGGTGAGGATGGTGACCGGTGTGGCCGTGGCGCGCACGGTGCCGATCTCGGGAATGCTCACTTGGTACTCGCCCAGGTATTCGAGCAAAAAGGCCTCGAAGGGCTCGTCGGCGCGGTCCACCTCGTCGATCAGCAGCACCGCGCCCGGCGCGGGGGCCTGCAGCGCCTGCAGCAAGGGGCGGCGGATGAGGTAGCGGTCCTGGTACACCTCGCGCTCCAGCTGCGCCATGTCGGCACTGCCTTGGCCTTCCGCCGCACGCATGTGCAGCAACTGGGCGGCGTAGTTCCATTCGTACAGCGCCTCGCGCTGCTCCAGACCGTCGTAGCACTGCAGGCGGATCAGGCTGCGCTCCAGCACCTTCGCAAGCGCCTGTGCCAGCGCCGTCTTGCCTACGCCGGGCTCGCCCTCCAGCAGCAGCGGACGCTGCAGTTGGAGCGCAAGGAACACGGCCGTGGCCAGGCGCCGGTCGGCAAAGTAGCCCACGCCCTGCAAGGCCTGCACCAGGGCATCGATGGAAGACAGTGCGGGCGCGGTCATGGCTGCAGGAGGGGAAACGTTCATCACTATATTTTTAATAGCTACCAGCGCTTGATGGAAAAGCGCTAGAGGCCAATTTCTTTCAAAAACCCGCCCCTGGATGCAGTACGGTGGAAGTGGGTGTTCTCCCGCCAGTCAGCCCAGCATCTGCGCCACAGCCCGCTGGGTTTGCACGCTGATGAGATTGGCGCGATACGCCGCGCTCGCGTGGATGTCGGCGTTCAGACCGCTCGCATCGATCTTCACCCCTGCAGCCGATGCGGGCGTAAAGCCCTGGTTGAGCGCCGCCTCCAGCCCCGCATGGCGGAACACGCTGCTGGCCGCGCCCGTGATGGCCACGCGCACGCCGCCATCGGTCTGCGCCACAAACACACCCACCAGCGAGAAACGCGAAGCCGCCTGCTTGAACTTGAGGTAGGCCGCACGCTTCGGGATGGGAAAGCGGATGGCGGTGATCAGCTCGCCCTCTTCCAGCGCCGTGGTGAACATGCCCACAAAGAAGTCGTCGGCCGCGATCTCGCGCCGGTTGGTGATGACGGTGGCGTTCAAGCCCAGCACCGCGCTCGGGTAGCAGGCGGCGGGGTCGTTGTTGGCCACCGATCCGCCCAGCGTGCCGCGGGCACGCACCTGGCGGTCGCCGATGTGCGAGGCCAAGTCGGCCAGTGCCGGGATGGCGGCCTTCACCTCGCTGCTCGCGGCCACGTCCATGTGGCGCGCCATGGCGCCGATCACCAGCGCATTGCCTTCGCGGCGGATGCCGGCCAGTTCGGGAATGCCGTTGAGATCGATCACCTGCCCCGGGTTGGCCAGGCGCAGGCGCATGGAGGGCAGCAGGCTTTGCCCACCGGCCATGGGTTTGCCGCCCGCAGCGGCGAGCCTCGCTGCGTCGGCCACGCTGGCGGGAGTTTCGTAGGTGAATGCGTACATGTTCAACCTCCTTGTGCCTTGGCCGACTGGATGGCTTCCCACACGCGGTGGGGTGATGCAGGCATGTCGAAGTCGCGCACACCCAGCGGGCGCAGCGCGTCGAGCACGGCGTTGATCACGGCCGGGGGCGAGCCAATCGCCCCCGCCTCGCCGCAGCCCTTGGTTCCGAGCGGGTTGTGCGTGCAGGGCGTGCACACGTGGCCGAGCTGGAAGTTGGGAAAATCATCGGCACGCGGCATGGCGTAGTCCATGAGGCTGCCGGTGAGCAGTTGGCCGGTTTCGCGGTCGTACACGCAGTTTTCCATCAGGGCCTGGCCGATGCCCTGCACCAGCCCGCCATGCACCTGGCCTTCCACGATCATGGGGTTGATGATGGTGCCGAAGTCGTCCACCGCGGTGAACCTGTCCACGCGGGTCCAGCCGGTGGCCGGGTCCACCTCCACCTCGCAGATGTAAGTGCCCGCGGGGAAGGTGAAGTTGGTGGGGTCGTAGAACGCGGTCTCGTTCAAACCCGGCTCGAGCTTGTCGAGCGGGTAGTTGTGCGGCACATAGGCCGTGAGCGCCACCTGGCCGAAGGGGATCTTCTTGTCGGTGCCCTTCACCGTGAATTCGCCGTTGGCAAAGTCGATATCGGCATCGCTGGCTTCCATCAGGTGCGCGGCAATTTTCTTGGCCTTGGCCTCGATCTTGTCCAATGCCTTCATGATGGCCGCGCCGCCCACGCTGATGGAGCGCGAGCCGTAGGTGCCCATGCCAAACGGCACGCGGCCGGTGTCGCCGTGCACGATGTCCACGTTCTCCACCGGGATGCCCAGGCGCGCGGCCACCACCTGCGCAAAGGTGGTCTCGTGCCCCTGGCCATGGCTGTGCGAGCCGGTGAACACCGTCACGCTGCCCGTGGGGTGCACGCGCACCTCACCGCATTCAAACAGGCCCGCGCGTGCGCCCAGGGCGCCCGCAATGTTGGACGGCGCAATGCCGCAGGCCTCGATGTAGCTGCTGTAGCCCATGCCGCGCTTGAGGCCCTTGGCCTCGCTGGCGGCCCGGCGGGCGGCAAAGCCCGCCACGTCGGCCAGTTGCTCGGCCTGGTTCATGCAGGCGTGGTAGTCGCCGATGTCGTATTGCAGCGCCACGGGCGTCTGGTAGGGAAAGCTGGTGATGAAGTTGCGCTTGCGGATCTCGTCTTGCGCAAGGCCCATGTCCCACGCACAGCGGGTGACCAGGCGCTCGAGCAGGTAGGTGGCCTCGGGCCGGCCCGCACCGCGATAGGCATCGACCGGGGCGGTGTTGGTGAACCAGGCGTCCACCTCCACATACACCTGCGGCGTGCTGTATTGCCCGGCCAGCAGCGTGGCATACAGGATGGTGGGCACCGCGCTGGCAAAGGTGGAGAGGTAGGCACCGATGTTGGCATCGGTGTGCACCCGCAGGGCCAGGAACTTGCCGTTGGCATCGAGCGCCATTTCGGCGTGGCTCACATGGTCGCGCCCATGGGCGTCCGAGAGGAACGACTCGCTGCGGTCGGCCACCCACTTGATGTTGCGGTTGAGCTTTTTGGAGGCCCAGGTGAGGCACACGTCTTCGGCATACAGGAATATCTTGGAGCCAAAGCCACCGCCCACATCCGGCGCGATCACGCGCACCTTGTGCTCGGGCAGGCCCATCACGAAGGCCGTCATCAGCAGGCGCTCGACATGCGGGTTCTGGTTGCTGACGTAGAGCGTGTATTCGTCGTTGGCACGGCTGTAGCTGCCGATGGCGGCGCGCGGCTCCATGGCGTTGGGGATGAGGCGGTTGTTGATCAAGTCGAGCCTGGTCACATGCGCGGCACTGGCGAACACGGCGTCCACCGCGCTTTTGTCGCCGATGGCCCACTTGAAGCAATGGTTGTCGGGCGCAATGTCGTGCAAACCCGCGCCCGCCACGGCCCCTGCGGCGGCATCGGCCACGTTGACCACGGCGGGCAGCACGTCATAGTCCACCTCCACCAGCTCGGCGGCATCGCGCGCCGCCTGCTGTGTTTGCGCCACCACCATGGCCACATGGTCGCCCACATAGCGCACCTTGCCCTGGGCCAGGATGGGGTGCGGCGGCTCCTTCATGGGCTGGCCGTCGGTGCTGGTGATGAGCCAGCCGCAGGGCAGGCCGTTGATGTGGTCGGCCGCTACATCGGCGCCGATGAAAACTCCCAGCACGCCGGGGGCGGCCTTGGCGGCGTCCACGTGGATGCTGTTGATCCTGGCGTGTGCGTGCGGCGAGCGCACGAACACGGCATGGCTTTGCGCGGCCAGCACCACGTCGTCGGTGTACTGGCCCGCGCCGGTCAGGAAGCGATAGTCTTCCTTGCGCTGGAGCGATTCGCCGATGTGCGGCAGCTTGGAAAAGTCGGATGCACCCATGGCCTTGTCTCCTTGGATTGTTCTGGCTTGTGGCAGTTGGCGCTCAGGCCGACGCCATGGCTTTTTGGCCGACCTGCACCGCCCGCACGATGTTCTGGTAGCCCGTGCAGCGGCAGATGTTGCCTTCGAGCTGTTCGCGGATCTCGCCTTCGGTGGCGGCCGGGTGGTTCTTGCACAGGTCCACCGCGCTCATCACCATGCCGGGCGTGCAAAAGCCGCACTGCAGGCCGTGGCATTCCTTGAATGCCGCCTGCATGGGGTGCATGGTGCCGTCGGGCGCGGCCAGGCCTTCGATGGTCTGCACATCGGCGCCTTGCGCCTGCGCGGCCAGCATGGCGCAGGATTTGACGGCCCGGCCGTTGACGAGCACGGTGCACGCGCCGCACTGGCTGGTGTCGCAGCCCACATGGGTTCCGGTGAGCAGCAGGTGCTCGCGCAGCGCATGGACAAGCAGGGTGTTGGGAGGAACGTCAACACGGGCGGCACGCCCGTTGACCGTGAACTGGACTTGCATCTGGCTGTCTCCTGAAACGGTGTTGGCTGGAACTGCAAGCCGCATCTTGAGCCGGGCACATTCACCGATCCCTAGGGAGAACCCTAGATTCTCAGCAGGCTGCGCGGGATATTCTCAAAATGAAACATGTTGCAGAGCACACCCGCAGCATCATGCGGACTGCATTCCAAAGGCGGTGCCGCCCATGCCTGGCACCCAGCGCAACACCCTCTTCGGGAGTCCCCATGCTTGCCGTAGCCCCGCCACCGCCCGCCGAGCGCCTGCACCGGATCGCCCTGGCGCGCAGCGCACTGCTCAACCAAGAGCAGCCATCCGCCCTGCAGGCCATCGAGCCCTGGATCGTGCGCTCGTGGCAACGCTGCCTGGCCAGCGGGCACCGGCCCGCGCAGCCGCTGGCGTTCAACATCGTCAGCGCCCCCACCGTGCAGCGCACCGCCGACCAGCACGCCACGCTGCTGCGCGCCGCCCGGCCCGTGCTGGCGCAACTCACCCGCGCCATTGCGGGCATGCACTATTTCGCCTTGCTGACCGACGCGCGCGGCGTGGTGACCAACGTGCAGGGCGCGGTGGACCGCAACGACCCCCGCGCCCGCGCCATCGCCCGCGTGGGCATCGACCTGTCCGAGGCCGCCGCGGGCACCACCGCCATCGGCGCAGCGCTGGCCGAGCTGCAGCCGGTGTGGCTGCACCGGGGCGAACATTTCTTTGACGCCTACAGCGGCTATAGCTGCGCTGGCGCGCCCCTTTTCGACCCCCAGGGCCAGTGCGTGGGCATGCTGGACCTGACCGGGGTGGATGTGCCCGAGCGGCCCGAGCTGCGCCATCTGGTCGCCCGATCGGCCCGCGCCATGGAAGACGCCCTGCTGCTGCAACGGCCCCATGCGCTGCTGCTGCGCATCAACTGGCCCGGCAGCACCCTGGGTGGCGAAGGCGACGGCCTGATGGCACTGGACGCCGACGGCACCGTGGTGGGCGCCAACAGCATCGCGCGCCAGTTGGTGCCGCAGCCGCTGCGCACCCCCGGCGCGCCCGTGCATTGCAGCGATCTGCTGGCCCTGCCCTGGCCCCTGCTGTTCGATGCGGCGCAGCGCCACCCTGCCGCACCGCTGGAACTGCCCCTGTGGTCGGGCCTGCGCCTGCAGGGCCTGGCCCTGCGCACCCACGCGGCCCGTGCGGCTTCGCGCCCGACGCACGCAGCCGCGGCGGCGCCTGTTGCCAGCGGCACCGCGCCCCTGCGCGCGGCCGAAACCGCCCTCATCCGCCAGGCCGTTCAGGATGCCCGCGGCAACGTGGCCGAAGCCGCCCGCGCATTGGGCATCAGCCGCGCCACGGTGTATCGCAAGCTCGGCGCCTCAAAAAAACGCGGCTCGGCGAAATATGAGCAAAAAGTGCCTGTAGCGCTTTATAAATAAGCGCCAACAGCTATTTATTCAATAGCAAATATCCTTCTATTGCTTCAGTTTCCTGTCAGGCAAGACCCTCGAATCCCGGCCTGCCCAGGGCAAGCTTGACCCGTCAGCGGCAAAACAGGGCTGCTGCGTTCGTGCTTGCGGCGACAATCCAGACCGCAAGCCACGCGCCACCCGAACACCCCATGTCCCACGAAGATCCGTCAGGCTTCAACACCCGCCTCTGGCGCCGATTCGTGCAGATCGCACGGCCCTACTGGCAATCCGAAGAACGCTGGCGCTCGCGCGGGCTGCTGGCGTTGCTGGTGCTGCTGCTGCTGGGGCAAACCGCCTTCAACGTGTGGTTCAACCACGAAACCGGCGAATTCACGTCGGCCCTGGCGGCGGGCGATGCAGACCGCTTCTGGGCGTCCATCCGGCGCTACACCCTCATCCTGGTGGCGGCCGTGCCGATTTACGCGCTGTATTACTACGTGCGCGACACGCTGGGCCTGCGCTGGCGGCGCTGGCTCACGCAGCATTTTCTGGCGCGCTATTTCGACCAGCGGGCCTACTACCGGCTCAACGCCATCGTGGGCATCGACAACCCCGACCAGCGCATCGCGGAAGACATCAACGCGTTCACCCAGCAGTCGCTGTATTTTTCGATGATCGCGCTGGGCTCGGTGATCCAGCTGATCGCGTTTTCCAGCGTGCTGTGGGCCATTTCGCAAGGGCTGGTCTATTTTCTGATCGGCTATGCCATCTTCAGCACCGTGTTCACCGCCAAGGTCTTCGGCAAGCGCCTGATCGGGCTGAACTACCGCCAACTGCAGCGCGAGGCCGATTTCCGCTTCAATTTGGTGCGGGTGCGCGAACATGCCGAGCCCATCGCCTTTCACAACGGCGAGTTGCGCGAGATGTCCACGCTCGGGCGCATTTTTGACGCGCTGTATGCCAACTACCAGCAGGTGCTGCGCTGGCAGTTCAAGCTCAACCTGTTCCAGTACACCCACAGCTTCCTGACCATCGTGCTGCCCAGCGTGATCATTGCCAACCAGGTGCTCTCGGGCGACCTGGAGGTGGGCCGGGCCATCCAGGCCGCTGGGGCCTTTGCCGCCATCCTGAGTGCGCTGACCGTGATCGTCGAGCATTTCGAAAGCCTGAGCCGCTTCTCGGCCGGCGTGGACCGGCTGCACGCGTTTTCCGCCACGCTGCAAGACCCGGCCCTGGGGGCCATTCGCACCGAAAACGAAGGCGGCATCGAACCCCGCCTTGAACCCGCGGCGCAGATCCATACCGTGCCGGGCTTTGAGCTGGGGGCGACGCAGCTCACGGTGCTCACCCCCAACCGCGAACACCTGCTGCTGCGCGACCTCACGCTCAACGTGTCTCCGGGCAGGGGCCTGCTGATCGTGGGGCCCAGCGGCGCGGGCAAAAGCTCGCTGCTGCGCGTGGTGGCCGGGCTCTGGACCACCGGGTCCGGCGAGGTGATGCGCCCCGCCGATCCCGACATGCTCTTTTTGCCCCAGAACCCCTACCTGCCCCTGGGCGACCTGCGCTGCCAGCTGCTCTACCCCCAGACGGAGCGCGAGATCTCCGACGAAGAGCTGCAGCAGTGGCTGGAGCGGGTGAACCTGCCCACGCTGGCCGAACGCTTCGGCGGGCTCAGCGCCCACCTCGACTGGGCCAAGGTGCTGTCGGTCGGAGAGCAGCAGCGCCTGGCCTTTGCCCGCGCACTGCTGGCAAAGCCCCGCTACCTGCTGCTGGATGAAGCCACCAGTGCGCTCGATGCCGCCAACGAGGCGCTGCTGTATGGCCAGCTCACGGGCCTGTCGATCACGCCGGTCAGCGTGAGCCACCACCAGAGCGTGCTGGGCTACCACCACCAGGTGCTGGAAATCACGGGCGATGGCCGCTGGGCATTGCATGCGGCGGGCCACTACCGCTGGGCGTGAGGGGCCCGGCCACACGCCCGCTCGCCCGCATTGCCATGGCGCCGCCGCGCGGCGACACAGTGCGGGCGCCAGACTATCATCGCCCCATGCTGCTTGAGACCCTGGACACGGCGCGCGACCTGGGACGCCTGAAAGAAATTCTGGGCGTGATGGTGCGTCACGGATTCGGCGACACCGTGCGCCGGCTTGGCCTGGCCGACAAGCTGGAGCGCGCAGGCCAGGCGCTCCACTGGAACCTGGCAGGCGACCTGACCCGCATCGAGCCGCCCGTGCAGGTGCGCCTTGCGCTGGAGGAACTGGGCCCCACGTTCGTCAAGTTCGGGCAACTCCTGGCAGGCCGCGCCGACCTGTTCGGCCCCGACTGGATCGCCGAGTTTGAAAAGCTCCACAGCCGCGTCCCGGCCGTGCCGTTCGAGACCCTGCGCCCTCAATTGCGCCAGGACCTGGGGGGCGAGCCCGAGGAGGTCTTCGCACACTTCGACACCACCCCGCTCGCCGCGGCATCGATTGCGCAGGTGCACCGCGCCAGGCTGCCCGATGGCAGCGAAGTGATCGTGAAGATACGCCGCCCCGGCATCAGCGAGGTGATCGAGGCCGATCTGCGCCTGCTGGAGCGGCTGGCCGCGCTGGCCCAAGCCGAGCTGCCCGCCCTCAAACCCTACCGGCCGCAGCTGCTGGTGCACGAATTCGCACGCTCGCTGCGCCGCGAACTGAACCTGGCGAGCGAATGCCGCAGTGCCGAGCGCATTGCCGGCAACCTCACCAGCCTGCCCCACATCGTGGTGCCGCGCGTGCACTGGCAGCACACCAGCGAACGCATCAACGTGCAGGAGTTCATCCAGGGCGTGCCCGGCGGGCAGCTCGATGCGCTGACACCCGAAGCCGGCTTCGACCGCACCGTGCTGGCCCAGCGCGGCGCCCAGGCCGTGCTCAAGATGATTGTGCAAGACGGCATCTTCCATGCCGATCCGCACCCCGGCAATGTGTTTTACCTGGAAGGCAACCGCATCGCCTTCATCGACTTCGGCATGGTGGGCCGTCTGTCGCAACGGCGGCGCGACGAGGTGCTGCAAATGCTGCTGGGCCTGGTGGAGCGCGAGCCGCAGGCGGTGGCCGAGGTGCTGCTGGACTGGGCGGGCGACGCCCACGGCGTGGACCTCGTGCAACTGGAGACGGAGGTGGAAGCCTTTGTGGACCAATACCACGGCGTGCCCCTGGCCCAGCTGCAACTGGGCCAGATGCTGGCCGATGTGACCGCCATCCTGCGCGAGCACCACCTTGGCCTGCCGCCCGATCTGGCCTTGCTCATCAAGTCATTCATCTCGCTGGAAGGCATGGGCCGCAATCTGGACCCGCAATTCCACATGACGACCGAAGCCCTGCCGCTGCTGCGCCAGGTGATGCGCGCACGCTACCAGCCGCGCGCACTGGCCGGTCGCGCCTGGCAGACCTTGCGCAAGGCACTTGCCACCGTGGAGCAATTGCCCGACGACCTGGCACGCCTGCTGCGCAACGCGCGCCGGGGCCGCCTGCAGGTGGGCATCGAACTGGCTCACCTCAAGCGGGTGGGCGACCAGATCGACCGCTCTGCCAACCGGCTCTCGATGGCGCTGATCATTGCCGCCCTCATCATCGGCTCCTCCATCGTGATGACCGTGCAGGGCGGGCCCACGCTGTTCGGGCTGCCGGCCTTTGGCTTCCTCGGTTTTTTTGGGGCGGTCGTGTGCGGGCTGTGGCTGGTGCGCGCCATCTGGCGCAGCAGCCACCACCGCGACGACGACTGAGCCTCGCGCCAGCCCCATGAAAAAAATACGCCATGCCCACCAGGCGGGCACGGCGTGTGAAACATGCAATGCATGCAGCGCGCATTCTTTGCGCCGCTGAAGTCATTCCGTTTCCCAATCCTTCGTGTCCAGGCGCGAAGCCGCAGGCAGTGCAGTGGCACGACACGGCGAAGCAACAACGACACGGATGATTTATTGATCCGGCAGGATTTACTCGCAATCCCCATTCGGGCCGAGCTTGTCGAAGCCCTTCGGCAAGCCTGTCCTGAGCCCGCCGAAGGGCTCAGGGTGAACGGGATTCGGTCTCCGCAATAAACCGTGCCGGATCAATAGAAATGGAATCAGGACTTGCCAAACCCCATGCGCTGCAACACCGCCTGCGCAGGCGGCTGCAGCAAGGTCTGGGCAAAAGCTGCGGCAGAGGCCGGCGCACCGGTGCGCACCGTCAGCCCGTAGGCCGCACCCACCTGCAGCGTGGCCGGCAACTGCACCACGCGCAGGCGTGGCACCTTGGTCTGCGCGGCCACGGCAGTGGTGCAGTAGGTCAGAAACACATCGGCCTGGCGCTGATCCATCACCCAGGCGTAAGTGCCCCTGCCCGCTGGCGGCTTGGGCGAGTCGGCGCCGCCGGTGAGCCTCAGGGCCTTGGCATCGAGTTGCGCATAGGCGCCTGGCTGCACGGCATCGGCCTTGCGAAAAAGAGCCCAGGCATAGTCCCCCGACGGGTCGGCCCGGGGTGTGGAAGTGCCCACGCGCACATCGGCGCGCAGCAGGGTGGCCAGCAAGGTGTCGGGCGTGGCGCTGATCTGCTCGCTGGTCAGCGCGCACAGGGCGTTGCGCGTGAACACGGTGGGCGTTTGCCAGCCGCCGCGCGCCGCCAGGCGCTGGGGGTGGTCGGTGTCGGCCGAGGCGAACACCTGCGCGGGCTCGCCCTTTTCGATGCGCTCGCGCAGCAGGCCCGAGGCACCAAAGGTCAGCGCCACCTGCTGGCCCGTGCGGGCCTCGTGCTGGCGCGCAATCTCGGTGAACGCTTCGCGCAAGCTGCCAGCCGCATAGACCTGTACCGGCGTGGCGTCAGCCATGGACGGCGCCTTGGTGCTGCTGGAGCACGCGGACAGCGCCGTGGCCAAGGCTGCGGACGCAACGGCCACCAGGGAGCGGCGAGCCATGGCGGGGCTTCACTTTGCCGCGTTCGGGAAGAACAGCTGCTCGCCACCGATCCGGTAGTTGGCGATCGCCGCCTGGCCAACGGGCGATACCACCCAGTCCACGAATTTCTGCGCGTCCTGCACCTTCACATGCGGGTGTTTTGCGGGGTTCACCACCATCACGCCATACTGGTTGAACAGGCGCGTGTCGCCCTCCACCAGCACGGCCAGATCGGCGCGGTTCCTGAAGTTCAGCCAGGTGCCCCGGTCGGCCAGCGCATAGGCGCCGCTGGATGCGGCAATGTTGAGCGCCGGGCCCATGCCACAGCCGCATTCCTTGTAGCCGCTGCCCTTGCCGGCATCGGCGCCGGCCAGCTTCCAGTAGCGCAGCTCGGCGGCGTGCGTGCCGCTCTTGTCGCCGCGCGAGACAAAATCGCCGTTGCCAGCGGCCAGCTTCTTCAGCGCCCCAACGATGTCCTTGCCCTTGACACCGGCGGGATCGTTCTTGGGTCCCACCAGGATGAAGTCGTTGTACATCACGGGGTAGCGCTTCACGCCCCAGCCGTCGGCGACAAACTTTTCTTCGGCCACCTGGTCGTGCACGAACAGCACATCCGCATCGCCGCGGCGCGCCGTGTCAAGCGCCTGCCCCGTGCCCAGGGCCACCACTTTCACATCCAGCCCGCTGGCCTTCTTGAACTCGGGCAGCAGATAACCGAACAGGCCCGACTGCTCGGTGGACGTGGTGGATGCCATGGTGATGGATTGCGCAAACGTGGGCCAACACACTACAAAAACAATAGCTGCAAGCGCTTTACGCACAAGCGCCAGGGGCCAAAAAGACTTCAAACTCTTCATGCCATTTCTCCTTTGACAAACAATCGGGCGGCGTCAGGCAAGGGGCCGTTGAAAAAATCGTGCACCGGCAAATCGGCCAGCACGGCGCCGTGCTCCAGATAAATCACCCGGCTGGCCAGACGCTTGACCTGGCCCAGGTTGTGGCTGCTGAAAACCATGGTCACGGGGTGGCCCGGGCCAGCGTGGCCATGGCTGGCGGCCAGGTCGGCCATCAGCAGCTCGACCTCGCGCTTGGCATGGGGGTCGAGGCTGGCGGTGGGCTCGTCGAGCAGCAGCACATCGGGCCGCAGCGCCCAGGCCCGCGCCAGCGCCACCCGTTGCTGCTGGCCTCCCGAGAGCGTGCGCGCGTTTTGCATCGCAATGTCTTCCAGCCCCACGCGCTGCAAGGCCCGCAGCGACTGCGCCCGCGCCTCGCGCCAGCGCACGCCATGCAGCCACAGGCCCAGCGCCACGTTGTGCTGGGCGCTGGTGCGCAACATGTGCGGGCGCTGGAACAGCATGGCCTGCCGGACGCCAGGGTCGTGCGACAAGCGGCCGCTGCTGGGTTTCGCCAGTCCGTGCAGCACGCGCAGCAGCGTGCTCTTGCCACAGCCGTTGGCACCGATCAACGCCACACGCTCACCCGGGGCCACCGTCAGATTCACACCATGGAGCGCCTGCACCAGGCCATAGCGCACACCCACGCCGTGCAGCGAGAAAACGGGGGGGAGGTCGGGCGGGGCCACCGATGCCCGAGCCGCATTCACGGCATCGGGCCACGGCGCAGCGCCATTCACGGCGGGAACTGCGCTCATTGGAAAACCTCCGTGCTGCGCACCGCGGTGCCAGCTTGCTTGAAGCGGTTCGGCGCGGCACTCATGCCAGCACCCTGGGCAGGGCGCCCTGCGAGGTGCCATCCACGCCTTCACGCCAGCGCCGCAACGCAGCGATCAGCACATTGAGCGCCAGCACCACCGCCAGCAGCACCAGGCCCAGTGCCAGGGCCAGCGGCAGATCGCCCTTGCTGGTTTCAAGCGCGATGGCGGTGGTCATCACGCGCGTGAAACCGTCGATGTTGCCGCCGACGATCATCACGGCGCCCACCTCGGAAATGGCGCGCCCGAACGACGCGATCAGCACCGTCAGCAGCGCATAGCGCTCATCCCAGGCCAGCAACAGGCTGCGCATCACGGGACCCGCTCCGATCGATTGCAACTGCTCGCCATGGCCGCGCTCGGCATCGGCCACCAACTGGCAGGTGAGGGCCGTGACAACGGGCAGCACCAGCAGGGTCTGGGCGATCACCATCGCCTTGAAGGTAAAAAGCCAGCCCAGCGCGCCCAACGGGCCACTGCGCGACAGCAGCAGATAAACCACCAGCCCGACCACCACCGAAGGCACCGCCAGCATGGTGTTGAGCCAGGCCAGCACGGCGCCCCGCCCTGCAAACCGCGCCACGCCGAGCCACGCCCCCAGCACCACCCCGGCACCGCAGGCCAGCAGGCAGGCCGTGCCGCTGACCGAAAGAGAGCGGCCCACGATGGACCACAAGACGGGGTCGGCCGAAACCGCGAGGTGCAGCGCCGTGATGGCGCTTTCAGAGAGAGTGGACATGGATTCGACTATCGTATGCACCGAATCAATATCCAGCGATATGAACGCCTGTGCATAGGGTCCAACTTCACTACACGCTCAGCCGCGACGCCGGCGACGCCCTGATCCGCAACCCGCTGCCCGAAATGCTGCAGGCGGTGGCGCAGCAGGGCTCCATCTCTGGCGCCGCGCGCGCGCTGGGGCTGTCCTATCGCCATGTGTGGGGCGCCCTCAAGCGCTGGGAAGACCAGTTGGGCGGCGAGCTCGTCACCTGGGGCAAGGGCCAGTCGGCCCAGTTGAGCGAGTTCGGCACCAAGCTGCTGTGGGCCGAGCGCCAGGCCCAGGCCCGCTTGGCACCGCAGATTGCCGCGCTGCACGCGGACCTGGAGCGCGCCTTTGCCGTGGCGTTTGACGACAGCACCCATGTGCTCACCATGTATGCCAGCCACGACGACGCCCTGGGCGCGCTGCGCGCCCACGCCGCCACGCCCGGCGAAGGCGGCGCGTTGCACCTGGACATCCGCTTCACCGGCAGCGTGGACGCCATCCGTGCGCTGAACGAGGGCCGATGCACGCTGGCAGGGTTCCACACGCTCGAAGACCCCGCGGCCAATTCGCTGGCGGCGCGCACCTACCGCCCGCTGCTGCAACCGGGGCGGCACAAGATCATTGGCTTTGCGCGGCGCACCCAGGGGCTGATCGTTGCGCGCGGCAATCCCTTGGGGCTGCACACCCTGGCCGATGTGGCGCGCACCGGCGCCCGGTTTGTGAACCGGCCGCTGGGCACCGGCACCCGCGTGCTGCTGGGTGACCTGCTGGCAATGGCCGGGCTCACCCCCGAAGACATCACCGGCTATGAGCTGAACGAGCCATCGCACGGCGCCGTGGCGCAGGCCGTGGCGGCCGGCGCCGCCGACGTGGGCATGGGCATTGCACTGGCTGCCCATGCCCGGGGGCTGGATTTCGTGCCCCTGGTGCATGAGCGCTATCACCTGGCCTGCCTCAAATCCACGCTGGACCAGCCCGCCACGCTGGCATTGCGCAACTTGCTGCAAACACCCGAGTGGCTGGCGCACCTGAAGGCGCTGCCGGGCTACACACCCTTGCACTGCGGGGAAGTACTGGCCATGAGCACGGTGCTGCCGTGGTGGCGATTCAGCGGTCGCAAGCGGGGCGCAGGCACTAGGCAGAAACCCTAATTGCTATGCTTTTGGAAGCTGAAAGACAAGCCGCTGCCGAGGGATAACACCGTCACGCTGCCGTCAGCCTCTGCCTACAGTGCTCCGTAGAATCGCGCGGTTGTCAAAATTTGTCGATCCCGTGCGCCCCTGGGCGACCGGGCGGGCATGTCGTACGCACAGCTTTCTGATTGGAGACGCCCATGCAGGCCTTACTCAAACTTTCACGCGCCATAGACGGACTCAACGCCTTTGTCGGCAAGTACGTCATCTGGCTCATTTTCGCGGCCACCGCCGTGAGTGCCATCAACGCGCTGGTACGCAAGATTTTCGGGGTCAGCTCCAATGCCTTCCTGGAAGCGCAGTGGTACCTGTTTGCCTGGTCTTTCCTGGTGGCCGCCGGGTTTACCTTGCTGCACCGAGAGCACGTACGCATTGACGTGGTCAACAGCCGGCTACCAAAACGCGTCCAGGTCTGGATCGACATCGTGGGCTTTGCATTCTTTCTCACGCCGATTTGCATCGTGGTGCTGTACCTGAGCTGGCCGCTGGTCATCCAGAACTACCAGACCGGCGAAATGTCGGGCAACCCCGGTGGCCTGATCCGCTGGCCCGTGTGGGCGGCTCTGCCCGTCGGTTTCACACTGCTGATGCTGCAAGGCTGGTCGGAACTGATCAAGCGCATCGCCTTCCTGCTTGGCCAGGGGCCTGACCCCATGGGGCGCTTCGTCGACAAGACCGCCGAAGAAGAACTGGTGGAAATCCTGCGCCAGCAGCAAGAAGCCGCCGCCACCGGCGCCCCGGCCACGGCACGCCCTGTCACGCCCCCCCGCTGAGCCCACGGAGCATCTTCATCATGGAATTCTTCGCGACCAATTTCGCCCCCTTCATGTTTGCGGGGCTGATCATGTTCCTGCTGCTGGGCTTCCCGGTGGCCTTCAGCCTCGGCGCCTGCGGCCTGTTCTTCGGCTTTGTCGGTATCGAGATGGGCATTTTCCCCAGCTCGGTGCTGTCCTGGCTGCCCCAGCGCCTGATTGGCATCATGGCCAACGACACCCTGCTTGCCGTTCCGTTCTTCACGCTCATGGGCTTGATTCTTGAGCGCAGCGGCATGGCCGAGGATTTGCTCGACACCGTGGGCCAGGTCTTTGGCCCCATGCGCGGCGGCCTGGCGCTGGCCGTGATCTTTGTCGGCGCCCTGCTGGCAGCCACCACCGGCGTGGTGGCTGCATCGGTGATCTCCATGGGCCTGATCTCACTGCCCATCATGCTGCGCTACGGCTATGACCGCCGGCTGACCAGTGGTGTGATTGCCGCCTCCGGCACGCTGGCCCAGATCATTCCGCCCTCACTGGTGCTGATCCTGATGGCCGACCAGTTGGGCAAGAGCGTGGGTGACATGTACAAGGGCGCCTTCATTCCCGGCTTCATGCTGATGGGCCTGTATGTGCTGTATGTGCTGTTTCTGGCCGTGTTCAAGCCCCACCAGGTGCCCGCCCTGCCGCCGGAAGCCCGCACTTACCGCGAACCCAATGGCGGTGGCGGCTATACCTCGCTGGCCATTCTGGCCGCGCTGTCGGCCACCGCGTCAATCTTCCTGGCACGCCACATGGCCGAAGTGCACACCTGGTGGCAAGGCGAACTGGTCACGTCCGTGGCCACCGACGAAAAAGTCGTGGTCGCCATGTGCGGTGGCACGGCGGTGGCGCTGGTCATTGCACTGCTCAACAAGGGCTTCAAGCTGGGCTTGCTCTCACGCCTGGCCGAACGCGTCACCTTTGTGCTGATCCCGCCCCTGCTGCTCATTTTTCTGGTGCTGGGCACGATCTTTTTGGGCATTGCCACCCCCACCGAAGGCGGTGCCATGGGTGCCATGGGCGCGTTGATCATGGGCTGGGCACGCAAGCGCCTGGACATGAAACTGCTCAAGCAGGCCCTCGCCTCCACCACCAAGCTGTCGAGCTTCGTGATGTTCATCCTGATTGGCGCCACCACGTTCAGCCTGGTGTTCCAGGCCGCCGACGGCCCTATCTGGGTGGAGCACCTGTTGACCACGCTGCCCGGCGGCCAGGTCGGCTTTTTGATCGCGGTGAACGTGATGGTGTTCTTCCTGGCGTTCTTCCTCGACTACTTCGAACTGTCATTCATTGTGGTGCCCCTGCTCGCGCCCGTAGCCAACAAGCTGGGCATCGACCTGATCTGGTTTGGCGTGTTGCTGGCTGTGAACATGCAGACCTCGTTCATGCACCCGCCATTCGGCTTTGCCCTGTTCTTCCTGCGCTCGGTGGCCCCCGACAAGCCGTACATCGACCGCGTCACGCGCAAGACCATGCAGCCCGTCACCACGATGCAGATCTACCGTGGCGCCATTCCGTTCCTGCTGATCCAGCTGACCATGGTGGGCGTGCTGATTGCCTTCCCCGGGATCGTCACGGGTGCGCTGGACGCCAAGGTGGAATACAACATGGAGAGCATTGGCGACCAGATGCGCGACACCCTGGGCGGCCCCGCCGACAGCGAAACCTATGGAGAACAGCCGTCGGGCGCCAGCGGGGAGCCGGCTCCTGGCGTTGAGACACCAGCGCCCGATGCCGCACCCACGCCAGAACCGCAGGCGCCGCCCGCCGACGACCCCCTGAAGGCGATGGAAGACGCTCTGAAGAAGCCGGCGAACTGATGCCCCCCATCGGCGGCACACAATCGCCAACCCCCAGTGGGCCGCCGTCAACAAGCGATGGCCCACTCCCTTCCAAAAAGGCCCTGCGGGGCCTTTTTTCATGGTGTTGACCCACACGCGCCGCCGGTGCACCAAAGAAAAAGCCGCGACATGCGCGGCTTGGTAAATGGTTGACGGCCCTCCCGGGCCGCCAACAGCAACGGGTCGTCAGATCTTGACGCTGTTCATGTACTGGTTGTACGGGTACTCCGAGAAGCGGTTCCACAAAATCTGGTCACGCTGGAAGGCGCGCATGTCTTCGTAGATCTTCTTGAACTCGGGCGACTTGGCGTTGTGCTCGGCATAGACCTCCATGCAGGCATTGAAACCTGCATCCATGACGGCCTTGGGGAAGGCCTTGAGCTGGGTCTTCTCAGCCACGAGCTTCTTCAGTGCGATCGGGTTGTACGCGTCGTACTTGGCGGTCATGTCGGTGGCGGACGCCGTCATGGCGGCCTTCAGGATGGCCTTGTTTTCTTCCGACAGGGCGGCGAATTTCTTGTTGTTGACAAAAAACTCCAGGTCCGCACCACCTTCCCACCAGCCGGGGTAGTAGTAGTAGGGAGCAACCTTGTTGAAGCCCAGCTTGGCATCGTCGTAGGGGCCGACGAACTCGGCTGCATCCAGGGTGCCTTTTTCAAGCGCCTGGTACACATCACCGGCAGGCATGTTCTGCGACACCACACCCAGCTTGGCCATGGCCTCACCGAACACGCCGCCACCCATGCGCATCTTCAGGCCCTTGAGGTCGGCAGCGGTCTTGATTTCCTTGCGATACCAGCCACCCATCTGAGTGCCGGTGTTGCCAGCGCTGGCGGTGCGAAAGTTGTACTTCTCGAAAAAGGCGTCCAGCAGCTTACGGCCGTTGCCGTATTCCTTCCAGGACGTGGTCTGGCGCGCGGTCAGGCCGAACGGCACTGCGCAACTGAACGCAAACACGGGATCCTTGCCGGTGAAATAATAGGCCGCCGACTGCGCCATGTCGATGGTGTCGGATTGCAGCGCATCGACCACACCGAACGCAGGCATCAGCTCACCTGCAGGGTGCACGGAAATTTCAAACTTGCCGCCCGACATGGTCTTCACGGTCTTGGACAGCAGTTCGGCGCTGCCGAAAATGGTGTCCAGCGACTTGGGGAAGCTGGAAGCCAGACGCCAGCGCACTGCAGCCTGGGCGTGAACAGCAGGCGCAACGCCAGCGGCCAGCACACCGGCAATGCCCGTATGCTTGATAAGTGAGCGACGATCCATGAGGTTCTCTCCGAAGTATTTTTTGCAGAACTCGACAGGCATCTGGATTGCGTTGCAAGCCGAGGGTTAAACGAGCCGAAATCGATTGTAAGAACATGCCCCCTCCGGTTCTTGCGGGTTTTCCCCCGCGGGGACCGCGAGCGGCGCAAGGCTTCAGCCTTTTGCAAGCATCGCGGGCTTGCCGCCGCGCTCAGCGTGTCATACCCGCTGAGCCGACATGAAGCTGTCAAAGCGCGCCTCGGCAAAGCGAAACCAGAAGATCTGATCGCGCTGAAAGTTGCGCATGTCTGCGTAGATTTTCTTCCACTCGGGACTGCGGGAATCGTTCTGTGCAAACACGTCCATGGCCGCACGAAACGCGGCGTCCAGCACAGGCAAGGGAAATGGCAGCACCTTGGTCCTGGCCATGACCAGTTGCTTGAGTGCATTGGGGTTCAAGGCATCGTACTTGGCCAGCATGTCGGCATGGGCCAATGAAGAAGCCGCGTTGACGATGGCTTTCAAATCGGCCGGGAGCGCATCGTAGGCCTTGCGGTGGATGAAGAAATCCAGCTCCAGCCCACCTTCCCACCAGCCAGGGTAGTAATAGTAGGGCGCAACCTTGTTGAACCCCAGTTTCTGGTCGTCATAAGGCCCAACCCATTCCGCTGCATCAATGCTGCGCTGGTGCAAGGCCTGGTAAATTTCGCCGCCCGGCATGTCCAGAGGAACAGCGCCCATCCGGGCCATCACATCGCCCACCAGTCCACCTCCCAGGCGCATCCGCATGCCTTTGAAGTCGGAGACACCCCGGATCTCCTTGAGGTACCAGCCCCCCATCTGCGTACCGGTATTGCCGCCGGCAAAGCTGACCAGGTTGTAGCCCGCATAAAAATCGTCCATCAGCCGCCGTCCATTGCCGTGCAGCATCCATGCATTCATTTGCCGCGCGTTGAATCCGAACGGTATGGCAGATCCCAAAGCGAAAGCCTGGTTTCGGTCATAGAAGTAGTAGGGTGCCGTGTGGGTCATTTCCACTGTGCCGTTTTGCACCGCATCGAGCACCCCGAACGCAGGAACCAGCGCTCCGGCGGCATGCACAACGATTTCAAACCGCCCCCCCGAAAGGGCCTTGACGGCTTTGGAAAACACCTCGGCACCACCGTAAATGGTGTCCAGCGATTTGGGAAAACTGGAAACCAGGCGCCACCGCACGGAGGCCTGGGCATGCACAGCGGGGGCAAGGCCCGTTGCAAGCACACTGGCAATGCCGGCATTCCGAATGGCTGAACGACGATCCATGGGGCTTGAATCCATTTACGGTGCAACGCCACGCCGCGCGGGTCAGCCTGGGCTGAAATGCCCGCGAATGGCGTTTTCGATGCCAGTGGCGTCCAGCCCTTGCAGCGCCAGCAGTTTGGCGTGATCACCATGCTCGATGAACACATCGGGCAGCCCCAGTTGCAATACGGGCAGCACCACCTTGGCGGCGGCCAGCGCCTCCAGCACGGCGCTGCCCGCGCCACCCATGATGGCGCCCTCTTCCAGCGTCACGAGCGCGTCGTGGCGCGCCGCCACATCGAGCAGCAGCGCCTGGTCGAGCGGCTTGGCCCAGCGCATGTTGACCACCGTGGCGTCCAATGCCTCGGCCGCCTGCAGCGCGGGATAGAGCAAGGTGCCAAAGGCCAGAATGGCAATGCGCGGACCCACCGCATCGGCCGGGCCTGCCTTGCGCTCGCGGCGGATTTCGCCCTGGCCGAACGGCAGGCCTTCCAGCCCGCGCAGGGGTGCCACGCCCGCACCGCTGCCACGCGGGTAACGCACGGCAACGGGATGGTCCTGCTCGAACGCAGTGCTCAGCAGCTGGCGGCATTCGCGCTCGTCGGCCGGGCAGGCCATGCTCATGTTGGGAATGCAGCGCACAAAGGGGATGTCGTAGGCACCCGCATGGGTTGCGCCGTCAGCTCCCACCAGGCCGGCGCGGTCCAGCGCAAACACCACGGGCAGGTTCTGCAGGGCCACGTCGTGGATCATCTGGTCGTAGCCGCGCTGCAAGAAGGTGGAGTAGATCGCCACCACGGGCTTCACGCCTTCGCAGGCCATGCCCGCGGCAAAGGTGATGGCATGCTGCTCGGCAATGCCCACGTCGTAGTAGCGGCCGGGAAAACGCTTTTCAAACTCGACCATGCCCGAGCCTTCGCGCATGGCCGGGGTGATGCCCACCAGCCGGTCGTCCTGCGCCGCCATGTCGCACAGCCACTCGCCAAACACCTGCGTGAAGGTCTGCTTGGGCGCGGCCGTGCCTTTGACCAGGCCCACGGCCGGATCGAACTTGCCGGGTCCGTGGTAGGCCACGGGATCGGCCTCGGCCAGCTTGTAGCCCTGGCCCTTTTTGGTGACCACATGCAGGAACTGCGGGCCTTTGAGGCCCTTGATGTTTTCCAGCGTGGGAATGAGCGAATCGAGGTCGTGCCCGTCGATGGGCCCGATGTAGTTGAAGCCGAATTTCTCGAACAGCGTGGCCGGCACCACCATGCCCTTGGCCTGCTGCTCCAGCCGCTTGGCCAGCTCCAGCAGCGGCGGCACGGGGCGCAGCACGGTCTTGCCCATGTTTTTTGCGGCCGCGTAGAACTGCCCGCTCATGAGCTGGGCCAGGTAGCGGTTGAGCGCGCCCACGGGCGGGCTGATGCTCATGTCGTTGTCGTTCAGGATCACGAGCAGGTTGGCGTCGGCCACGCCGGCGTTGTTCAAGGCCTCGAAGGCCATGCCGGCCGTCATGGCGCCGTCGCCGATGATGGCCACGGCATGCCGGTTTTCACCCTTGCGCTGCGCGGCCAGCGCCATGCCCAGTGCGGCCGAGATGCTGGTGCTCGAATGCGCCGTGCCGAAGGTGTCGTAAACGCTTTCCGCACGCTGCGGAAAACCCGAGATGCCGCCGAGCTGGCGCAGCGTGTGCATGCGGTCGCGCCGGCCGGTCAGTATCTTGTGCGGATAGGTCTGGTGGCCCACGTCCCACACCAGCCGGTCTTCGGGCGTGTGGAAAACATGGTGCAACGCCACGGTGAGCTCCACGGTGCCCAGGTTGGAGCTGAGGTGCCCCCCCGTCTGGGACACGCTTTGGATCACGAACGCGCGCAGTTCGGCCGCCAGTTGCTTGAGATCGGCGCGCGGCAGGCGGCGCAGGTCGGCAGGGTCGTTGATGGTCTGCAGCAGGGGGAAGGATGTCGTGGACATTTACTATTATTTTGATAGCTTACAGCGTTTTATACACAAGCGCTAGAGGCCAGTTTGACATTCAATGCATCGGTATCGAACCAGAACGGCGCTTCATTCAATAGGATCGGTTCACCACCATGTCGGCCAGTGCCGCCAGTGCACGCGTGTCGGCCAGGCCCGATGCCGCCAGCGCGGCCTGCGCCTGTGCCAGCAGCTCTTGCGCATGGGCCTGCGCCGGGGCCAGCCCGAGCAGGGAAACATAGGTGGGCTTGTCGCTCGCGGCATCCTTGCCGGCGGTCTTGCCCAGCGTGGCCGAGTCGGCCACCACATCCAGAATATCGTCCACCACCTGAAACGCCAGACCGAGCGCCGCGCCGTAGTCCGCCAGCGCCTTTTGCGCCGCGGCGCCGGCCGCGCCACAGGCCGCGCCCATCATCACGCTGGCCTGGAGCAGTGCCCCGGTCTTGAGGCGGTGCATCTGGCGCAACTGCTCCTGCGTCAGCGCCAGCCCCACGCTGGCCAGGTCGATCGCCTGCCCGCCCGCCATGCCCGCCGATCCGGCAGCGCGCGCCAGCTGGCGGCACAGCGTGGCCTGCACAGCCGGGGGAACGCGCTCGTCGTCGGGCGTCAGCAATTCAAAGGCAAACGCCTGCAGGGCATCGCCCGCCAGCAGGGCCTGCGCCTCGCCAAACCGCACATGCACCGTGGGCTTGCCCCGGCGCAGCACATCATTGTCCATGCAGGGCATGTCGTCGTGCACCAGCGAATAGGCATGGATCAGCTCGACGGCGCACGCGGCGCGCAGGGCCGCTTCGTCCATCCCGGCGCGCAGGGCCGCTTCGCAGCCCGCATCGCGAGCCCCGTTGTGCACCGCCTCAAAGGCCGCCAGCACCAGCAGCGGCCTCAGGCGCTTGCCGCCATCGAGCACCGCGTAGCGCATGGCCTCGCCCAGACCCGCAGGGGCGCCCTCGCCCACCCACTGGCCCAGGGCCTGCTCGACCCGATCGAGGTGATGGCGGCTCCAGCCGGCCAGATCAAAAGCCGCTGGGATGCTGCTCTGCACGGCCATCATTCCTGCGTCCATGGCTGCAGCGTGCCTTCATCGAGCACCTTGATCTGGTCCTGCACCGCGTCGAGCCGGTGGCGGCAAAAGGCCAGCAGGGTGGCCCCGCGCTGGTAGCCGGCCAGCATCTGGTCCAGCGGCAGCTGGCCCGACTCGATGCGGCCCACGAGCTGCTCCAGCTCTTCCAGCGCCGCTTCATAGCTGGCAGGTTCGGCGGGTGGGGCGATGGAGGCTGGGGCCTTGGGCATGGGCAGGACGGCAGAAGTTGCGCGGGTGAAACGGGCGATTTTAGGCGCACCGCCTGGCGCGGCGCAGCCACCTGCGCGCAAGGGGACTTTGCACCTGGGTTGCGGCGGCAAGCATCTGCGGCGCGCGAACCACCCCAAGCCGTCCAGCGGACACTTGCCATACCGTGATTGGCAATACACGCATGGGGGGTGCGGGAATAACCCCACCGCCTATAATCCCATTCCCGTCGAGCCGGCTAGTCACCTAGCCGGTTTCTTTTTTCCAGATGCGCCCCGGCGCACCTCCCTGTGGGGAGTCTTTAGGTCAGGTCACCCATGTCTGATTTAAGTCTTCGACTGCAGCAGGCCGCAAGCCAACTACCAGTTTCAAGCTACTTTGACGAGGCGCTGTTCCAGCGCGAATTGGAAACCATCTTCCAGCGCGGGCCCCGCTATGTGGGGCACCAGCTTTCCGTGCCCAATCCGGGCGACTACCACGCCCTGCCCCAGGAGGGCGAGGGGCGCGCGCTGGTGCGCAACGCCCAGGGCGGCGTGGAGCTGATCTCCAACGTCTGCCGCCATCGCCAGGCCGTCATGCTCAAGGGCCGCGGCTCGCTCGACACCCAGCAAAAGGGCAGCGCGGGCGGCAACATCGTGTGCCCATTGCACCGCTGGACCTACAAGGCCAGCGGCGAATTGCTGGGCGCGCCGCATTTCGCGCACGACCCCTGCCTGAACCTCAACAACTACCCGCTGCGTGACTGGAACGGGCTGCTGTTCGAAGACAACGGCACCGATGTGGCGGGCGATCTGGCAGGCATCGGCCCGCGCGCCGATCTCGACTTCACGGGCTTTGCGCTCGACCGCATCGAGCTGCACGAGTGCAACTACAACTGGAAGACCTTCATCGAGGTCTATCTGGAGGACTACCACGTCGGCCCCTTCCACCCGGGCCTGGGGCATTTCGTCACCTGCGACGACCTGCGCTGGGAGTTCGGCAAGAACTACTCGGTGCAGACCGTGGGCGTGGCCAACCGCCTGGGCAAGGCGGGCAGCCCCGTGTACGAACGCTGGCACGAGGCGCTGCTGGCCTACCGCAATGGCGTGCCACCATCGCACGGCGCCATCTGGCTCACGCTGTACCCGCACATCATGGTCGAGTGGTATCCGCATGTGCTCACCGTGTCCACGCTGCACCCGGTCAGCCCCACCAAGACGCTGAACATGGTGGAGTTCTACTACCCCGAGGAAATCGCGGCCTTCGAGCGCGAATTCGTCGAGGCGCAGCAGGCCGCCTACATGGAGACCTGCATCGAGGACGACGAGATCGGCGAACGCATGGACGCCGGCCGCAAGGCCCTGCTGGCGCGCGGCGACAACGAAGTGGGCCCTTACCAGAGCCCCATGGAAGATGGCATGCAGCACTTTCACGAGTGGTACCGCGAAGCCATGGGCACGGCGACGCCAAAGGCCTGAATACGGCGCCCAAACGCGCCCAAACGCGCCCAATCCGCCGGACAGCGCCCCTGCGCTCCTAGAGCGTGTTTACGATCTTTTCATGGTGCCCGCAAGGCAGCAAACGGCCACGGTCCAGGCGCCCGCAGCAGCCCATGTCGGCAGCCCATGCTGCCGGCCTGGGCAAGGTGGGCAACAACGGGCGTGGCCGCTTGTTTGCTGCCTTGCCCGAAGGGTTGCCCCGCAAAGGCAGCGTCTGCCGCGTTGCAAATCCTCGCCGGGCCACCAGCCCGTCTGCGGTTTGCGCCTTGCAGCCACGGCCTTTACGGGGCAACGGGCACCATCAACAGATCGCAAACACGCTCTTATTACAATAGCTGCCAGCGCTTGCAAATAAAGCGCTGGCAGCTTTTTTCCTTTTCAACCCCACTGATCCACCTGATTCCATGCAAGCCCTCTGGATGGTGCTGGCCGCGTTCCTGTTTGCGAGCATGGGCGTGTGCGTCAAGATCGCATCGGCCCATTTCAACGCGGCCGAACTGGTCTGCTATCGCGGCCTCATCGGCATCGTGATGCTGTGGCTGCTGGCCCGCTCCCAGCGCGTGACGCTGGCCACGCGCTACCCCGGCATGCACGCCTGGCGCAGCCTGGTGGGCGTGGCGTCGCTGGGTTCCTGGTTCTACGCCATTGCCCACCTGCCGCTGGCCACCGCCATGACGCTCAACTACATGAGCAGCGTCTGGATCGCCGCCTTTCTGATGGGCGGCGCGCTGCTGGCCTGGCGCCCTTCGGCCGCATCGCCGCGCCCGGCGCTCCAGGGCCCGCTGGTGCTGACGGTGCTGACCGGCTTTGTCGGCGTGGTGATGATGCTGCGCCCCAGCCTCGACCAGAACCAGGCCTTTGCCGGACTGATCGGACTCATGTCGGGCATGACAGCCGCGTTTGCCTACATGCAGGTGGTGGCCCTGTCGCGGCTGGGCGAGCCCGAGTCGCGCACGGTGTTCTATTTTGCGGTGGGCTCGGCCGTGGCTGGCGGTCTTGCCTTGCTGCTGACCGGCATCTCGCCCTGGCCGGGCTGGTCCGCGCTGTGGCTGCTGCCCATCGGGGTGCTGGCCGCCGGCGGGCAGCTGTGCATGACACGCGCCTATGCCAGCGCCAAAACCCAGCGCGGCACCCTGGTGGTGGCCAATCTGCAGTATTCGGGCATAGTGTTTGCGGCCATTTACAGCGTGGCGCTGTTTGGCGACCAGATTCCGCCCTTGGGCTGGATCGGCATGGTGCTGATCGTGGGCAGCGGCATCGTGGCCACCGTGCTGCGCACCCGCGCCGCACCGCAGGCACCGGCCGAGGAACATTGACACAATGGGGCCGTCCGTTTGACCTGGTGCCTGCGCGCACCCCACAGCCCATGACCTACACCACCCTCCTTTCCGCCACCGACCTGCAATCCCTGATCGCCAGCGGCGCGCCGCTGATGGTGTTTGACTGCAGCTTTGACCTGGCCCAGCCTTCAGCGGGCGCGCAGCAATATGCCGACGCCCACATCCCCGGCGCCATCTACGCCAACCTGGACACCGACCTGAGCGCCCGGCACGGCGCGCCCGGCGCCACGGGCACCGTCGTCACCGCGCAAGAGGCCGACGAGCCCGCCTCGGGCGGCCGCCACCCGCTGCCCAGCCGCGAGCGCTTTGCCATGTGGCTGTCGAGCGTGGGCTTTGCCAATGGCATGCAGGCCGTGGTGTACGACCGCAACGGCGCCAACTACTGTGGCCGCCTGTGGTGGATGCTCAAATGGGCGGGGCACGATGCAGTGGCCGTGCTCGACGGCGGCCTGCAGGCCTGGCAGGCCGCCGGCGGTGCCCTCGCCAGCGGTGCCGAACCCGCCCGATTCCAGTCCAACTTTGCGCTGCGCGCCCCTTTGCGCCAACTGGTCGGCGCGGACCATGTGCGGGCCGCCTTGCAGCAACCGGGCCAGACGCTGATCGATGCACGGGGCGCCCCCCGCTACCGCGGCGAGGTGGAGCCCCTGGACCCGGTGGCCGGGCATATTCCGGGCGCCCTCAATCGCCCTTTCACCGAAAACATCGGTACCGGCGGCCACTTCAAGCCGGCCGCCGTGTTGCGCGCTGAATTCGAGGCCTTGCTGGCGGGCCGCGACCCGGCCACCGTGGTCCACCAGTGCGGCAGCGGCGTGAGCGCCCTGCCCAACATGCTGGCCATGGAAGTGGCCGGACTCGGAAAAACCACGCTTTTTGCAGGCAGCTGGAGCGAATGGTGCAGCGACCCGTCGCGCCCCGTGGAGCGCGGGTAACGCCTGGCGACGGTTTTGTGCAGCTGGCCGCTGGCCTGCCAATGGGGTGACGGGGCTGCGGCGTGTGTAAGGCAAATTCCTACAAGCCCCACCCCGAAACCAGACGCGCGGCACATCCAAACCCCGACTTAATTTTTGATTGGGGCAGTTTCACAATCCATTTCAACGGATCACGCAAAACCTGCAGTCAGCAGGCAACGCAAGAACCGGCAAAGAAAAGGAAAGCTGCCATGACCAACGAACAACTGCTCGCCGAAATTCGCGAAGCCAACCTCACTTACCTGATGCTGGCGCAAAACCTGATTCGCCACGACAAGGCCGAAGCAGTGTTCCGCCTGGGCATGAACGAAGATGCCGCCGATATTCTGGCATCGCTGTCGGCAGCGCAAGTGCTCAAACTGGCCTCCCGCAACACGCTTCTTTGCAGCTTCCGTGTGGACGACAACCTGGTGTGGAGCCTGCTGACCAACCACTCGGCCAAGAAGGTGGGCAACGAAGCCACCAACACGCTGCACGCCAACATCCTGATGGCCAGCCGCGTGTCGGAAGTGCTCTGATCCCGCATTGCCCCTCTCGCATCCCGCTTCAAGCCGCTCGCCACCGAAAGCCCCCATGTCCGCCACGCCAGCCACCCCCAAAGCCCCCGCCAAGAGCGTTCTGAACGAATCCAGGCAGATCGCACGCGCCGCGATGCTGATCGAGATGGGCGCGCGCATGCAGGTGCTCGAATCGGAGACCACGCTGTCGTATGAACGCCTGATCCGCCTGTACAAGGAGATCGCGGGCAAGTCCCCGTCCAAGGGCCAGCTGCCGTTTTCCACCGACTGGTTCCTCACCTGGCAGGAAAACATCCACAGCTCGCTGTTTTTGAACATCTACGAGTACCTGTCCAAGGGTGTGGACCTGGACTCGGTGGAGTTGCTGACCAAGGCCTACCGCCTCTACAACGAACAGGTGGCCACGGCAGAGATCGAGCCCCTGCTGTCGTTCACCCGCGCCTGGCGCCTGGTGAAGTTCGTGGATGCCGGCATGCTCACGCGCACCAAATGCGCCGAATGCAGCGGCCAGTTCGTCACCGAGCTGTATGAAAACCGCCATTTCACCTGCGGCCTGTGCAATCCACCCGCCCGCGCCGGCAAGAGCAAAACCGCTGGCGCACTGATGCTGCACTAAAATCCGAGCGAAATTGGTCTCTAGCGCTTACAAATAAAGCGCTAGCAGCTATCAATTGGTGAGCAATCCAGTCACAGAACGGCCACGTCACTGCGCTGCCAGCAGGGCGCGCACATCCTCGTCGATCGGCACCGCGTAGTCGTGCGCGGCCAGCACGGCATGGCCCGGCGCGCCGATCAGCTTCAGGCTGATATACAGCTGGCGGGCCGACACCGCATAGGTGCCCACCACCACGGCCTGCGCACCCTGGGTGCGGACGGCTTCGCGCAACGCGCGGGACGGCAGCGGTTCGCCCTGATCTCGCGGCACCACCGGCGCGTCCCGCAACATCATCTCGGCGACCAGCACACCGCGCTGCACCATGCGGCCTGCGATCTGCTCGGCCACGATGCGCCCCAGGCGCGACGATCCGGAAGGCCGGTCCACATTCACCAGCGTGGCCACCACCACGGGCTGGGCCGGGTCCAGGACCACGGTCTGCAGGAGCGCATCGGTGGCACGGTAGCTGGCCTCCACCAAATTGCCACGCAGCATGGCGTCCACCGTGGTGCCCAGCGTGGGGCCGTATTTTTCGCCGTAGTAATAGCCTGCGCAGCCAGGCAAGGCGGCAGCGCCCAGCAGGCATGCGGCCAGCAGCACGCAGCGTTTCATGGCATGACCACCATGCAGGTACCGAGCGGCACGGGCCGCAGCGGGTGCGGCTTCACCGGAGGGCGCATCCCGTCGTCGCCCTTGATGGAGTCCCAGAGCCAGGAAGTTCACGCGGGTACGCATCGAGCGCCAGGTATCAGCTTGCATCGGGCAATGCTAGCGAAAAGCCCCCAGGGCCAACCCGCAAACAACACGGGTTTTGGGGTGCACTTTCACCCCACCCGCAGACAGGCGATGGCCGCCTACATGGCAAGGGCGGCGGCTGTCGCACAATCCGCGCATGACCGAGTCCACAGAGCCCCTCCAGCCCCCCGTCCAAGTCCCCGTTCCTGCGCCCGCCTCCACCGACGCGGCTGCGAACGCCGCCGCCGACTCCACGGCCACCCTGGCAACGCCAGCGGGGCCGCCGTCCAGTCCACCGCGTCTGCGCGCACCGCTGATGCTGCAAATGCCGGTGGATGTGCGCAATCTGTCGCTGGCGCTGCTGGCGCTGTTCGCCAGCGTGGCACTGCTGCACTGGGCCAGCGCGGTGTTCATTCCCATCATGCTGAGCCTGCTGCTGACCACGGCGCTGCGGCCCGTGGTGGATGCCCTGCAGCGCTGGCATGTGCCGCGCTGGCTGGGCTCGGGCGTCTTGCTGGTGGCCCTGTTGACGGGTGTGGCCAGCGCGGCCTGGTCGCTCAGCGACGGGGCAGGCGAGCTGGTCAACTCCATGCCGGTGGCGGCCAAGAAGGTGCGTGACAGCCTGCGCCAGCGCTCGGGGGGCGACAGCCCGCTCGACACCATGCAGAAAGCGGCCACGCAGATCGAGCAGGCCGCCGCCGAAAGCGGCGCCGCCACGCCCACGCGCCGGGGCGTGCAGCGCGTGGTGATCGAGCGGCCGTCGTTCAGCATTCGCGACTACCTCTGGAGCGGCACCATGGGCCTGATGTCGGCCCTGGGGCAGCTCACCGTGGTGGTGTTCCTCACGTTCTTCTCGCTGGCATCGGGCAACCTGTTTCAGCGCAAGCTGGTGCGCATCGCGGGCACCAGCCTGGAGCGCAAGAAGATCACCATGCAGGTGCTCGATGAAATCACCGGGCAAATCCAGAGCTACCTGCTGGTCCAGGCGTTCACCAGCGTGCTGGTGGGCATCGCCACCGGGCTGGCTTTCTGGGCCCTGGGGCTGGAGAATGCCGCCGTGTGGGCGGTGCTGGCGGGGGTGCTCAACCTCGCGCCCTACATCGGTTCGGTGCTGGTCACCGGCGCATCGGCGCTGGTGGCGTTTTTGCAGTTCGGCTCTGTGGACATGGCGCTGGCCATTGGCGGCGCCTCGCTCGTGATCCACACCATCGTGGGCCAGCTCATCACGCCGTGGCTTACCAGCCGCGCCAGCAGCATGAGCCCCGTGGCGGTGTTCGTGAGCGTGCTCGCCTGGGGCTGGCTGTGGGGCCTGTGGGGGCTGCTGCTGGGCATCCCGGTGATGATGGCCGTGAAGGCGGTGTGTGACCGGGTGGAGGATTTGAAGGCGGTAGGGGAGTTGCTGGGAGACTGAACACCTCAGAACGTGTTCACGCTCTCGCGCGGCCTCTGGGAGATCGTGAATACGTTCTCAGCCACACCGCCCCGCATCAACCCGTGTTGCGCAGCCCTGCGGCAATCCCGTTGATGGAGATGTGGATACCCGTCTGCACGCGCTCGTCGCCCTGGCCCGCACGCCAGCGGCGCACCAGCTCCACCTGCAGGTGGTGCAGCGGGTCGATGTACGGAAAGCGGTGCTTGATGGACCGGGCCAGCGCCGTGTTGTGCGCCAGGCGCTGCCTGTCGCCGGTGATGCGGGTCAGCGCATCGGCCGTGCGGTGCCATTCGGCCTCGATGGCGCTGAACACCTTCTTGCGCAGGCGCGTGTCGGTCACCAGTTCGCTATAGCGCGATGCCAGCGCCAGATCGCTCTTGGCCAGCACCATGTCCATGTTGGACAGCAGCGTGCGAAAGAACGGCCACTGGCGATACATGCGCTGCAGCAAGGCCGTCTGGGCCTTGGGGTCCTTGCCTTCCAGGTTGACGAACGCCTCCACGGCGGCGCCAAAGCCGTACCAGCCCGGCAGCGTGAGGCGGCACTGCCCCCAGCTGAAGCCCCAGGGAATGGCGCGCAAATCCTCGATCTTTTGGCTGGCCTTGCGCGATGCCGGGCGCGAGCCGATGTTGAGCTCGGCAATCTCGCGGATCGGCGTGGCGTTGAAGAAATAGTCGGTAAAGCCCGGGGTTTCGTACACCAGCGCGCGGTAGGCGCCCATGCTGTCCTGCGAAAGCTGCGCGGCCGCATCCAGAAATGCCTTGGTGGCCGATTTGGTGGGTTGCAGCAGCGTGGCTTCGAGCGTGGCGGCGACCAGGGTTTCGAGGTTGCGCCGGCCGATCTCGGGATTGGCGTATTTGGAGGCAATCACCTCGCCCTGCTCGGTCAGCCGGATCTGGCCGCGCACGGTGCCCGGCGGCTGCGCCAGGATGGCCTGGTAGCTCGGGCCGCCGCCCCGGCCCACGGTGCCGCCGCGGCCATGGAACATGCGCAGCTGGATGCCATGGCTGGTATCGAGTTCGTCAAACAGCTCCACCAGCGCAATCTCGGCGCGGTACAGCTCCCAGTTGCTGGTGAAGATGCCGCCGTCCTTGTTGCTGTCGGAGTAGCCCAGCATGATGTCCTGCTCTCCGCCGCTGCGCTGCACAAGCGCCGCCACGCCCGGCAGGGCATAGAACTCGCGCATGATGGGCGCGGCATTGCGCAGGTCTTCGATGGTTTCGAACAGGGGCACCACGATGAGGTCGTTGCGGGCCTCGTCATCGAGCGTGCCGCGCAGCAGCCCCACTTCCTTTTGCAGCAGCAGCACTTCGAGCAGGTCGCTCACCGTTTCGGTGTGGCTGATGATGTAGTGGCGGATCGCCTCGTGGCCAAAACGCTCGCGCAGCACGCGGGCCGTTTCAAAAATGGCCAGTTCGCCCTGGGTGTGCTCTGAGTACGTGGCGCCCACCACGCGCAGCGGCCGCGCATCATTGAGCAGCTTGATCAGCAGCGCGCGCTTGGCGGCCTCCTGCAGGCTGCTGTAGTCGGGCTCGATGCGGGCGGTGGCCAGCAATTCGGCCACCACTTCTTCGTGCTTGTCGGAGCTTTGGCGCAGGTCCACCGTGGCCAGGTGAAAGCCGAACACCTCGACGGCGCGGATCAGCGGGTGCAGGCGTGCGGCCGCCAGGGCCTTGCCGTGGTGCGATTGAAGCGATGCCTCGATGACGCGCAGGTCGGCCAGAAATTCGCCAGCGCCGGCATAGGCGTTTTGCGGCGCCACGGCGTGGCGGGCGGCGTCGCCCCCGGTCAGGTCCTTGAGCGTGGCCGCCAGGCGTGCGTAGATGCCGGTCAGGGCGCGCCGATAGGGCTCGTCCTGCCGGTGCTCGCTGGTGTCGGGCGAGCGCTGGGCCAGCGCCTGCATCTCGGGCGACACGGCCACCAGGCGTGCCGACAGCGACAGTTCGCCGCCCAGAAAGTGCACTTCGGTCAGGTAGTGGCGCAGCGCCATGTCGGCCTGGCTGCGCAGGGCATATTGCAGGGTTTGCGCCGTCACGTTGGGGTTGCCGTCGCGGTCGCCGCCGATCCACTGGCCCATGCGCAGAAAACTGTGCACCGGGTACTGGCCCAATTCGCGCTCCAGATCGGCATAGATCTTGGGAATCTCGCGCAGGAAGGTGGCTTCGTAATACGACAGCGCGTTCTCGATCTCGTCGGCCACCGTGAGCTTGCTGTAGCGCAGCAGGCGCGTTTGCCACAGCTGGGCCACGCGGGCGCGCAGCAGGACTTCGTTGGCGGCCAGTTCGCGCGGCGTGAGCGCGTCCTTGGCGCTGTTGTAAAGCTGGGCGCGCACCTGGATGTCGTCGCGCACCGCCAGCAACTGGGCGATGTCGCGCTCGGCGTCCAGAATGCTCTTGCGCTGCACCTCGGTGGGGTGGGCCGTGAGCACCGGCGCCACATAGCTGCTGGCCAGCGTCTGCGCAATGGTCTTGGGCGCAATGCCGGCCCAGCGCAGGCGCGACAGTGCGACCTCGATGCTGCCCTCCTGCGTTTCGCCCGCGCGCTCGTGCACGGCGCGGCGGCGGATGTGGTGGCGGTCTTCGGCCAGGTTGGCCAGGTGGCTGAAGTAGGTGAAGGCCCGGATC